>Ga0209296_1000026_pt1 | contig 150835 bp, 146 predicted proteins | sample S_130206_EF_Meta_FD_187319 | JGI IMG/M metagenome (GOLD analysis project Ga0209296, IMG submission 187319) | Freshwater microbial communities from Lake Simoncouche, Canada to study carbon cycling - S_130206_EF_MetaG (SPAdes) (version 2) | ecosystem: Environmental > Aquatic > Freshwater > Lake ... | reverse complement strand
GTCACAAACTTAAAGAACAACTTCATTCCACCATTCTCCGTCCGAGTGATCTTCATTCCCTCTAATACCATTTTCAATTCACTCCTTTTTATCATTACATACAATAGTATTCAATTTTTTATTTTATTCATTTTATCACCACTATATATCATTTCACTTTTATGGCCACATGTCATAACCACGCGCTCAACTATATATCATTCACCATAATATGGTCACATGTCACCGCAACAATATCTCATTCACCTTTTTCTTACTTCTACAAAAAAATTGATTACTTTTCTTTTTCCCTTTTCACCTTTCAGTGCTTCTTACGATCAATATGACCGATTTAACCTGTTCCATCTGCTTTGACGGCTTCAATGCCTCCAATCGCAAACCAATTCGCTGCCCTTTGGATACCTGTGCCAAGACCGCCTGCCGCTCCTGCTACCAGACCTTCCTCTGTGGCGATGATGTATCTGTTCCCAAGTGCCTCTTCTGCGCCACTCAGTTCACTCATTCGCAACTTCAACACCTCGGCCTTACCAAGTCCTTCCTCACTGGCGAATTCGCCAAGCATCAACAAGACATTCTCTTTGCCCAGGAACAAGCCATGCTTCCTGCTGCTCAAGCTGCCGTCGTTCATGACAAGCTCGTCAAGGACATTGACGATCAAATCAGGGACACTTTCGCCCAAATCAAAGCCCTCATCGCCCACAAAAACGATCTCATGCAAACAAAACGGCAATTGCAGCGTCATGACCCTTCCACTGCTGTCGCCGATCCCGCTGATCAATTCATTCACCGCTGCGCTGATTCCGACTGCAACGGCTTCGTCTCTTCCGCGTGGAAGTGCGGCATCTGCGACAAGCACACGTGTTCTCATTGCAGGGAACTCAAGGCAAATCGCGATGATCCCGACCATGTTTGCAATCCTGACTCTGTCGCTTCCGTCACCCTTCTCAAAAACGACACCAAACCGTGCCCCAATTGCAAGATTCCGGTTCACAAAACCGAGGGCTGCGATCAAATGTTCTGCACGCAGTGCAAACGCCTCTGGTCTTGGAACACTGGCAAGTTTGAAACTCGCGGACACAATCCTCACTACTTGCAGTGGATGCGCGAAAATCATGCCGGGGGCATGCCACGTGAACCCGGCGAGGTCTTGTGTGGACGCGAAATTGATGCCCGATTCCTCGTTCAGCTTCATCAAACCATGGCTCAATTGCAGCTCGCCATGATGGCGAGCAAGCAGTGGAACGATGCCATTGCAAAAGACTTTGGCGCCATTTTCATGATGCTCAATTCAATCCCTCATTTGCGATTTCATGACCTGGAACGCTTCGCCGTGGATCGCGTCGCCGTCAATCTCAATGCTCGCAAATCTTTCGTCAGCAACCTCATGCCGCTCACACGATTCAAGCAAACTATTCGCCGCAACCATTTGCTCACCCTGAAGAATGACAACATTGCGCAAATTATTAATGCTGTCATTCAGGCTGCCACTGACATCGCCTTCCGTGTTCAGGATTTCATCCGAAAGTCACCCCACGAATCTCCTGATCAAATTCGCTCCGCCGCGCACGATTTCGCAAATGAACTCTTCAACCTCAAGGCCTATGCTAATGACGAACTCACACTCATTCATGATGACTTCCGTTCCACCCCTTCCAAATTGGCTTTCCTCGCCACATTTGATTTCAAAATCGTTCACGCCAAACCGTTCAGGCGCTCTTTCGCCGACATCCCGTTCCCCCCTTTCGCCCCTCACTTCCGCAGATAAATCTCTAAAATAAAAATACAAAATACACAAATAAAAATACAAATACACAAATTCACTTCTAACACCACTAACACTACTAACACTTTTTTCTTTCACTTTCACGAGTCATCTCTCCTTTAGAAATTAAGGTTAATTCAGGTAATTTCATGTATTTTCATTCTGTGTATATTGCATGCATCAATACAATTTGTAAAAATGAATTCATCTTCTTATTCTAATTATTTAGCAAATAAAACAACTGTTCATTGTGCAAATTCATTCAAATGCTGCCCTTCAACCGGCCCTCCAGGCCCGCCAGGACCTTCTGGACCTCCAGGCCCTCCAGGACCTTCTGGCGGTGAAACGGGTGCAACTGGACCTCAAGGTGCTCAAGGCATTCAAGGTGCAACTGGACCTCAAGGCGCTCAAGGCATTCAAGGTGTAACAGGAGCAGCTGGTGCTCAAGGCATTCAAGGTGCAACTGGACCTCAAGGCGCTCAAGGCATTCAAGGTGTAACAGGAGCAGCTGGTGCTCAAGGCATTCAAGGTGTCACTGGAGCAACGGGGGCAACTGGAGCAACTGGATCAACCGGCGCCACAGGAGCAACTGGACCTCAAGGCGCTCAAGGCATTCAAGGTGTAACAGGAACCACAGGAGCCACAGGAGCACAAGGCATTCAAGGAGCAACTGGAACTCAAGGCATTCAAGGTGTAACAGGAGCCACTGGAGCAACAGGATCAACCGGCGCAACAGGATCAACCGGCGCAACAGGATCAACCGGCGCAACTGGAACTCAAGGCATTCAAGGTGTAACAGGAGCCACTGGAGCAACTGGCGCCACAGGAGCAACTGGACCTCAAGGCATTCAAGGTGTTACTGGAGCCACAGGAACAACTGGATCAACCGGCGCTCAAGGCATTCAAGGAGCAACTGGAGCAACTGGAGCAACTGGATCAACTGGATCAACTGGCGCTCAAGGCGAAACTGGAGCAACTGGATCAACCGGCGCCACAGGAGCAAGTGGACCTCAAGGCATTCAAGGTGTAACAGGAGCCACAGGAGCCACAGGAGCAACTGGATCAACCGGCGCCACAGGAGCAACTGGAACTCAAGGGATTCAAGGAGCAACTGGAGCAACTGGAACCCAAGGCATTCAAGGAGAAACTGGTTCAACTGGAGCCACAGGAGCCACAGGAGCAACAGGAGCAACAGGCGCAACTGGATCAACCGGATCAACTGGATCGGATGGTGTCACGGGTGCCACTGGTTCGCAGGGCATTCAAGGTGTAACCGGCGCAACAGGCGCAACAGGACCAGCCGGTGCTGCAGGATCTGCTTCAAACATAGTTGCGAGTTATTATTATTCTGGAGCAGCGGTGCCTATAACCACTACAACTCAAGTGACTCTACCATTTTCAACACAACTGGTGTCGGCAGGCGGCATTGTTGCAAATGGAACTTTTACAACCTTCACAGTTCCAAAAACAGGCTATTACGAAATGGCCTACAACACAACCATAATTTCGGATTATGCTTATTCCAGTCAGGAATCCCCTCAAAGCTACACAGCAACATCAAAAATACTAAAAGGTGGCACACCAATCACAGGAAGCAATTATTCCACCGTTGTGAATGCGGTTGGGATTAGCAATACTGTTAACGACATCGTTACTTACAAGTTTTTACCTGCATATCATGCTAATGCACCATTTATATCATTATTATTGGTGGGCAATGTGATCTCTGTCACATTGGAAATAGACAACTCAAACGTGTCGTCGTGGCTGCCAAACTATTCTGCTAATTTTATTTCAATCAAGCAAGTCGCGTCTGACATTGGAGCAACTGGATCAACGGGTGCTCAAGGCATTCAGGGTGCCACGGGTCCCACGGGTGCCACAGGTGCAACCGGTGCCACAGGTGCAACCGGTGCAACCGGTCCTCAAGGCATCCCTGGATTAGGTGGAGTTATAACAAATTACGGACAATTTTACAATGACACTCTTTCTGGATCTTTCACTGTGCCCAAAATTTCAGCATGGCCAGCTACCAAAATTTCAAATGGAATAACAATTGGCGGTGTTTCAAACACACAAGTGACAGTGTCCGCAACCGGTGTGTATTATTTTGAACACAGATTGCAGGCCAATTCTGGATTTTCAATCAATTCGCACCAAATTCAAACCGATTTTTACATCAATGGCAGTCTTGTGACAAATTCGTCAACCATTCAAAAAACAACCATAAATGGAGGCGGAGAAGTGTTCATGGCAACTTGCGAGTTGTCATTGACAGCTGGACAATATGTTGAAGTTGTTTACACAATAGATGGTGGCGGAACTGCTGATTATTTTTCAGCTGTAAATTGTCCGGTGCTGCAGTTGAATGTGTTTCAATTGGCGTATCAAGGTGTTACGGGAGCAACCGGTTCGCAAGGCTCAACCGGCGCAACAGGAGCACGAGGAGCAACCGGAGCAACAGGTGCAACAGGAGCAACAGGAGCAACAGGAGCAACAGGAGCAACAGGAGCAACAGGAGCAACAGGTGCAACAGGAGCACGAGGAGCAACAGGAGCAACAGGAGCAACAGGAGCCACAGGAGCAACAGGTGCAGGAATTCAAGGATCAACGGGTTCCACAGGAGCAACAGGAGCAACGGGTGCCACAGGCGCAACTGGTCCTCAAGGCATACCTGGATTGGGTGGTGTCGTGACAAATTATGGACAGTTTTATAATAATACACTTTCAGGAATAAGTTTTGAAACTTACCCCAACACAATTGCCTCATTGTGGACAAATTACACAATTAGCAACGGAATCACAATTGGAACTCCTACGTCTCGCATTGTGATTCCAACCACAGGCATATATTATTTTGAACACAGATTAATGGCGCATGCGGGTACTTTAATAACACCGCCATCGGGTGACAGAGTTACAACAGAATTTTATGTTAATGGATCACTAACTGCTGCCCCTTTTTCATCCACTTATCAAGGCATGGATACAACCGCAAATGGTGATGTATATATCGCAACTTGCGAATTATCGTTGACTACAGGTCAATACGTAGAAGTGAAATACACAGTGTCAGGCCCTTTTACATATGATGGAACAACAACCATTCCTACTTTAAAATTAAATGTGTTTCAAATGGCATATCAAGGAGCAACAGGAGCAACAGGAGCAACAGGAGCAACTGGTGCAACAGGCGCAACTGGCGCAACAGGCGCTCAGGGCATTCAAGGCGCAACCGGCGCAACCGGCGCAACAGGAGCAGGAATTCAAGGAGCAACAGGTGTCACTGGAGCAACAGGCGCAACAGGCGCAACCGGAGCAACAGGAGGTAGTCCATGGACACCAATGAATTATCAAGGAACCACTGGTCCGCTTTATACTGGAACTGGATACACTGGCGACGTAATGGTTTTTGGTAAATTATATGTTTCTGGGGGAATAGATCCAACTTATTTGGCATTAGAACCACAGGGGGCAGACCCAATGCCGGCTGGATTACAAGGCATATGGGTTGATGATACAGCACAGAACGCGCTACGAGTCAAAAGCAATCAAATAACTTTAGATATGTCTGACGCAACTGCTGTAAAAAAAACAGAAATAACTGGCACCATTGTGGCCGTCACAAATGCGGCACAAAACGGCATTTCCAATGATAGTTATTTAAATGACCAAGGTCTCACGATGACTATATTTAATCCATTTTCTCCTATAGGCGGAGTCATTCAAACAACGCTTACGTATAATGAGCTTAGGTATAATAACACCGGTACAGGTTCTCAAAATATATCGGCTTCTGTTGTGGATATTATCAATAGCGCAAATGCCAAAACAAGTGTCGCGGGTGCAAGAGGTGCAACGGGCGTTCAAGGCATTCAAGGAGTCACAGGAGCAACCGGAGCACGAGGTACAACTGGAGCAACAGGAGCAACAGGTGCCACCGGTGCTGCAGGAGTAACCGGCGCAACTGGCGCAACAGGAGCTGCAGGAGCAACCGGCGCAACAGGTGCCACAGGAGCAACCGGGCCTCAAGGCATTCCAGGTCTAGGCGGAGTTGTAACAAATTATGGTCAATTTTATAACACCACAATAACAAATGATTATACATCACTATTAGGAATAGGACAACTTAATACGGCAGTATTAGATGGAATCGGAATTTCAAATGGAATTACGGTTGGAGGCCCTTCTAAAACGCGAATCACAGTTTCAACCAAAGGCACATATTATTTTGATTATAGACTGCATATTTATCCAGATTGGGATTCATCCCTAGTTTCATTTATTTTAGGCATTCAAATTATGTTTTATGTTAATGGGTCTGCAATTGCATACACTAGGTCCAACCAAACGACAAATGTCAATCCGCCCACAGGACATCCTGAATGTCAGGTGTTTAAAACAACCTCCGAGTTATCATTGAATGCGGATGATTATGTAGAGGTTAAGTTTTTGATAACAAACAGCTACAGTGCTAGATATTTTGTTAAAGGCACTGACCAAAACTCAATTCAAACTCCTTGTATGCAATTAAATGTGTTTCAATTGGCATACAATGGCGCAACTGGCGCAACTGGCGCAACTGGCGCAACTGGCGCAACTGGCGCAACTGGCGCAACTGGCGCAACTGGCGCCACAGGTGCAAGAGGTGCCACAGGATCAACTGGAGCAACCGGTGCAACGGGTCCTCAGGGCATTCAAGGCCCTCAAGGCATTCAAGGAATTCAGGGGTTAGCCGCTGTCGCATCAGCATACACTACATTAACGACCGCGACACTAGATGGTTCCACACTTCCATTATCAATTACTGCAAATGTTATTGATATACCAAATGCAACAGTTATATACATAACTCCTAACACAGGAAACTCAAAATTCATTACCAACATGAATGGTGGAGTTGACGGACGAATGGTTATATTTACATTACTAATCAGCTTGTCCAACAATGGAGATGTCACATTTACAAATCAATTTGCAAAGAATGGCACAGGAGTATTTGTAGGAGGCACAAACGGTAATGTTTCATTGATTTATGGCAAATCAATTTGCTTTGTATACATGGCATCCGCAAGCCTTCCCAACACTCTAGCATTTAACTATCCTGGAACAGGAAGTGGTCTCTGGATGATGCAATATTAAAGATCGTAATTTGTCATTTTCATTGATAAAAATAAACATATTTTCTCTCTTTTCGTATGAACTCAATGCGTTTTCACTCCTCACCACTTTCATCGTCGTTTTCCAACACGATGTTGAACGCATCATTGTTGTATTCCGCAAACGCATCTTTGTGATACGCGGCAATGACCGTGTCAATTCGCGCATTGATTGAGATTTCAATCACATTGCGAGCATGGCCAGCCGGCAGATCGGCGAATAGTCGCCTTTCAAAATTCGCCCGCGAACACTGCAGTTCAATATATCGTTTCCACATGTCATAATGCCTTCGTGCAACCGCTGGGCTTTTGATCCAATCCACTGCAATCATGCCGCACACACCTGACAGCTGTCCAAATCCACGCTTGACACTCCAATCGGCAAACTGAAACACATCATTCAGCAGGCCAAAGTACCATCGCATGAAATCAGTCACGCGACGTTCGCCAGCTTCATCTACTTCGGTCTTCATCAAGATGGGTCCATTCTGCATGAACGATGTGGAAATGCACTCTGGTCGTGCATTGAGCAGACCCAGAATGAGGCCGATGAAGTTGTTCAAGCCGCAGCGCCCCTTTCCACCGCCCACATTTGGCCACATGTATTTGCGAATGAGCGGGCCAAATTCGGACGAAGTCTTGAGACGATTGAGCAGCTGCATGGCCGGTGTCTCTTTGCGATTCCAGTACTTGTCATTGTCTGTGAGCGGCTTTCCACTGTTGAGACGTTCAAATATTTCGCAAATGATTCCATCAAATTCATCCTGGCCCATGCTTTTTTCTTTTTTGAAAATGTCAATGTGAACCGTGTAATTGTTAAATTCGGCACGCGCATCTGCCGGCAACTCGCTGTATAATTTGCCATTCCATGGAAACTTGTCCAGAACAAATTCTTGCAGCGCACCCATTCGGGTCTGCCCGTCCTGTATGTTGAAATACTCTTCGCCATCTTGATGATGTTTTGTTAGTGTGATTTGTCCAATTGGATAATTGGTCATGACCGAATCCACTAGGCGTTCTTTGTTATTCTGAGGCCATGATGGATATCGCTGGTGATCGGGCACACGATACTTCTTGTCGCTGGATACGCGGTCGTTAGGATCAAAATCGTCGGGAGATATGAGGCTTCGCAGTGTGCATGTGATGTGTTCTCGGAGGACGGGCATCGTGTTTAAGAGTCTGATTGTGAGTGTGATTGCGAGGTCTTAAAAATGCTTTCAATTTTTATTGAAAATATTTTAATACACAAACGAGCCGAAGTTAATGTTTGCTACGATGGGTGCGGTGACGGTGACGACGGCGCGAATTGCGTCGTTTGGAACTTTTGCATTTGCGGCGGTGAGTTCGATTCCTTTTTTTACCGCCTGGACGATTGTCAGAACCGCGAGAGTCATAGCTGTGAACACTGTCAACACTTGACACGAGATCGCCTTCACTTGGGGCCGAAGAACCAAAACTAAGCACATCATCCGGATTGGGACCCTGAAGCTCAACCGTCTCCTCCATTACATCATCAAATTCGTGCATGGTTTGTTTATGATCAATGACTCTGCATAAATTTCTAAAAACACGTGATGGAATCTCTGGCATTCCAGCATCCACGAATGATTGTTCATGAGTTTCACATAACACATCCATAAATTCTTCATATGTTTTTATATCATCACGATCAAAAAGCCGCTCCAAATTTGGTTGATACGCACCAATGAAATCAGTCACGCGCTTAATTAGAGGGGGGCGATCCACAAGCGCAGTTCCTGCTTCGGATGTCAACTGGTCTAAAAAATGGTTCACTTTTGATTTTGACGACATCTTTAATAAATAAAATGTGATATTGGTTATACATAATGCAAACATATTAATTCGTCTAAATGACAAAAACGCACAAAAACATTTAATGCAATGCATATAAAGAGACGATAACATATGACAACAACCAAGAACCCAGAAAACAATCAATCAATAAACCAATGATCACAAAGGCCGACGTCATTGCAAAATTCAAGGAGCTGCACAACAAATACTACCTCCAACGGGGTTACATGATTACCACGGTGCCCGACAAAATGTCAAATGAATTCTATGCTTCGGAGCGCAGCTCCCAATTCACGTGGCATGAAAGATATAATCACTACGTGTCTGACCGCGTGCTAATTCGCTCATGCCGCGGATTCGTGCAACTCATGGGACACAAATTCAAATTTCGCCTTGATGGCCCATTGGTTCAAGAACACCGATCTGAATTTGAAACGTATTTTGGGTTTGGAGGACATTGCGACGGATACACTGAGAAACGAATCATCGCGTGTTATCCGGAAAGGATTGACGATGCGTTGGACATTGATGAATTGTTGTTGAATGGATCAGTGTCAGAGCTGGTGGATGCCGATTACGCAAAACAGGCGGCGATGATCATTGTTTTGGGCGGCTATGTGAAGTCGTGGAAAGCAGTGGACGAATTTGAGCAATGGTTTATAAACGCACTGGGCGTTGGGGAATGCAACACTGGAACCGAACTATTGCATCATATGTTTGAAACCATGGAACCAGAACCCGTGCCAAATGATTAGCGTTTATTGGTTCTTTTATTGTTTCTTTTGGTTTTCTTGCATTTGCGGTTTCTCTTCGTTTGCCGATGCCGCCTTCGTTTGCCAGCACGCTGTTTAGTCAACAAGCGATGATAATACCTAACCGATGGCTTCAATATATTAACTATTTTTGCCAACAGCTCTGATTTTGCCTTGTTTGAGCTATCACAATCCTCCGATTTTGAATCAATTGAATCCATTAGTGTTTGAAGACAACGTTTCACGGTGGTTTCGTCGGTCAACTTAATGTTACCCGCAAACAATGTGCTTATGCCCTGCATTATTTCACGAAATGTCGGTTCTGGCAACGCTTGGCGCAACACGGCAATGAATGGCGAATTTGCGATGCGTTGATTGTGTTCCATTTCGGTTTCATGGTCTTTAGAAATATACCCATACGAATTGTACCATGAAATCCCCTTTGTTAAAATTTTATAAACGGGCATATCCACCGGAGTGTCGCATATTTCCATTTGCGACAAATCAACCAGTTCAATTCGGTTTATGCTGGGAGGAAGTAATTCCACCAATCTATCAACGAGTTTTAACAACGCACCACCACCATCTGCCGTGCATTTCGTCAATGAGTTAATGTTCATGCTATTTTTTTGTAACTTAAAATTTAACTCTAAACAGTCTGAGTTATCTTTCCTGCTGGATATATGAACATCAATATCGCCGGTAGGACGTGTCCGACAACGCACAATGAATTTTGATTCATTGAACACTTGCCTTATGAGTGGTTCCACATTGAGGTCACCACTCGCGATTGAAACCACATTTGTTGGTTTGATTTTAAGTATCGCGGTGTCATCATCCAGCTTGACGTAGATGCGGCCGGATGAAGAGTCAAAATCATGAATGGTACCAGCCTTATCGTTGTGTTGCGGGGTTGAAATCAATCCAACCACTTTTACTCGGGACCCCCTTTTTAAATCATTTGATTTAGATTCCATATCAACTGCACGAACTGACTCTAAATTGCTCGGTTTAACTTTAACGGTAGTTCCATCCTCCAGTTGGACCTGGATGCGATCCGAGTCTGATGCAAATGCTGTAACCTGGCCGATCTTCCCATTGTGTTCTGCGGCTGAAACTAACCCAGTTACTCTCACTCGTGATCCGATTTGAAACATATTGGATATACATGAATGCAATATAATTATTTAAAAATTCTTTTATTACTTTTTCTGTTACCTTTTCTGTTGCTTTTTCTGTTACCTTTTCTGTTGCTTTTTCTGTTGCTTTTCTTATTGCCTTTTATATTACTTATTCTGTTGCTTTTTGTTCGCATTCTTTTGCCACCGTGGCTGAGTCGTTCAATGGTTCGTTTCAAATCCACCTCATAATGAAGAATTCTATTGCTTGAAAAAAGTGTTTCGGCCACATAATTAACCAATTCGGCCAATGTTTCCGCTTTTTCCTTGTCACATTCCTTGTCTCTACCAGTTGATTTCAAAAGTTTGTTCACATAATCTGTAAATGTTATGTCGGGAGTAATTTCAATCTCAGGAAACACATGTTTCAACCTTTCAATTAATTCTCTAGGAAAAATGTTAATGAAATTTACAAATGGAGCATCTATTATTTTCTTATTGTGGGCAACGTCATCGTCATGATCATCTGAATAATAACCATACGCATTGTACCATGACTGTCCAGTCGTTAATATTTTAAGAACAGCCAAATCAGTCGGCACATTGCAAACATGTGTGCCTGACGCATCAATTAAATCAATGTGGTTTATTTGTGGAAATGATAATGCCAATTGATAAACATCATTTAATAAGGCAGGTCCTGTTCCAGAACCACATTTGTCCAGTCCATTAATTTTTATATTGTTGCGGTTCAAATCAATCGTCAAAGTTAAACAGTGTGAGTTGTCTCGGGCGCTTGATATTTTTGCCCTAATTTTTCCATCTTTTCTAAATCCAGTAACAATATCAAATCGTGCAGGAGAAAAAATCCTAATTAATTTTTCATTTATGTATTTAGAATTATTGGTTGATTCTAAATTAGAAATGATTGCCTTGCGAATGTTTTCATCATCAAACGAACAAAATTGCGTAAGACAACCAATCAAAACCTTGTTAATACGGTCAGGTATTCCGGGGATTCCGTTCATTTCGGGCATTACTCCTTTTGAAATGTCTGAATTGTATTGTTTCAACATTGCAATTATTTCATTGCAAGTGTTAAACTCAACACTATTTAATATTTTAACGCATTCCTGAAAAGCTTGCAATTTTTGCATGTTAGCCGGGGATACCGGGGGTATTTGAAAAGAAGACATATTGCAACCTTGATTAATAGTTGTTAATATAATATATATAGTTTTTTTTTATTACTTTTATTATTAAATTTCTTGTTGTTTTTCTTATTTCTCTTTGTTTGCATTCGCCTTCGTCTGCCACCAGACAACTTACGATACATTGTCTCATCAAATTTCAATATTCCAGCACGGGCAATGTAACTTACCAAATCGTCCAGCAAAATCGCGTTGTCATGGGAACAATTTTCTCCTCTGCCAATTGACTCCACAAGTTTGTTAACATATGTTTTTACGCTGATGTGGGGGGCAATATTAACTACCGCATTCAATTTGACCATAAGGGCCGTGTTGTCACCAGCAACCGTTTGCGCATCATGCATCATTTTGACAAATAGTCCATCCACAATGACTGCATTGTTATGCATGTTTTCATCATGGTTGTCCGAAACATAACCCGCTGAGTTGTACCATGTTGATCCAGTTGTTAATATAGATAAAATGGGCAAATGAATAATAACACGGCAATAATTTCTTAATGAAGCATCAGTTAATTCAATTTTTTCAACATCTAATAACTTCGCTAAATCCTCAACCTTTTTTAATAGTTCGGGTCCAGTGGCATTTTCGCATTTAGATAACGTATGGATCTTAATTCTTTTTTTAGTTTTGCTTTTGCCAATATCTATTGTTATGAACAAACATTGTGAGTTGCCATCTCTGACAACAATTTTCACATCGCAAATTGCACGCGATGGGTGTATATCACACCGAACGACGACAAAATCATAAATGGATGTATCAAAAACACTGGTAACCTGTGCCATAATGCCAGCCTCATCGGGTATTTGATCGGACATATTATAAATTCGTTTAATATTAATATGTTAATATAATATATTTTAACCATCATGGACCTGTGTTGTTTGAAGCCATGATGTAATACAGTTCGGACATGTCGGCAATGCACCCACTGGTGCATGAACAGTCGCCTGGTTTCGGGTCTGCATTTGTGTGCGCGCACTTTACGCGACACTGCGCATTTGCAACGAATGCGTCTATTTCATCTCTCGTTTCCATGATTTGACATTTGGAAACGCAGTTGCAGGCGACCAGCGGTGGCCCTCCGTGGGTCATCTTACAACTAATGTTTGAGGCACAGTTGGATTTGGATTTGGATACAGATGAATAGTTGCGCATGTGCAGCAGCGATATGAAACGAAACATGTTATTTATTGTGAGAGGGTAAATAAAATGTGCTAGTTGTGTTTATGTCTGTTTCCGTGTAGATTTATTGCGTTGTTTTTTGGGACGTTGTTTGGATTTTTTGGGTCGTCGTTTTTTGGAGCCACCCTGAGTTGATTTTGGTACAATTTTACACACAAGGTGCAATGAAGATCCTGATTGCACATTATAATCAGCCAAGGTGCGTTCTGGTTCCAACTGTTTGCCAGAGAAGACAAGCCGCATGACGCCACAATTCCCCAACACCGAAATATAATAGTGATCGTTTAAATAGTCAATTACCTCCTGAATTGTGATTGATGTATTCAATGGAACAGTGTATTTTTTCCCGCTGGGCCCATGAATATAAAATATCGCCCTTCCTCTTTCTTCCACCTCTTTCCCCAATTGTTCTTCATGTTGTCTGGCGCGGGCTTCCATTCCTTCGCGCAAAAATGACGTGACTGCCTTCAACTGGTTCCGTATGGATTGTTGCGACAAATCAGACATCTCTTTTAGAGTTGCTTTTTGAGACTGCCTGGCAGTCTTCAATGACGATTTTTCACCATCAATGTCACGCAAGTATAATGAATTGTAATAACTCATAAAACAGTGCTTAACGTTGGTATTTGGATTAATCATGCCTGCCAAGGAAATTAATGGATTATCCTGACATTTCAAACCTACCAATCCACGTGGGAACTGCACTCCTTGCAAAGTTGTGATGCGATTCTGGTCCAAATACAAATATGTTAATGTGGATGGAAATTGCACTCCATCCAAAGAAGCGATTTGATTATTGGATAAATACAATTTATCCAATTCATGTGGAAAATGCACTCCTTGCAAGGTTGTGATGAGATTATCATTTAAACGCAATTCTCTCAATCCAGGCGGGAAATTAACTCCTTGCAAAGAATGTATTTGTGTTACACCTAAATTGAGTTTGGTCAGTCCAGGCGGGCACGAATCCAAATATGCTTGCAACTTTTGATGAGTGTCCAACATCCTGAGGGGAGGTTGCTGTGGTTCTGGTTGAGCCATTTTATTTCAATTTGCGTTGCGTATAATCTATTCAAATACTATAATCTCATTAAAAAATAAAATCGCAATGAAAGATATAACGAATGACTCAACAAGAATCCATTGATTATAATACGGATTTAGAGCAGTTGCTGAAGTTGCACGCAGAGGAGTGCGAATCTCTCTCCATCTTGCACCGCAACTCGTATGAAAAGTACAACGGGCGTTCCAACTACATCAACATCCCGGTCATCATCCTGTCATCGGCGATTGGATTCGCAACGGGCATTGACATTGGCTACGAAAAGATGAACATCATTCTGGGTATAAGCAGTATTTTCGTGGGAATCATTAAATCCATTGACACTTATTTCCAGTTAGGCAAGCGCGCCGAGTCGCACCGACTCTGCTCCCTGCAATTTCAGCAAATCAACAAGAAAATCCAGATTGAGCTCGCGCTCGTGCGTTCGCAGCGGGTTGATGCCAAGGACATGATGAACATCATCAAAACCGACATCAAGAACCTGTTTGACATTGCGCCTCTCATTGACCAAGACGTGATTGAATCGTTTAAGAAGAAGTACGGTCATCCAGTGGAAGGCACCAACAAGGTGCACTTTGATGCACACACGCCCAACTTGTGCAACGGTTTAAGCATTGTGACCATCAATTCCGCGAAAAATAAACAGGATTACGAAGAAAGATCCAGTCGCAAAAGTAGTCGCGACGGCAGTCCGTCACGCGACAACACCGATGGCGGAAACAATAACAACAATGGCGGAAACAATAACAACAATGGCGGAAACAATAACAACAATGGCGGAAACAATAACAACAATGGCGGAAACAATAACAACAATGGCATAACAGTTGTCATTGACGATGCAGCCATTGCATTAGAACGTCAGCAACAGCAACAGCAACAACATCTAGTGTTCCAACAGCAACAACTCGCCGAAGTGAATCACAAGTTACAGTTGCATCAATTGCAACAACAGTTGCAACAGTTCCAACAATTGCAAAAATCAACTGCATCATCAACGCCCTCCAGATCGGACCATGTGGTGGTGGACATACCAAATGCAGTGTATAGTGCATCTGCCGATTTGGTTTCAGTGCATTCTTCTAAACCTGGATCTCGTGCACCGAACAGTGTGCGCAACACTGCTGCACCGAATAGCGTTCATAACACTGCACCGAACAGTGTCCATAACACTGCAACGAATAGCGTTCATAACACTGCACCGAATAGCGTTCATAACACTGCACCGAACAGTGTCCATAACACTGCACCGAATAGCGTCCATAACACTGCACCGAACAGTGTCCATAACACTGCACCGAATAGCGTCCATAACACTGCACCGAATAGCGTTCATGGCGGCACCACCCCATTAAACGCCGATGAAAATATCATAACCGAAATCACCGAAATCGCCGAATTGACCGAAGAACAGTTGCAACAGTTGCAACAAATACAGCAATTTCAGCAAATCATGGCAGATTTGGAAGGCGAGGATGGAGTAATGATGTAACCTTACGCCTCGCGCGACACCCTCTTTAAATTATTTTCGTAATATTTTTAAAAATTGATTTAAAAACATTGTCCAATGCATGATAACCACCGCACATAATCAATCATCAATCACAATCCCAGCACAATGGAACGCCGAATCAACGCCCGAATTGACGCCTATTTGATTGCACTTAAGAATGAAATTGCAGCCAAATTTGAAGAGGTTCGTCAAAAACACGCTCACGACCCCCTTGTGACTTTGACAGATGTGTACAAAGACTACACGTCAATCATGGGATTCATTTATTCAACCGACAAACTGAAACTGTCCAAGGAAGATTTCATGAAACGAAAGCGCATCAAGAATATAGTTCCGGTGTTTGACCGGTGCCATGCCAAGCGTGCGAATGGCGAGCAATGCACCCGACGCAAAAAAGACGGGTGCGTGTGTTGCGGCACACACACAAAGGGCACGCCACACGGCATGTTTGACATTTTGGAACCAGCCATCACGAGCATCAAGGTGGATACGTGGGTGCAGGACATCAAAGGGATCATGTACCACATTGACAGTCTAGGAAACGTGTATGATCCAGAAGACATTGTGGCCAACACGGTGAATCCCCACGTCATTGCAAAATACGTTAAAAATGCGAACGGTGAGTTCAGCATTCCAAACTTCAGTTGAATCCATGTCAAATTAAATTTGACAATGCATTTTTAAGATAATTTTCCTTTTCTATTCCTTTCAGGGAATAGTGAACTTCAATCAGTCTAATTCCCAATTTTGGGCATTCGTCTCGTTTTATCTGATCGCGTTCTTTTTGCTTTTCCAAATCAATCGGTCCGTTTCTATGAAAGTGTGGGATATAATGATAATGTTGATCACCTTGTTGTTCAATGCCTATTTTCAATTCATCACAATAACAATCAATTTCAAGCTTCTTATTGATGCTAAACAATCCCAATCGTTTCGGAAATAATTTACCCGTTATTTTTTCTGCAATAAGTCGCGTTTCTATTTCAGATTTATAGTGCGAACAGTTCGGGCATCCAGTTTCATGCCGGTCTGATATGGTTGCTTCCCAACTACCATGAGTCGGGTCTTTATTGCACACCCACCACGCCGATGCATTGCTGAATGGCAATACTGCATCTGGGGTGGTTGTGTTTTTTGTAGGATGCCATTGTGAGGCAAGCTCTGGGTGGCGAAACTGAAGTGAAGTGTGAACGCAACATTTTTTAGGAGCCGTTGGACAACAACCTGAAAATGGACAAGATTGATTTTTATCAGTGCGATTTGCAATGATCATTTCGTATTCATGTGCACATCCTTCCGGGCATTTATTTGGACAAAGCCACCATGCTGACTTTCCGGACATTGAAAACACTTGGTCAGTGGATATCAGTGCCCCATTTTCATCTATATTTTTTGTGGGGTGCCATTCTGCAGCGATAAGGGGATAAAGATGTTGAAGCGACATATGTGGGCAAATTTTTTGCTTACTGCAAAATAAACAAACGTCGCATTCTTTGGGTCTAACCGTGCTCGCAACAGTTGCCTCCCATGAGTGAGAACATCCTTCTGGACATTTTTTTGGGCATTTCCAGCGTGCCATGTAGTTAGATCCATACGTGACATGTTCTGCAAGCACTGGAATTCCGTGTTTGTCTTTATTGTTTTCTTTATCCCAATACGTTGCGATTTCCGGATGCGTTGTTTCCAATGATGTGTGAATGCAGCACTGTTTAGATGACCCGCAGCCGACAAATGGACATCCTTGGCATTTAACCTTGTTGCTGACTATCATTTTATATGCATGCTCACACCCTTGGGGACATTTTTTTGGACATAACCACCAATGTGCATCACCCGAACATGCAGTAATTTGGTTTGGAGTTACATCGCCATTTTTTGTAGGATGCCATTGCTTTGCAATCTCTGGATGTTTCGCCTGCAATGAGTGTGTTTTATCCATCATATGCTGACATCGTTTTTTATGACAACACCACGGACAACCGCGTTTTAGTCTATTTGATATTGAACTATTCCATACGTGGTAACATCCACATTCTTCTCTTCTACCGCAGTACCAGGTTGCTTCGTAATTGCTACCGCGAGAGAAATCCGATGGTTTCCATTGACCATTTTTGGTCGGATGCCATTGAGCAGAAACAGCAGCTGGAATGGGTTTATCCTTGTTGGGAGTGGTGGTTATTTTTTTCAGCCACGAAACATGATTTTTAGAAAGAGGATCATCCACATCGTTGCGAATTGACATGACGTTGACAGGATATTGATTATTATGTTATAAATGTGCCAAATATTCAATTCAATTTTGTTTTCAATTGTTATTACACCCAGTCAAATAAAAATGATTGGGTGTATCAAAAATTTACATAAATCATGCACCCATGATGAACACATTAAATACCATCGGAAGAAGCATCACAATTATAATGTACCCCATGTTCGGATTTATTTCAAGAACGCGCACAAAAAACCAAATGAGTTGAACGATGATGATAAAAGCGACAAACACAATGAATCGTTTCATTGATTTCCAACCTAACGGCAATGGCGAATCCATCCTGTCGTATGTATTGATTCAGATTGCAGTATTATAATACATGAATATAATTATTTCTCTTATATTTATGCACCTATCATCATTGCACTCACATCACAATATAGTCGGTGAATTCAGGATCGTATTCATCTGGCACATTTGACACATCAATTTGATGACATGACAACGGGATTTGATTGTCATAATCCTTAATGGTCCATCCCGGGACTCGTTTATTTGATTTATTATCATTTTTAAAATCGTATTCGCCCACATAAGCAGAATTAAATGCGCGCGTCCAGTTTCCATTGATGTCGCGCAGTGCAAGTTTGCGCTTGATCAGCGGATCTTTATTGGCCCAATACATGCTCAATCCTGAGCGATCCTCATCTCCGTTCATAAAAAAGGCACGACATCGCCCCAAAAACACGGCAAACCGCACAATGCCACCCTTGCTGTGCTTGCCGTATTCATTTACAGTTAGGCTGGTTCCATCCCCCAATACATGCGGTTCAAATCGCAAACGTGGTTGATTGCGAACCTTTCCTGCGTGGGGATGACGAATGGAATAGCATGCATACAACATTGAGTCCGCAAAACTCACAAAATAATAGTACGGCCCAAAATGGGCTCGTGTAGATGCCTTTTTCACACCAAATGCCGCCATATAAGAGATATAATTAAAATGCTTTCCGGCATAACATGCGCTCGGAGACTCCAATACTTGCCCATTCAGTTTTAACTGCATCACAAACGAATGATTGCTAAAAAATGAAATCACTGCATCCGATATTGGGTAATTCATCATCATGTGTTCATTGAAAATTTCGCTGGAAAGGGTCCACCACCATCGGGTTTTTGCGCCTAGAAATGGAATGCTTGCGGCACTGTCATCAAATTTATTGAAAAACAGGGTGCACCGTTTTTCCTTTTTATCATAAATGTATCCGCCATATTTGATAATACTGTCCAACTCCGTCTCATTCGTTCCAAACAATGCGCACAGCGGGGGTGTGCACTGATCCACCAATCCAGCCTTGGTGTGTTTGGACAAAATGTATGGAAACGTCAGTTTGCGACCCCCCTTGTCCGTCTTGCCGCCATCCAAATAAAGTAAAAATTCTAAAAATGGGACGCTTGTTTGTGTCTGGTTGATTCGGTAAATGCACATGTCCACCCGTGAATCCGGCGGCAGGTCAATGCCGTCGTCCACGTTTATCTTCAATGCATCCACGAACGGATACGTTAGATGTTCCACAGCATCTGATTTAGTGAAATCGGATTGGGATCTAAATCGGCCGTTAATACTGTCAACATTGATGTCCGCCTCTATTTTCATCTTTTTTTTCAAAGAGTGCTGTCCTACCATATGCATTTATTTATTTTTGAATTTTCCGGCGAATCGACTCCTTAACCTTTTCCTGGCGCGAATCCATGATGAACTCACTCAGCTTCTTGGCCGCGTCTTCATCATTGTAGTGCTGCATGAGAGCGGCAAACAGATTCGTCTTGTTGATCGGCACTTTCACTTTCGTTTTGGCATACACCAGCTTGCCGTCGTTGATGTCAAACACATCAATTTCGTTGCTCTTCATTACGTTAACCAGCGCATCCGTTAGAGTCTTTTTATTATCTCTCAACGTCTTCAGGTCCTTCTGCAGTTTGCGTGTTTCGTTGTCGACCTCAATCCAGGATTTGATGTACTGCACCAGCTGCGCCTTGGTCTCAGGACCTGATTTAGGTTCTTCGGATGTCTCACTCATATTAAACTAAATATGGATTATGTTGTATAATATGAATGTATTAAATTTTATATCGGTTTGGTTATTATAATCATAACCCATAAACTAAATTGAACGGATATAAACAAATGATACTCCAATTATGCAATCACTCATGGCGGAGACAGGAGAAGCAGAATTTGTGTGGAAGCGAGATGCAAAGAACACTGCCCGCAAGCACATGACGAGACAGGCCATTCATGCATGTTGGGAAACCGTAAATGCAAATACCCCGTTTGATTCCAGCAAGCCATTCGTCGCATTGAATCACCGGTCATTGCCCACCCTCGTCAGCGCAGTCATCAACAATCTGACATCCAGAAATAAACTGGGAATTGAAGACCCGATACAAGAAGCAAATAAACGGGCCCAAGAGTCAGACACCGAGCTCATGAACTACTGTATCGCGAAACAGCTGGCAACCCAGTGCGAAGAAACACACAATTCGTATCATGCCATAATTGAAGATTGGCTGAAACCCAACTCAAACATGGAAACATGGTTGGAAATAATTTATGAGGGCGATTACATGGACACGATAAAAGAGTTGGGAACCTTAAGTGCCTACTTTTCAAGGGACCCCACTATTCAAAAGTTGAGACTTTTTTATAATTATAAACCCAATGCATTTGAATGGATGTGGCGACTATACCTGAACTATCGGGAAGACATGTGCATCAATTGTCAAAAAAAAATCTCATTCAGCGATTACTTCAAAATAAGCAACCTCAAATTTTACACCTACTACACACCACATGAAACTCGCTACATGAATGTCGGCGATTTCATCCGCATGATTTACAAGGCAGTGGCCGCAGTTGATGTCAAATGATTAATAAATAAATAATATCACATTTAATAATATAAACCAATTCACCAAGCATGCATAATCGCGTGTTGCACCCCACAACGTTAAGGCGCAAAAGCCAACGCCGAAAATATCAAATTCGGAAAATCAAAACCAAAAAATCAAAATTTTTGAGATATAAAAAAGGCAGAATAATGGTTGGAGGATTTAGTGCTGCATTCATATCCTATATACATTTTGAAATTGCGCATATTCGCAAGATGGCAAACCAAAAAGATAACGCGTATGGATTCATGGTGCGTGCCATTCCTTCTGGCGGTTCATTTACTAACAAGATGGATAGAAACGGCAAGTTTGACAAAGATGTAGATTTGGACATGTTGCTTAAGACAACAAGAATGTTTTGTGAATACACCAAAATGCTCAATGCAAAAGCGTTGGGTTCACTTGATCAAGCTTCACGTGATGCATTAATTGCCCAACCGCCAATTGTTTTATACAGACATGTCAATGTTCCTGTTGACAAAATTGCTGTTGGTCAACGCATAATTCAGCCGATACCCATGTCATGCACTTGGAACATTGAGTTTGCAATCAGCTGGATGCATGTATTGCACAATTTATGCTGTTTATATGAAATAACAATTCCGGCAACTGCTGCATTTTTGCCATTGTCAACGCATCATGACCCTGCCGAATTGCCAGCCTCGCCAGAGGTACCTTTAAATCAAAGACAGCATGAAGTGGCCATTGCTCCTTGCATTTTTACAGTTACCGGCATGAGACCGCATAATTACTGGCATGAGAGTGTGCAATATAACACAACTATGTTTCAACTCACAGCACAAACATATACAACCGATGCTGAAGTGGTTGCCAATTTTAACCATGTGCATGAGCATGGCATTTTTGCATGAAATCAACCGGTACACAGTCGCTGCGATTTGACATGTGGCCACGGTTTGAACAATTTCATAGTGAAAAAAGTGTTAGAACATAGACACATGCACTTACTTACCTTTGAATTACTCCACCGACGGACACACCCCGTTCACCAGATGTCTCTTGCTTCTCACACATCCACACTCTTCCATTCTTCCTTGAATCTTCTTGACGTGTCTTTCATCAAACCACATCTTCACATACACACGACCACACATATACCCCAACAACCTTCCAAACCCAAACATTACATCACTCACCTCATCCTTCACTTCTTCCCAGCTTCTAGCCTCGCATACCTCAACCACTTCATCCCAAATTTCTTTCAATCTCAGTCCAAATTCACCCTTGTCGTTTCTCAAGCATCCACAATATTGCATCTATCCAAATTTCTCTTAACACTGATTGCTTTCAAATACTTTTTGAAATCAATTCAATTTTATTTGGTTGTATTGATTTTTGGAATGACATTTTGTTGCAAAAAAAATGTTTTTTTTGTTTTTTCTGTTTTTTTTGTTTTTTCTGTTTTTTCTGTTTTTTTTGTTTTTTCTGTTTTTTTTGTTTTTGGTTGATTATCTCTCCATTAGAATCCAGTAGGGCCAGTAGGGCCAGTAGGGCCAGTGTTGCAGTTAACGTCCGCATCTAGACGATCTGTTTGTGCATGATTAGATGGGAACACCGTGGCTCCACATGCCGTCATGCACGACTTCCATGACTCCATTGCCGGACATCTTTCGCATCACGCCTTGTCCATGTAGCACTCCATCGGACCAGTTGCCAGTGTATTCGGTCCACTTCATGAGGTGTGAATTGTCGTCGCCCATACACCCGGTGATGTAGATTGCAGTCTTGAGGGTGCCTTGTCCGTGCTTCGCGCCGCATTCGTTGACATGGCCCGTGTACATGCTGCCATCCTCGCCGTAAATTGTCACCGGGGTCTTCGTCTTCGTCTTGGTAGCAGCCATCGCGGTGGCAGCCCAGTATTCGTTGCAGGTTTGAGTCATCGTAATCGTTGTAGGTGTAACACTGATTCATTTCAAATGCTTTTTGAAATCAATTCAATTTTTTTTATTTGTATTGATTTTTGGAATCACATTTTGGTGACCTCAATCCCAACTACAATTGAATTGTGGAAATAAGTCTGATGTTGCGCGAGAATTTGAGGACATTCTTCGTGGTATGATGGTGGGGGATGGGATGCGGGATGAACTCACCGTTGAGAGTTTGCGCCATGCGTTCAATCGACATTCCAGTAGGTGTGACATTTACAATGCGACCATACTCGGTTAGCCCATTGCTACTGAAAGTGCACATTTGTCCAATGCAATGATTTGCATGTCCGGGTCCAGATATGCGAGGTCCAATGTTCGTTACAAAACTTGTCATATAACCGTTGTTGTGGGGATCACTAATTCATTTCAAATAATTTTTGAAATTGATTCAATTTTTTTTATTTGCATTGTATTTGTAATAACATTTTGTTGCAAAAAAATGTTATTACACACACACACACACACACACACACACACACACACACACACACACACACACACACACACACACATACACACACGTAAATTTGAAAATCGTACCTTAATAAATTCCATGAGGCCAACCTCCTGCCGAAGCAATGATGTCTTCGCTGTATCCTTCTGCTCGTAGAATGCTCTGATGCGTTTTTTTATCTCCTGGTGCTCGCTGAACAACCCTTTGTGTTTGGACATCATGCACGTCCAGCTGCAATTTGTATGTGGATGGAATTTTTTGAGATGGATTTCCAGCCGACAACAATTCAATGCTTCTGACCGTTCCAATCAATTTGAAATAGCGGTGCTTCTTATCGTTGCGATACCACACGCGGGTTCCGCATGTGACAAGGTTGTCACGACGTCCGCTGAATTGACCTTTCCATGTCATTTCATGATTCCCTTCAATATACTCATCATCGTATGGTCCGCCACGTGTAACAAATAATACCCTTGTCATATCCGAAATTGTCTTGTGTTCTCAATACTGATGTAAACATTAAAAACTAATTCGGATTCAATTTTTTTTATTTGCATTGATTTTTGGCAAATTTAAGTTTTGCGTGCTTTATGGCGACAATTTCTTACGCCACTGCCGCCACTACCAACCGATAAACTATGCGGTTGATAATAGACCCACGCATTATTGGTGAATAAACTACCCCATGCTGGAGGGCGAGGTGGAGGTATTATTTCATTGGAAGGCATTATGTTTATATATATCATATATAAAAAATCGGCGGCGTCTAAAAGTGGACGGAGTGGAACGCTGCCACGAGTTCATGACCAATGCAAAAACCCAGCTGGACAATGCAGTATATGGTCTGAATGACGCCAAAATGCAGATCATGCAGATGGTCGGGCAATGGATTGCAAACCCCGCCGCCATCGGCACTGCTGTGGCCATTCACGGACCTCCCGGCACGGGAAAGACGTCGCTGGTCATAAATTCATAAATTAAATTATAAAAATATAAACTTTTTTTACATGTCTAAATTAACTAAATTAACTAAATTAACACAATGCATTGTGGAAAATAATGAAAAAAAATGTTTACATTCCAATATGATTTTAATATAGTTCATATATACAATCAAATAAACTATCACCATGCGTAAATCTAAGAAAACCCCAAAAAATAAAACATCTCATAGAATGCGGAGAGGTGGGGCCAACGCCCAATCTAATCCCATACTATATGGTATTGTTGTAGATTTAGCAAATTTAAAGACACGATATTATGTAGAATCTTTTATTGTGATGCCAAATATTGGATATATACCATTTTATACATCGTCTCAAAACCCTAATATGATTATACAAGTGTCTTTTAGTCCGTACCGAATGGGTGCAGCTGCAGCGGTAATGACTCCATGCCCAGTAGCAATAATAGATCATGATGTTTCTGATGATCCCGTTCCAAACGCCAGATTATCAGAAATTAAATATCTATATTCATCTTTAGACGATGCCAATACGGCGCTTCGTCAATTAATGGACCCGATTGCGGTGCGTGCAATATCGCATCCGAACAAATCTGTATCAAACCGTGCAAAAACATTATTACAATCCACGTCGTTGACCTCGCAACAGAGAATGGATGCACTCGCGCAGGGTGGAAATGATGTTTTGTTAAATAGGTTAATGGAAGGGATGCCTAATCCAAGTAAAACACTTATGAATCGGGCAAAAATAAGCATGCTGAGATCAAGCCCACCAAATGGTGGAAGTCGTCGCCATAAGCGCAAGTGAGCAACTCATTTGTTGCCAAGGAAAAGTCGTAAGAATTGAATTATTAAACCATACCTCTTGTAGTGTATGGCTCAACATGACTGAAATGTAATTTATGAATTCATGAATTACATGTATGCGCATTGCATGTGCCCATATTTCAAAACTCGGTGTTCAACGTGCGATTTCCACCGTGCTTGTTCAAGTAGTCCCATTGTTTTTGGCTGGTGCAAACACACCCAGTGCTAGATGAGTAATAACTAGGGCAGCATTCAGGTTTGATCGGATTTTCAGCAAAAATGAGAAGCTCACCAGGTGGAAGGGGGATTTTGCCACTAGTGTAATACTGACCAGAATTGGTGTTGTCTTGGTTGCCAACTTGGTTCGCATATTCGCGAGCAGCATTTTCCCAGTTGTTGCTTCCAGAAACCCCGCTGTTCATATTATAACTGATTGAAGACCCCAGTGTCTCTCGTTGCGTGTAAGCTTCCTTAATTACGCTTCCAACATTTGCGGACACACCGTCAACCGTGAATGTAACAATCACATTCGTTGAAACCAATGGGATTTGCGATTTACACTTAATGCAGCATGGACTTGTCAATTTGCACTTCCTTGATGAACCCCTTCAGAATCTTCCGTTGCGCGACATCGTCGTTCTCAATGTTTTTATACAGCTCCTTGCACAGCGTCAAATACTCGGTTTGCAACTTCTCGTTGGATTCCCATCCGGGGTGCGCCGCCATCCACTCCTGAATGACACGGGTCTGATAGCACGACGTCAGGTAAATGAATTTGCGAACGTGTTCCAGCTTGTCATCCTTTTCCCATTCGTCATTTTTAATATACATGGTTTCTCTCTTCATGTCGGTGCAATGAATGGGGCGCTTGTGCACGTCCATGCCCTTCAGATTGTTGACGATGATGGAGCTCACGCCCTCAATGATTCCATTCGTCTTCGTAAATTCCAAGTCCGCAACGGTTATGCTGAGAGATTTGACAAAATCGCTCAACTTAATGGCATCCTTGCAATCCTCATTCAAAAACACATTCAAATTAAACTGCGTGTTGTTCGTAGTATTCACCACGTTGTTGTTGCCAATGCGCGGCGCCATCTCTCTGATGGTGCTCATCAACTCCTTGTTTTGATTCAGCAACTCTTGCACCACCATCTTCTGATCATTTTGGTGCTCCTCGTTCTGTTTTTTGAAATAGTTCAGCATGCACGGCACCATGTCCTGCAGGCTTAAACACACACTGTCCCCCCCGCTTCCGCTTGTCTTGCACAGATCAGCCAGGCTTATTGTTACGGTGTCGTTTGCAACCAATTGTGTTGCGCTTGGCAACTTCTTTATGACCTTTGAAACAATGGTTGCCGGTTTGTTGCTAGGATTGTCTAGACACTGTTTTTCATGGTACCAACAGCTGTTCCTTGCAGAATACTCTTTTTTGCAAAATTTACAGATGAATTGGGGATTTTTTGTCCCCTTTTTATTTTTTGTGTTCAAAAGTGTTCTAGAACAGTGTTTACTAGTGGAGAGGTGTTTGTTAAAATCCTTCAAACTGCATGTGTTATAGTCACACGGTTTACATACGAGGGATTTTTCGGGATTTTTCGGGATTTTTGGGTCCGTTTCCTTATCGTCACAGCTGTCGTCGGAAGGCATGGAATGCAGATTGGTTGGCGTAATAGGTTATAGCATACCGTGAGAAAATATCTTTATATGGGTTGGCGTTCTAAAACGTTCTAAATTTTTAGAACAAAAATCCCAACCCGTGGTGCCTTTTTTTAAGCTTTTTTTGGAGCCAAATAATCACTTTTTTCATCCCATCAAAACATGACATCATTATGCTCTCACTTTTTATAACAACTCTTATTATTTAAAATTGTTATTTTTTGTTTTTACTCTGCAAGACTCTATAAAATTTTCAGGAAATGGACAAAAAAAATGTCCAAAAATCGATATGGCGAAACCTTTTTGCGCAAAAACGCGCGTCACTAGGTAATTTGCGGAACTTTTTCGGAGCCATTTTCGCGAGAGCATATATGGTCTTAAATAATTTAACATAAAAAATGTCAAAATCGCACCATATTGCAAAAAAGGGCAGAAACCGCCTGCAACAGTCCCCAAAACGGGGTTTCTTGTTTTCGGAAAAAAGGTTTCTGCGTTTTAGGGACTGTCTTCGGCGGCCTTTTGCACATGCGGATGTCCCTTTTTGGGGGTTTCTTGTTTTCGGAAAAAAGGTTTTCCCGATTTAGGGACTGTCGCATGAATCGTTGCAAAAATGCGCATGTCCCTTTTTAGGGGTTTCTTGTTTTGAAAAAATCATGATTGCCGGTTGGCAACGCATTTGCAATATATTGTCTTTCAGTATATTCATTGATCATCTTCAGATCCAGATCCACTTTGTTCGTCGTCGTCATCTGAATCATCGTCAAATGCTTCCCATGATTTGTGATACGTTTTATTTGATACTGTTTGCCACCGAGCAATGCTGTGTGCCGTAGCAAATGCAACCTCTCTGCAAAGAGAGAATATCATTGCCGCTCGTCCATTCATTCCTGAAAACGAATTGATAACTTCAATTCTGCGGGTCATTTGAATTGTGCGCTCTTCTGTGCGAATGAGTTCGGATGCAACTGACACGGGCAATGGTTCAATGCATTCCCGTGCAGGTTCTATTTCGGCACGACATGTGGGGCACGTGTTTTTTTTTCTCAAAGAGGACAGTAAACACGACGTGCAGAATTTGTGTCCGCATGCCGTGATTGAAATATTTTTGGTTCCGGGAACCTCCATGCATATTGGACACATGTCTACTTCGGGTTCGGATTGAGGTTGATTTCGCAGATATTGCATTGGTTGGAGCGGGTTGGATGTGTCTGATAATCCAAATGCGAAATTGCTTTCAATTTTTTAATTTTTAAAAATTGAAGTTCATGTGGTTGCATGTGGGGTATGAATTATTTGCGGGTTTTACGGCCATTGCAAGTTTTACGGCCATTACGGGTTTTACGGCCATTTCGTTTTTTAGTACGACGCACACGACGAGTGCGTTTTTTGGCACCTCCTGCCAGCATGATGTGTCTCACTTCACCCATAAGATTTTGAGGCAATGAACTAATCAGATTGAAACGTTCTTCGTCATTCAATAATCCATAGCATATTTTGGCGCGTGATTTGAATTTATCCAACAGTTTGGATTGCATTTTTAATTGCGGTTCTTTGTCTGCGGGCGGCATCGCTGGGTCAGACGATAGTTCTTGAATTTGTTGGCCAATGTTGTGCATGACATTCAAATATTCAATCAACAGGATGTCCTGTCCTGGATAATACCATACTGCGCCTTTTGATTTTATTTGTTTCATGCGACTTGTGTCAGCATACAATGAGCCCGCATCGTGCACTGGCATCACGGTTACATCCATTAGTTCAACCTGAGAACCAGCTATTTTCCAGTTCATTTTTGTGGTCAAAGCGCTACGTTTTGCAGACCGAATTGTCAATCCAAATTCGTCTGGTTTGGCAACTGCGGACAATTTCATTATGTTCTGCAATCTTTGTAATTTGATCATTAAATCCCTTTTTCGGGCTGGACCATCTTCGTCTTCATCGCTTATGCCACTTATCCACGACTCGACTTGTTGTATTCTTTTCAGTGTGTCTTCTAATTCTTTTTTGCGAAATTCATCCATTTTAGACAACTGATCTTTACTGGATTCAATGTGTTGCACCATGAATGTTTCAGCCGTTTTTTCAATGGACATTTGCAACAATATTATTAGTTCGGACTGGTCTTCTGCAGACAGTTCATTTCCATGAACTGGCACCACCAAACAGTCTAAATCAGCATTGGACACCGTGGCTATCAAATCATCCATGCCTTTTGTTGCCGTAAATGAATCAACCGTTTGCATTTTTTTTAGTATATTCATGCGAACTGCAAATCCACCTCTCAAAATGATTTTAAAACGTGCGTTAAACATCCGATTCAACAGTCCAATTGCCATGAATAATTTTAATTTGATGCAATTTGCATCAGTCATTACTACATCCTGGCCAGGAAATGTGAAAAATCGCGATATTAGCGCAATGTCATCTGGTGGAAGCATCTGATGCAACACGGACAATAAGTCAGTTTTTTTTCCATTTACTCCACCACCAAGTGCATCCACTTTTTGCAATGCAACGGTTAACCCTTGCATTTTTTCGGGTTTAATGCCCTGCATTTTGGGGTTATTGTGTTATGTATTATGTATTATACAAATATAATAAAGTTGCGTTCATTAAATGCTTAAATACTATGTGTTAAATTTAAATACATTGCAATAGTCAATAGTACACCATTACAACCATTTAATGGCTTCAACCTATGAAACTGCAATTGCGGCAATGACACACATGATAAATTACTTGGATGCGTCGTCATATGACGCGCAAATGACCCTCATGGATAAAGAGACCCGACACAATATTGATCAAGTGTATGACCAATGTTGCAAAACCAAAAAAATAACGAATGTGGATTGCCGGTGTTTTTATGCGAATCTGAAAGCGCTGGAGCCGGTTGTGAGCACGGATGAGGGGCCGGAATACACCATTGTGTACAATGACTTAATTAAATGCTTTCGGGATGTGAGACGGGCGTCTAACACATGATCAATCCGTTTTTTTCACAATTTTCTCCAATTCGCTCAAATCCAGGGCCGGCAGGTCGGTGTGGCACTCCCAGAAGAACTTGCAATACGCCCATTTGAAATTGTTGCTGCCGTCGTCCGTGTACCGGTCTTTCATGCTGCTGCGCATGAGCGCGCGTTCAACCGAGGGCGGCAACAGCGCGTGGCTCGCTCGCGGCAGCACGTAGCACAGCTGCACCACATCGCGAATGGGCTCTTTGGGTTTAACCTGTAAAAATGAAAAGGTTGGGTCGTGGGTGTCGGGAATGTGATGCACCAAATCCGCCAACAAGGGCGGATAGTGATTCGCATACGTCCACTTCCAATCCACGCACCCGCGCGTGTAGTACCGGAACGTCCATTCCATGCCCTCCAGGTAATTGCGACACAATGCCGCAACTGATTGGGGGACCATAGGCGCATGTATGTCGCACAACGCGGTATAGTATCGGTTCTCCCACCCAGGCTGAAACGGGTTAATGTCGCGCTCCACATCACGTTGAGTCATTGGCAGCATCATGACGTCGTGCATCACATCATCGTCCTTGTCGGAGTCGCGCATGTGTCGCGCCTGTCGGTCACGCGTCCCATGCTCCTTTCGTATGAGCGTGAGTTCCTGCGCGGCGAGATGAGCGACGAGTTTCTTGTAATTCGGCCAATGAATGACGTATTCACCCAGCGGGGTTGTCTGTATGATGGTTTCATTGGAGCCGAGTGTGGCGCGATACGCCTCCATGAGGGAGGCAATGCCGGTGGTGCGAATGTTGAGCGCGGGGAAATGCGGCATGAAGTCGTTGCCCAGCATGAAACACATGAATATGTAGTCCATCGGGGAACCGTGGGTTCCCCGCACCCCTCCCTCCCAGTTGGTAATCGTTGGGATAAGTGCCCCATTGGGGGTGTGGGGGGCGCAAAGGCACGGCCTAGCCGTTGGGACAAGCGCCCCCCATATGGCATCAGCAAATTCGGGGATATCCATGAAATACCTCTCCTTTTCGTCCAGCGCAACATTGACTGATTTCACAAATTCGGGGGTCTCGCGATACAGGTAGATGCCGCGCGAAATGTGCAGGTGCGACATGCACAACATAATCAAATCCGCGTCCAACCCATAAATGATGGTGGTCATGTTCGCGTGTTCCGACGCATGATCGCGAATGTATTCAAACAGCTTGTGCTCGCCCTCGCCGGGCTCCTTGCTGCTGCTCACGATGATGCCTGCCCCGCCGCTCAAATTATAGCGGGCATTTAGTGCTGGTTTGTTTGTCGTGTCGTAGTACTCGGCCAGCTTGTCATGCAGCGCATTCATGAATTTGGTGCCGGGCGTAATGGCCGACGTGTTCCACGCCGGTTTAGGCGGCTGCACTTTCAAAGCTTTGGGTTTTCCGGATCCGGCCTGTGTGTTCCGTGCACTGACAATCTCATGCCGGCGCTGCGCCTCCATTTCGCCCAAGTACCACGACTTGTAGCGGCGTTCGCGCTGCTGGTTCAGCTTGGCCACGGGCGCCACGCCGTCAAATGCAATGAAGACGCTGCTGGTGGGTCGCAGGATCGCAATGCACGCATCAATGCTCTCGCAAATGCGCTGCAGCATTTCGGCCTCATAGGCCGCTATGTTTTCGGGCGTGTACTGCATTTGGTGAACGACGTCGTACACCATGCCATTGCAGTCCAAGTATAAATTGTTGATGCACGGCAGCTCAGAGAGCCGTTTAATGACGCGGGGGTATTTTTTCAGCACATGTGCGAAATAACTTGGGATACCCATTGCAAAAAACAAATGTCCGAATGGGGTCAAGTATTTATTATCACAATTTTATATTTAAGTATATTATACATAACATATAGACAACTGGCATGGCAACATCATCATACCCGCCCATTCCAACAGCGGAAGACTTATCCAAACTTGCAACATCCGCATCATCATCAAATTGGGCAAAATTCTATGCCGTTTCGGAAAATGCATTTGGCATAACTAAATTCAACCAGGCAGTGCCGATGATCATAAGCGGCGTCGCCGTTGGGACATCCGTCGTGAATCGTAATTTTCCGAAATGCATTGGACACATTGGCGGAGCAATGCTGGTTGGATTATTGATGTCGTCCTATGGCGTATTCACCACTGCATTTTTGACGTACACTATTGCGTATGTCTCATTATGCATGTCGCGATCAAAATCCATTGACTCCAATTCATTGATTAGCATCATTATGGGGTTTATCATTCTTGTTTTTATAAATTTAGTGACAATCATCGGCGGCATTGGCGTGAGCGTGAGAGATTATATTTTTGGCATCTTGGCAGGCATTGGATTTGGCATTGGTGGATTTTACCTGACGATGAACTTGAGCAACAGTGCAGCACTTTACGATTTTAGCGGATGCTCATGCGATGATTGTGACGCCAAAAGCAAATGTGCAATCGGCTCCAAAACGCGAACGGTTATGGCCAAAAAACTAACCGATATGTCTAGTAACTAGTAACTCGCAATAAATTGCATACATTTAAACATTTAATGAAATTAATTTATTACGCAAAATGATAATATAAACATTAAGTATTATCATTAAATAATATGAGCATCACATTCACCGATGGTTTGGGCAACAGCAGAGAGGTTAAATTAGAAGAATGCATCCCACTAGAATTAAAACTGAATCTCACGCGATATAGTAGAAAATATAGAGAGCTAGGTGATTTTCTATACAAATACAAAACAAACTATGGATATAGTAGTCAATTGCCATCAACTAAAATGCTGAGCAGCGAAGAGTTGGCATATATAGATGAGTTGTATAACATGAATTATGATGAACTCTTAAAATATCACAATACAAATTGGACTAACGATTATTACTTTGAATAGTTATGTGCAAATTTGACGTGATTATTGAGGACAAAAGTGAATCAATTGAACGAGTACATGATGATGCGGTTCAACTTTTCAACGAATCCCAGGTTGCACGACACGGTGCGCGCCTGCAGCCGCACAAACATCTCCAGGTTTTTAGAATAACTGAATGTTTTGGATGCGTCATATAGTCGCTGCATTTGCGCGTAGTATCGCGTCATTTCATGGGCCTCTTCCGAATACAGCCCATTTTTCATGAGGAGCCGTTTGGTTATGTAGAAGCAGTTGTGCTTGGTGTCCCATTGAAACCAGTGTTCGTCTTTCATGCGGCGCTTTCCGGCATCAATGAAACCGCCCAGCGTTTTTGGATCTTTGTCGCTGAGCGCAACCTCCTTCATGATCGCGTTTTTTATGCGCGGTTCCTTCATTTTCAGCAGCGTAATTGTGGATGTTTTGTCCAGCATCAAATGCGCCCCGTCCTCCATTTCAATTATGAGCCCGCAGTGAAAGGGCAGCTCATCTGCGTGCGCGCGCAAATAGTCGGGCATGGACATGTTGCTGCTGCAATGGTCCGACTTGGCGTGCTCTGCCATCATTTCATTATACAATCCATCCAGCCGACACAGCGTAATTTTATTGTATAAATTGAGCAGCTTTTTTGGAACACGTCGGTAATACAACTGCACCGATTTAATTGATTTATTCTTGTAGTGTCGCATGTTGTCCCGCGTCTCGTTCAAGTATTCGCATGATGGCTGCAGTGCGAAATACTCAAATGCGCGATTTGCGCAGGAAGAGACCACGCTCTTAACCACGTGCACCATTTTGGTTGACAGCACTGCGCTTAATACATTGCACGCCAGCAAGGTGCACGTAATTACGGCAAAATAGGCAATGAGCAGCATAATCGCGTATGCGAATGCCACCACGCTAACCGCATGTTGAAACACGTTGGACATTTATCAGTCGTCGTCGTCGTTAATTGTTTATTGTTATGTTAATTGCATACTATTTTTGCATGAAATTAACACACTGGCGTGCGGACAAATCAATTGTTAAATTTGGAACTGTTTTCGCGCATCCATTTTATGAACTCCTTGATGAGAATGTCCTTGTGAAAACTGTTCACGAGGAGTCGCACATTGGTGTTGCGATATGAATACACTTTGATAAAGTGTGGCACAACCACGAACGTGTTGGCTCGGGCATATTTGGCGTTCAACTCATCCACCGTGAATGGTGGCTTTCCAGTTCGCGCATTCACCGAGTTATGAAAGTGCAACAAGAACATTTTAAAGGATTGTTTATTTGCAAATTGGTCTGGGGTCAATTTTGAAATGAATTGGGTGGCGTGCGCGGCGCAATCCGGGCATGGCAAACTGAAACAAATTCGTTTTATATAATTAAATAATTCTGCTTTTACTTCGTTGAAATTGGAGTCTTTTACTTTCTCGGCTAGAGTGTGGAACAGCGTCCACGTGGCAGGACCCCAAGTGTCTTTGCTTGCCATTCTTAATAATCCCGTTCAAAAATAAAATGAAATATATAAGTATAAAGACATTTTATTTTAAACAATAAAATACAAGACAACATTCATCCACGCATATTAATGCACATTGCCGCCAATGAACAATGCGCCTTAAAAAAATACGAAGTTGAAGACGATCTTGATGTGGATTTTTTTGCGGCATTGAAAAACATGCAGCAACCGCAATCGCAGTCGCAGTCGCAGTCGCAGTCGCACGAAAATGCGTGCCTGATCACAAATGATGCGTTGAATTTGTTTCATGTGACACTGACATGTGGTCACAAATTCAATTATGAGCCATTGTATCAAGAGGTTCTCCGCCAAAAAGGGCGACTCGGGATACACAATTATTACGAAAAAATAGGGACGCATCAAATCAAATGTCCTTATTGTCGCACGTTGACCAATCAGCTTCTACCGTACGTCGGATCGCATCCCACCATAAAACGTTTAAATGGGGTGAATGCCCCGGCATCAATGTGCATGCCCGGCATTGAATGCTCTCATAATAACAATAATTCATGCGGTGCAAACGCATTTTACGAGCATGATTCCAAGCCGTATTGTTTGCGCCACCGCAATTCTGTTGCAAAATCGGCGTCCAAGTCCAAAGCGAGTCACGCCACCACGGCGGCGGTGCAATGCGTTGCTCAAATTCAGACCGGCAAAAACAAGGGTCAACAATGCGGATTGCATGCGATTCAATCCACTTCAGTGCCACATTTGTGCAAAAAACATTCAAAATGCAATGTGGTTGTTTATGAATCCATGATTTAATGCACACATTATATATCACATTGAAACAATATAAAAGTGTTTTTTCAATAGTCATTATTCAACAAGGAATTATAAAAAACAAAACAATGAATTGCGTGGCAAGCACTTACAATGCATCCGGCAAGTTGGTGGGTTGCACCGAGCAAGAATTGAGTGCAATCGTTTCTGTGCAATTGTACACCGTGTTTGCGATGGGCGCGGGATTGTACGTGTATAAATCATTCACTGCGGAAAATTGGGCTGACATTGCCATCAAAATTGGATGGGGTTGCGTGTCGGCATTCACGCACACGAAACGATTCACGACGCGATACGTGATTCCCCCCATTTTCACCGCGGTTTCATTTGTGAAGGATCAGGTTGCATCGGTCGTTCAACCTGACACGGAATCGGAGGTTAGCGTGGAGGATGATCATTGTTACATTCGCGTCGTCAAAGATGGTACTGAATTGCATGGATATTCCTCCATCTTTGGTTTAATTCAGCATTTGGCTGATGAGCACACTGCAGATGAGAATGCGCATGATTCGGATGATGTGGTTGATGTGCAACGCGAAGCGACCGTGCAAAGCGAAGCGACCGTGCAAAGCGAAGCGGCCGTAAAAAGCGAAGCGGTTGTGCAAGATGAAGCAATTGATCAAGTGGAGGAGGAATTAAATGAGTCAGAAGCAGACTCTTCGGACAACGAAGAAGACATTAAAGAGCAAATTGCCCGCATTGAGAATCACACAATGCAATTTGATTTTGTGATGTGTCAGGTTCCCACATTGCAAACGGTGACGAGTTCCACGCCGCAGTGCATGCATGTGATTAAATACGATGGGTTTCCGCGAGATGCAGACGGGTCATATTTTTTTGATAGAAAATTTGTGCCAGTTGATCATCGCATGATAGAAATTGTGCTGCAATATGCGGGTTCAGAATACGAACTGGATTTGGCCAGCCCAGACAATTTTTACGTGGCGGGCAACAAGTTGTTGGATCCTGCGTTCTTGAAGTGGTTCATGCGCAAAAACCACAACATCGGCATTGATGTGACTACCACTGTCAACCATGATGCTGATTCCTACATCATTAAATGCATTGATCACAATGCCGTCCTGCACACGTTGCGCCCCTGCAACTATCTGCATCTGTCTGAAACGGGGGTTGAAGTCCAAGATTCTGGATTGGTTTAAACTCCATATTCATTTTTTTACGAATATTATTAAAGATATGAACTATACATGTTTTAATAATATTAAATACAACTATCTATCAAACTCAAATCACATGAACCAATATTTATCGCCGACACTTCATGCCAATGAGATGCAACGAATGTATGCCAATTTATTGAAACGTGAATACAAGGAAATTTTGAACCTGCATATGACAGAATTGATGGTGCTGAACTACGCGCATCATGTGCGCAATAATGACACCTACATTTTGCGACGAGATACGCACAATGTTGAACACGGTAACAAAATAAAACAAGTTTCAGTGTTTTACATATCAAAGACCAACCTGTATTCGCGTCCAAGCAATCCAACCAGTTACCGATTTGTAAACATGGCTGCTTATAAAATCAGCGATTATCCTGACGCTGGAGTTGGATTTGAACAAGATGACGATTATTGCATTCGCCTATTGTATGACTACGCCACGGTGCGCATTTAACAACATCCAATAATGAATTGACTTACTTTATTTTTTTGTAATAAAAAATAAAATAGCATTGCAATGCATAACCCACACTATAAATTACTATAATGAAGCGCGCATTATTGGTCGGCATAAATTATGTTGGCACCGAGAACGAACTGAACGGGTGCATCAACGACATCAACAACGTGGCTGCATATTTGCAGGGTGTCCGAGGCTACCCGTCCAATTCATTCATCGCGATGAGCGACGCGACCCCTCGCAAACCCACGCGTGCCAACATATTAGCGGCATTCAAAGAGCTGCTTCAAGGGGTGCGCGCGGGAGACGAGCTCTGGTTCCATTATTCTGGGCACGGCGCCCTGCAGCGCGACACCAACGGAGATGAAGAAAGCGGATCGGATTCGTGCATTTGCCCGCTGGATTTTAACCAGACCGGATTCATCACGGACGATGTGATACGGTCTGCGCTGGCTGCTTTGGTGCCGTCGGGGGCTCGGTTATACATAGTTTTAGATGCGTGCCACAGCGGGACGGGATGCGATCTGCGATACAAATACGATGACAGCAGCTACCTGATTGCTGCTGCACCGATGCCAGCCGCGTATGATCCCAACGCATGGTCCCTGCGCCAAACCAGTTACGAACACAAGCGGTATGCAAAAACCGCGGGCGAAGTGTTTTGTATTAGCGGATGCCAGGACTCGCAAACCAGTGCGGATGCATTTTTGGCTGGGAAAGCCGCTGGTGCGCTCACGTTTTGCCTGTTGCAGGCACTTAGGGCAAATAATCCTGCCACGTATAAATGGAAACACCTGCTCAAGGACGTGTGCTGCGGAGAACGCATCGGACAATTCACGCAGCGCACGAGCATAACATCGGGCACGCCGATGAATCCGGAAGACTGCGTGTTTCCTGTGCCCGTCGTAGTAGCCACACCCGTCGTAGTAGCCACACCCGTAGCTGTTGCGCCTAATCCATTGCCCCAATGGGTGCAAGCGTATTTATACCAATTGCAACGTTGGCGTCGGCCTGTCCCCAATTGGTTGCAGACTTATATATCGCAATTGAAACGGGGATTGCAACTGAAACAGGGGTCTAGGAACCTGAACCAGAATCCCTCTAATAAAATGAAAATGGGATTATTGCGTTATTAGACTTGAAATTTCAATCATCGGCTGGGTCTGTCTACCTCTTTGATTTAGCCTTGGATGTTTTGCGGCGTCTCATTGTTTTAGTTTTCCGGCGCATCCTGCGTCTTGACGATTTGGATTTTCTACGTCTTGACAATTTGCGTCCGCCCAACATGTCTTGCCTCTCTTGGCTGCCACCCAAATTAAATGTGTCAATGAATTGCTTCAGCCGTGTGTTGGGAGTTGGACTGGCCCGTTCCGCTGGTGTCACTGGTGTTCCGTTTGGATCTGTGGGACTATTGGCAAACCATTCCATGAGTGGCGCGCGCCCATAGGTGTTTCCATCCGATAGAATGACAGGGTCGTGAAATACGGCAAAATCCAATGCTTCATCTCTCAATGCGCCTTTTTGGTCACCGGGCAGCAACCTGCATAAAACATCCCATGCTGCCTCCCGATTTTCAGGTGTATCTTCTGGGATTGAGTGGGGACACGGGTCTTTTGTTGGCACTGCCCCTTTAAAAAAGGCTGCAAGCAATGTTTCAACTGCCCGATTTCTTATTCCATTTATTTCTGTTGGGTTGGCAACTATATTGCCAGCACCATCCATAAAACACGCGCGCTGGCTTTGAGTCAAAGCTGCCCAAATCGGAAATTCGCATGGACCCGATGCCGCGACGCCACCCTGTGCTGCTGCGACGCCACCCTGTGCTGCTGCGACGCCACCCTGTGCTGCTGCGACGCCACCCTGTGCTGCTGCGACGCCACCCTGTGCTGCTGCGACGCCACCCGATGCGATGCTGTCGCGTGACTTCATGAACTGAAAATAGTCCTTTGGGGTCATTGTTTGCTGCAATTTTGATAAAATTGCATTAAATGAGTTAACACTGCCCATTGTGTCTTTCAATTTAAAATATTCAAAAATCGCTGATTTTCCATCTATTTTAAATCCATCAAAATACTTATGTGCTTCCGCATCTTCATCCATTGCGTTTGTGGCTGGTGCTGCTGTGGCTGGTGCTGCGGCGGATGGAAGTGAGGAGGATGCCTCCATTCTTCTGCATTGTGCACATTGCATTGGGTATCCCATTGTGGAAGTCAACATTCTGCATGTGCTGCAATTTGGGTTAGATGCGTTTGCCAATGCTGGTGCTGGTGCAAAGGAAGCACGCATGGATGCGTCTTGAGCAACCCTTCTGGCATTAGACTGGGCCGTGCGGGCAAGTATACCTTGAAGAATTTCGCGATTAGATTCATCCATTCGTGCTATTGCTGCTGCTTGGGCGGCGTTGGCTGGTGCTGCTGATGCTGGACGCGATGCTGCTTCTGCCACTGCTGCTGCTGATGCTGGACGTTGTGCATCCATTAAACTGATCCTTAATGCTTCTTGCAGGTCTCCGTCTTCTCGTCGTGCTTGACGACGAAGTCGTTCTTGTTCTTCGTCATAACTTATTTGCAGAGCCCGGGCAAGGCTGGGATCAATGCGATCGGCCATTTGAAAAAATTGGGCTGGGTATATATTTAAATAAATAAAATAATTATAAATCAAATCAATTTAAAAAGTAGAGTTACTTTATGTGTATTGAGAACAACATGAAGGAATCTTCATCTTCCTCTACCTCTACATCAGACTCCGATGCAACAAATGCAGCAGCAGCAGCAACCAAGACCCTTCATCACCCTCTGTCCAGCGGATGGACGCTGTGGGGTCATTTGCCGCACGACACTGATTGGTCTTTAAAAAGCTACATCAAGTTGTATGATTTCAACACGGTGGAACAAACAGTAAGTGTGACTGAAATGCTGCCGCCCAAATTGGTCATGAACTGCATGTTGTTTTTAATGAGGGAGGGCATTACGCCCATATGGGAAGATGTTAGAAACCGGAATGGCGGCTGTTTCTCATATAAAGTGAGCAACAAGGACGTGCAAGATTGCTGGCGCCAATTAACCTACGTGTTAGTGGGCAACAGCATTTCGTCCAACAAGGCGTTGCTCCCGGTGGTGAATGGTATAACCATTTCACCCAAAAAGAACTTCTGCATTGTGAAGGTTTGGTTGGCAAACTGCAAATTTCAGAATGCGGCCGTGATCAATGAAGTGGTGGGTATAACCCCGCACGGGTGCCTGTTTAAAAAGCACACGCCCGAGTACTAAGTCAGAAAACCTACGGGTTACAATTGCATATATTTAATTATTTGAATTAAATAATTAAATAATATAAATACTAAAAGTTACATATGCGCATAATACATTACATTTTACATGTTAAATAAGAATAATACAATTGTTATAACTACAACAATTCCAGATAATAAAATAAGTGAAACCCGACGAAATAATCTTGTTAATAATTTTTCTAAATTTAATATTCCATTAATATTTAACGATTATATAAAAAAAAATAAAACAATGCACCAGATATCTTATGAAATGATAGTAAATAATTTAAATTTATTTAAAAAAACAACATTTGATTATGCTATAATATGTGATGATGATTTTAACCCAATAAATAATTTATTAGAAGAACTTAATAAAACAATAGATTTATTGCCGAATAATTGGCGATGTATTCATTTATGCCCTGGATATTTATGGGGAAGAATATATAGAGATTATACTAAAATAGGACATCTGAATCCTGAATACAACATGGATGGAATTCCATATCACGCATCAGGGAGATTTTATATGAATTGTGATAAAAACATATATGTTAATAAACATTTTTGGTTAGGTGGACCAATATCGTTTGTGATTGATAAAAAATATGTAGATTCTTTATTAAATGATTTTATAAACAAATACAATATTAATAATCATAATAATGATGTAATTCTAACGCAAATTTTAAATGAAAATGATTTTATTTGCAGAGAACCATTATTAGGTTTTGAAAATGAACAAGGTGGAACTACATTTTAAATTATTGCGAACACATTTAAAGGGTTGGCTCAATTGTATGATAACCCACCCACCACGACAATGACCGAATCTGAGACCGCTTTGGCCACCGATACCGCTTTGGCCACTGATACCGCTTTGGCCCTTTATGAACATGAAATCCCGAAGTATTATCAAACCCGCGTGCTCGCGTATTTATTCAGAAATTCAGCAACGTTAAAGATGCGATCAAATCCCGATGCACCCGCGCGCATGGAGGTGCATGAATACTTCAATATGAAGGCATACAATGCAGTGAAAAGCGCCATTGCTACTGTAAAAGAACTAAATGAAAAAACAAATGCATTGAAGGGGTCCATGTTGCACGACCCGCTCAATGCCCTGTTCATGAACATTGGATGCGGCGAATACGATTACATTTTCACAGATTCCGAAAAACGGGTACATGCATTTGAAATTGACTTCCGAGAGGAAGGTAAGACTCGGCCAACGAACTGCGACGGACTGACATACTTTCGCCGGCTGCTGGTCCGAACGCCGACCCCTGCTTCCTTCGTGGAGTTTTACAAGCTGGCCAGCGAGATAGACAACACCAGCGACGAGAAGCTGCGCATCTCCGTGACCAATAAATACAGCGAGTGGAACACGTACAGTCGCATCCCCGTGCGCCGGCTGAACACGGTCTACATGGACGCGCGCGTCAAGCAGCGCGTCATGGACGATATCACCGACTTTTTGAAGAACGAGGCGGAGTACGACGCATTTGGCATCCCTTATAAAAAGACGTATCTGCTGACGGGGGTGCCCGGCAGCGGCAAAACGAGCCTGATTAAAGCGCTGTGCAACGAGATCCACTACAATCTGGGCATCATGAGCATGAGCCGCGACATGGACAATGCCACAGTTCAGGGGTCATTCCGCAGCCTGGAGCCCAAGACCGTGCTTTTGTTGGAAGACATTGACTGCCTGTTTGAGAAGCGCACGTCGGTTGAGACGCAAAGCTTCACGTTCAGCAACCTGCTCAACATTCTGGACGGCGTGCTGTTCAAGCACGGGCTCATCGTGTTCATCACGACGAATCACCCAGAGAAGCTGGACAATGCGCTGCTGCGCCAGGGGCGCACCGACCTAATCGTGGAGCTGAACTACCCCAGTAAGACAGAGATTGAGAAGCTGTTCCGCGACATGCTGGGGGCCAAGTATTATGCCACGGCGGAAGCAACCACGGATGCGTTCAAAACGTTCTACGCAGTGATTAAGGACAAGCAGCTGCCCATGTCGGCCATCGTGAATTTCCTGTTTCGGCACCGGGACAAATACATGGACCATGTGCGAGAGTTGCTGGACGGCGACACATTCATTAAGCGCGTCACGGGGCAAGAGAATTCCACGAAATTGTATGCTTAAAATAAAAATATTTGGTAATGGTATAACCTGACAATCTAATCACATTAAACAAGTCATGGATTTTCTGGCCGGGAAGGATAGGAGAATTGGGTATGCACTTGAGAAGATTGTCCGAAACCCCAACATGAGCTACGTGCAAGACGCAACACAACAATACCCCAAAGAAGTGATGAAGCTTGACGAACTCCGCGCAAAAGTTGATCCAATGGCGTTTCAAATTTGTAGTCAGCCAATGACTTACGCACAAATTCAATACAGCCCTGACCCAATAAGAACAGACATATTGAGAACGTTGTTTGAGTTAAGCGATCGTGGGGGACGCATTCAGTTTGATTACATTGGCGTGATGCAAGACTACATTGAGTTGCTTAGAACACGCGAGGATAATATAGGACAGTTCAGAAGCTTATTTGAAAACCTTAAAACGTTAGGAGCCCCCTGGATACAGTTAATGGGTGGCAAAAAAGTCCCTGATGCTGAACTCATAGACGTGGCTCCGCTAATTAGTCCGAGTGTTGCACCGTTCATAGAATACACTAACAATTCAGGAGGAAAGCTAGGAGAGTTTTTTAAATCAGTAATAGAAAAAGTGCACGATTATATTGCACGGGGCAATTATAGTGATAAAATTAAAGCAGAAAGACTTTATATAATGTGTAGAATTTTTCTAGAACGCGTTATTCCTATATTGGACGTGCTAATGAATTTGAATAACACTCCTGAGGGGCGCACATTTATTAACAACTTGAGCTTGGGTAGATTGATTGTTCAAATGAGGGATATACAAAAACAGGAAGAACAAATAAAGTATGCAGAACAAAAGATGAAAGATTTAAAAGATGATAAAAAAATGCTGGTTAGTGGTTTAGAAACTAAGTTTGTTCCAAAACCGGCATATTCAGAGGACGAACAAGCGTTTGTAGACTCTGGCAATGCTAGCCAATCCGTGATTGGTAGTAGCGTAATTTCAAGGAAAGGAGGAAGGCGAACCAGGAGGCATAAGAAGCACATCAATAAGAAGCGAAGCGGCCATAAGCGCAGCGGCCATAAGAAGCGCATGTCCCGAAGGCGCTAATTTATTTAATTTGCCGGATTGTTTGATTAATTTATGTTATGTCAAAAATAACATGAATGTTATATAGAATTGTCATTATTGACTCCTGCTCAGGTCGCCGACGCCGAACCCTTCAGTGAGAGCCGAGTAGTCGTTGGTGGGCTGAATGCCCCAAATCTTCTTCAGCAGCTTTGCCTTCTTGCGGTCGCCCTTTTGTGCAATGAGAGGACCAGGGCCAGCGGAAGGGCCTGGCTTACCGCTGGGAGTGGCGCTAGGAGCAGGAGTGACGCTGGGAACCGGGCGGTTCAGCGCTTTAGACAGCATGTTGTTGAAACTGACGGCGAACCCAAACAGGATGATAAAGAATGCAATAATGTCGCTCCTAAACAACGGCTGGTGCAAATAAAAGTGGTTGATGATCAGAATGGCGGTGAATTGCAGAGTGATGAGCGTGAACGTGTCCTGCGTGGGGGTAACCAATTTATATTTATCGCCGATGTTCACAGCCATGGACATGAACAGCCAGTCCAGCCACGCAAACGGGATGGCCATTTTGTAGGCGGCAAACATGCCCATATTTGGAAATTTCAAGGTGACAAACTGTCCCCACATGGACGACGCTTGGGCGCACACGAACGCCGCAAACCAAAGCAAATAGTTCATGGGGGTTTGTCCCGCAATCGGTGCGCCAGATGCGGTAGGCTTTGTGCTAGGACTGGGCGATGACATTAATTGATAATGGATTGTTTATTGAAATGTATTTTTGATATATAATATATAATATATAATATATATCATATAAACAAAATAATACTAAACTAAATTCCAACTTGCAAAAATGAAGCATCAATTTTCCATTGGTTTATTGTTGTTTTGGATTTTTCTAAATCTGGCCATCATGGTTACTATGGATTTAGCACTTTTCATGCAAACCACGCCAGGCATGAAAGACGCCGGCACAATTAAGAAGATTTTTACCGCCGAGTTTTGGGCCACCATTGAATGGATGTTTGTCATTCCGTCCAACCGCATCGGCAACTGGTTCCTCTCGGCGGCTCAAGTATCTCTCTCGTCCTACGTGTTTGATTTCTTGGGACAGGTGCTGTCCAACGCGTTCTGGCTTAAGCTGCCCACCACCCTGGACGATTATGCAGCCATGGTGCTTATCCTGGTTGCCATGGTCATTTCAAAATACCATCTGATGGGATAAATGTAACATTTTATTCAAATATTTAAATAACAATCATGTCATAAGTATTTAAAGGTTGTTATTTAAAATGTGTATACCACCACTTGATTTGGAAAATGAACGCACCTGTGAATGCAAACGCTTATGCCGACAATGTGCTCACGATTAAAACAGTGCAAATTGCGCCGTTTCGCACGCTCATGACTGCGCTAAAGGACATCCTGCTGGAAACCAACATTACGTTCAAAAAGGACGGCATTCGCATCGTGAACATGGACAAATCGCACACCATGTTGGCGCACCTGTTTTTAGGGGCAGAGAATTTTGAGCATTATGAGTGTCATATGGAAAAAATAATCATTGGCGTCAACATGTTCCACCTGTTCAAGCTCATTAATTCCATAGACAACGACGACACGCTCACGCTCTACATTGAGAAGAAGGATTACAATGACGGTATCGTGTCATTTCTGGGCCTGAAGTTTGAGAACGGCGACATTAAGCAGTGCAAGACGCAGAAGCTGCGGCTCATTGAGCCCGATCCCGAAGAGTTCATTGAGCCGAACGTGGTGTTTTCGTCCGTCATTAATCTGCCGTCCTCCGATTTCCAGAAGATCATTCGCGACATGTCGTGCATTTCGGAGAAGCTGGAGATCAAGTCGGTGGGCAACGAGCTCATTTTCCGGTGCTCGGGGCAGTTTGCCACGGCGGAGATTCGGCGCGTGGAAACGGACGGCAGCATGGAGTTCATTCAAAAGCAGGACTCCAATAAAATCATTCAGGGCGAATTCTCTCTGAAAAACTTGGGCTATTTCATCAAGTGCACCAACCTGTGCAGCCAGATTGAAATGTATCTGGAGAACGACCTGCCGCTGGTCGTTAAATATTATGTTGCCAGTCTGGGAGAGATTAAGCTGTGCTTGGCGCCGCTGCCGTCTTCCAACTAATAGGGGAACCTACGGTTCCCCTTACCCCTCCCTTAAAGGGGACATGCGTCCCCCTTAAACCCCTAATGTCCTCTTTTTGCCCCCATAAAAAAGGAGGGTTTCGTGGCGAAACGCAGCCAAAGGCACTGCGATGTGCATTGTGAACATTTGATTCCCCGATTAAAGATTATTCATAAAAATTGATTTATAAATAATGCGAGTGTAATGTATTATAGACAATCCAAACATTATGGCCGCCGCTCCCCAAATCCTGAATCCCATCATTGAATCCTTTACCGACCACGACGGCACGCTGAAATTCACCGTCAAAAACATCAACGTCAGTTTGGCCAATGCCGTGCGCCGCACCATTTTAGCCGACATACCCACATATTGTTTCCGCACACTGCCGCACGCGGAGAACCGGGTGCAAATCACGACGAACACCACGCGTCTGAATAATGAAATTATCAAACAGCGCATGGGCTGCATTCCCATCCATATCAAGGCCAACGACCCCGAGTTTGAGCACTTCAACGTGGAGGACTACCGCGTGGTGCTGGACGTTCAAAACACGGGAACTGCAAACGAATACGTGACCACAAAAGACTTCCGCATAGTGAATGTGAAAACGGGCAAAGAGCTGAGCGAGTCAGTCGTTCGCCACATCTTTCCGCCGGATGCAATCACGGGGGGCTACATTCTGATCGCACGATTGATTCCGAGACTGACGCAATACGTGGAAGGCGAGCATCTGGCCTTAACCGCCGAAATCGGGGTGGGCACGGCGCGCATGGACGGCATGTACAATGTGGTCAGCACGTGCGCTTACAAGGCAACCCAAAATGTAGAGGAGGCTGACAGCGCATGGGCCGAACGCGCAAAGCTCTTGGATCGCGAGGGCAATGACGCCGCGGCAATTGCATTTGAAAAGAAAAACTGGTACACAATGGAAGCGAATAGATATGTTAACCCCGACAGTTTTGATTTCATCATTGAATCCATCGGGGTGTATTCCAATCCCGAGATTGTCACTAAGTCATGCCTGCTGATCATTGAAAAATGCAATAAGCTGATTGACGACATTCAGAATGCCAGCGGTGACGTGGATGTTGCGCCGTCCGACACCACTCTTAGCAATGGTTACGACATCACCATGCAAAATGAGGACTACACGCTGGGCAAATGCCTTGAATATTTCATTCACACCAATCATTACATGGGCAGCCGGACAGTTTCATTCTGCGGTTTTCGCAAAAACCATCCGCACGACAAGCACAGCATGATCCGCCTCGCATTTTACGCGCCCACCGACGTGGACATTGTGCACGCGTATTTGATTGCAGCCGCGCGGGATTCGGCTGCCGTGTTTCAGTCGCTGATTTCGCAGATTCACCGTTAAGGGGGCTAAGCCCCCTTTGACCCCGTAAGCCCTCCTTTGACCCCGTAAGCCCTCCTTTGACCCCGCATGCCATTTGACATGTGACCGTTTTGACATGTGACCATCCCTGTTTAATATTTGATTCAAATCAAAAATTAAAAATTTAATTGTTTTTTTAATACATGCATTTAACCCGAGTTATGCTTTTTCGCAGGCTTTTTCGCAGGCTTTACGCACCCCGTAATTCAGAGCGTAGATCTGGTGCGACGGGAACAGCCCGTTCATGTAGGCAATCGTTTGCCCCAGCGTGATGTGCTCCTTCTTTTCGCGCAGCTCCTTCAAATACCGCTCGTGCAGCTTGAACATGTGCGTTTTGAATTCGGCGGGATACTCGGTGAAGGGTCGCTCCTTCTTGACGTAGCATCCGATGTAGTTCGCAAACAGCTGGTCGGTGTAAGCGTGCAGCTGATCCCGACACTGCTGAAACGCCGCGCGGTGCTCGGGATGCAGCTTCAAATACTCCTTCACCTTGCCCTGCTGCCGCAACGACAGGTACTGAAACTGCAGCTTGGGCTCGCTGCCGTGCAGGTTCTTAATGCGCTCGTAATTCGGGTTGCGAAACTTGAAACGTGCCCCCGTGCTGCATTCGCGGCACACCAGTCCTGGGAAATCATAGGGCGCGTTCAGCGAGGTGTAGAGCTCTTGCAGCTCTGCCAATCCGGGGCCATCAAATCGGTGAGGCAGCTGCACCAAGGTGCCTTCGGTGTTTGCAGCGTTGATTCTGGCCAAGTGCTCGTCGCGGCACTGTTCTTCAATGATGAGGTTCTCGTTGTCGACCTTGTAAACGGCAATCAGGTAAAGCGCTGGCTTTGCAATGTCGCGTACGATGTGGTTGTTCGGGTGCTGCATCACAAAACTATAGCTACAATCTTTACACAGCGCATCAAAATCCAACCCAACCGCATTCATGCACTCCAAAAACATGCGGCGGAACGTCTTCTTTTCTTCGGCGGGTTGATCCGAGTTTGGCTCTGCAGGCTCTGGCTTCTTTGCAGCAACCGAATGAAACACGATGTTTCCACCCACGCAGCTCTTAGTGGCCAGGTCCCATCCCGCTCCCTCCTCCTGGCCGTTGGGCTTATAGTAAAACACGTTGATCATCGTGCCCTCCACGAACTCTTCCACGATGATGTTGGCGTCCGAGAAGCGGCTGTTCAACTCATCGGCAGTGGGAACCACGCATTTTGGAGGCGAGTATGCCATGATCTTGCCGAACTGGTCTAAAACCACCGACCGCAGCAGTCCGCGCGTCTGCAGCTCGTCGCACTTAATTTCGCCAGTGTTGTATTTCAAAATGGAATGCACGTTCGGTCCGGTCTTCCACTTTTTATTGGTTGCATTTAGAGCTTTCAACCGCGTCTGCAGCTCGTCGCTTTCGGGGTCGTGAAACATGAGGCTGAATGCGCGCACCAATTCAGGTCCGGCACTTTTCAAATCGTAGGTCCATGCGGTTGCATTGTTTGATGCGGTCGTCGTCATTCTGTTCTGGGGATACCATTATTATGCGCATGTCTTTAACTTCCTTTCATATTTATTATCTGCGAGATTTACTTGCATTGTGGCCTTGTCTGAATGCTTCGTTTGAAGTTATAAAAAATTTAATATAAAATAATAAAATAATGTATAAAATACAAAATGTCATTATGTTTTAAAAATTTGATTACAAAATACTTTCGCCATACACCTAGTTATTCATACATTCTTGATAAATATTTCAGCGGAGAAAATGTCAAAATTGACCATTGGGCGCATCGTTCTTTAGGTAGTTCACACCTCATATCACGTTATCAAAAAATGGGATACACTCTCATGAATGATGTGTACAATTTCCCACGGTTTAATACCACGGCAACATGGTTATGTAGCACACAATCAAAAAATCAACGTGTTTTTGTAAGCCAATGCATTGACAATCAGATTTCGGACATTAAATCAGCAAAAGATTATGAAGATGTTTATAATAAAAATCAATACCTTGCTTGGACACAGGTTTTTGGCAACGATATCAACCATATAGCAATTTCTGTAAAAAATATTGCCAAATGGTATGATATCATTAATTCTGACCCAAAGTTAAAACTGAGCACGAACATTCAGGTGAGTCGTGATGGTGACCTTTTGCAGTTTGGGCTAAGGTCGGATTTGGTAAAACACACATTTATGGATGGCAGCACACTTGTCATACCCTCTTATTTTGTTGAATTTGCCGAGCGCAAAAATGGACGTGAAGGATTTGAATCTCAAAATGCCGATGCAATTTTTGACAGCACAGCCCATCAAAAAATTGTGAATCGTTAGTATTTACGAAACTTCCGCCTCGTGCGGCGGCCGCCCTTGGGTGTCTTTGATGTCCTGGACCCCCTTGATTCCCTCATTGCCTTGGTTGCCTTGGTTGCCCTGGTTGCCCTGGTTGCCTTTGGTCCTTTGGCTGAGGCCTTGCTGCGTGCCTTGTCAGCCATGTCAATGAGACTTTCGTTTGAAAAATCGCGGGCACATCCGCTGATGTAGCCGTCAATGTTTTTCTGCAATATGTTCATTTTGCGTTCGCATGGAGTCAATTTAGCATTTTCCTTTTTCTTCTGAATTGCAACCTCCCTTTTTTCGGTTTCCTTTTTCGCGAACTCCTTTGCGGTTTGATCAAAGTATTCTTTTAACGGAACGACCTTCTTTCCAATGTTGCGATTCTTTTCAAAAGCCGCATCATTTATTTGCGGCGCTTCTCCAGAAACGCCGTATCGCATCGCAATCAAGTCTGCCGCATTTGTAATCGGATTTTTTTTTTGAGCAGCCGCCTCAAATGCAGCCGTTGCTTTGGTTGCGACGGGCAGTTCGCTCACCAGAGTTGGTGCAATTTTTTTTTTGACTTTGCCTGACATTTGTATTATAGTTTATAATGCTATTTTATTTTAATAAAAATATAATAGAAACGTACGTTAAAGTATATATATTCTGCAATTTGAATTTAAATTATAAATCAATAATAAATGTCCTCGTCACATGCGCATGCGCAGTTAAAGTTGGGTGACATTATTCAGATTGAAGCTAAAAACCAGGAGTTAAACAATCGCGTGTTCGTGATTGATTATTTGGATGCCGACAAGCTTCGGCTCATTGATGCCGAATCGTTGTTGTCGCGCACGCTGACCATCAATTCGGAAACGGGGTCCTTCTCCGACGAATCCATATTCAACATCAACATTCTGGACCACGCACCCGAACCAGGATACGCACGGCAGAACGGTTTAATTACGAATACGTGGGTTGACATTTATTTTGGCGGCGAGCATCCCACCATTATAACCGGCCGCATCTCCAATTTAGAAGAGGGCGAAGACATGATTGAGTTGACCACCACTCCCGACAACGAGGTCATCTACATTGATTTTGGGTTCAAGGGGCTGCCAGAAAATCTGCCGATTGAACGCATCAACATTCGCCCACCTCCTGCAAGTGCAAGTGCAGCGGCAAGTGCAAGTGACCTGGGAGAAGGCGCAAAAGGAAGCGCATCGTTTGTTGGCATAAGCGATCCGTTTGACGATGCACTGGCGCCGCCCATTCAGACCGTGGCACCGGATGTGCGCAATGCCGTTGCGGCAATGTTGCACGATGCCGACGAAATCATGGCTTCGCAAGCCGTGCAGGAGTTCTCCTTCATGGTGGACGTGCCCGCCGAGCGCAAGCGATACAGCCTGGAATCGCAAACCAACGACATGCTGAATGCAATGCTGTCCGACATTCCCGCGTCTCGTCGCACGGACGCCGTTTTAAACAACATTCACACCATAATCACCCGGTTCAAACAACTGCGCGAACAGTTTTCCACGTTTGACCGCAGCGGAAATGCGCACGTGCCGATGACGCACGGGCCCGACCACCGTCCGCTCATTGACTCGCTGCGCAAATTGAACCAACGCCTGCATTGGATTTTGCCCGTGGCCGTCAATCGCAAGAAGACCTATGTGAATGAAGAACCCAGCGCATCAGAAGACGCGCTCTCATTGACACTGTCGTTGTCGCTGTCTCCAAAAGAAGATGTGGTGCAAACCACCATGGCCAACACGTTGACCGACCAGTTGGAACTGTATGCTTCTTATAAAAACGGCGGCGACAAGTATGCCGCCTACATGAATAAACTGAGCACAACCCAATTCACTCCGTTTGAACCGCCCGAATACAAGGAAGATTTCTTGATCAGCGAGGCCGTGCGCGACAATCTGACGGCGGTCATTGACAATCTGGGGAAGCTGGAATCGTCGGTGGTTGCAGGAGGGAATCTGAAAACCCGCCGATTCGTCATGCAGCGCTACAACCTCGGTCTGTCGCGCCTGCACGCAACCTCCATAACCGCTAACCGAATGACGGCGGACGTGGTTCCCATGACGCCGGCTGACACGCTCACGCTGAAGTCGTTCGTCATGCTGCCGGAGCCCACCGTGGCGTATTCGCGCATCAATCTGCACACCATCAGCATCATGGACAAGTCGCGGCTGAACCAGCACAACCTGAATTACTGGCAGCTGCTGCGCAAGACCACGCGCATCAGCACGCGCACCATTGACGACTTGGACGAGCACATTGCGTTCAATTCGCGCGATTTTTTGAGCGACATCAAGGAGTACGTGCTCAACCGCGAAATCACGGATGCCGACCGATACGCGGAGTATCTCCGCATTGTGGTGCCGCGCACCCGCGTGCTGTTTGACCTCGTAAAGAAACACTTGACCGGCAGCCTGACCCTCTCCGAAATCGTGGACTACTTGGAACCCTTCATGGTGTATCACCGCGACCTGACCTACCGCCAATACACCGACATGGTGAGCTTCTTGCGCGAGCGCATTCGCGATCACAAGCGCAACTATGCGTTGATCAAGACCCAGTGCGACAAAGTGCGCACCCACAATTACGGCGTTATGCATTTGGGCACGTCGGTCTTGTACAATTTGCTGGTGAGCGGAAAGGCGCATGACGAGGAGAACGTGAATCCGGGCACCGTGTTTGAGACCTACGGCTTCTCCAAGGAGCAGTACAACATCGGCGGCGACACCGCATTTCAACGCGCGGATGCGGCCGACGTGGAGGTCCGTTTGCGCCGGTCATTAACGCCCTCCGAGCTGCTGCACCGCATGCTCGTGTCAGACAATGCGCGGCTCTACATGTGCGCGGTTGCCAAGCTGAATTTGGACCTGCTGACGTCTTTTGATTTCGGCACGCTGCTGAACCAGCAAACCAGCAAGTTCAAGCAGCGCAAGGCGGAGGAGGAGGGCAAAAACAAGTGCGCCAACATCGTCATTGCAAAGCAGTACTTATCGGATTCCGCCGAGCTGGAAGACGACACCGGCGTGGAGATCGCGTTTGACCGCAAGTATGATCGCACAAACTACGAGTTCTTGAAAAAATACGAGTCTCAGCAGCAGTCCATGTCGCGCGAGGATTTTATCCTGTTTTTGAAGGAGGAGATCAAGCGCGAACTGAAGGTGCCGGATGACCGCCAGGCCGGCGTGGAAGCCGAAGCCATGCTGCTGGGTGAGCGCCCCGTGCTGGACGGGCATTATGCGGTCATTGAGCTGGACAACGCCGATGGCACCAATCGCTACCTGTATTACGTGCGCAAGAGCAAAAAATGGATCCGCGACACCAACATTCCCACGGGGGTCAGCATGCACGACCCCGCCTTCTTCTGCAACGTGCAGGAAAAGTGCTTCACGGTGGATCAGACGTGCATGGACTACAACCTGGCGGCCGATGCGGTCAAAGAAGGGCTGCTCGCTGAAATGAATGAAGAATTCAAGGCCAACGTGGAAGACAGCCGCGAACGCACCGTGCAGCGCATTGACGGCAAATTCAATTACTATGACACCGTGCTGCCGCGCTTACGGCACATGAAATACGCGCGCATGACGAAGTACAATGACGCGCAACTGCGGCATCAAGTCAGCGCCGATGAGTTGCAGGACATAGTGCAATCACCCTACGAGCGCCTGAAAACGATTATTTTGGGGCAGCCGGATTTGGTCAAGCGCAGCACGGACGTCCTGAATTTCGTGGAGCGCTACACGCGCGGGGCCAACGAGCGGCTGAGTGAAGACCCGCACTGGCTTTATTGCGTTAAAACCGACGTCAAACTGCTGCCCTCCTTTTTGCGCCGACTGGCGGCGGCGTTCGTGTCTTCTTCCTCCGCTGCGTCTTCATACCAGTCCACGCTGCGCACCATTTGCCGAGAGCAGGGCGAGATCAGCGACGAGGGCAACGCCATCGTGGACAAGCACAGCGGATACATCATTATGATGCTGGAATCCGACACAGAAGAGGGCGGCGAGTTCCGAGGCATGTTGCAGGGCGATGAAGAAGAAGTCGCGGGAGCAGCGGCAACATCTGTGAAAACCACGGTGCCCAAAAAATACGACAACCCGCGCGCCGTCATGATTTCAAATGTGGTTACATCCATGGGCAACTATTTGAACGTGGACCTGACCCCGTTGCGTGAATTTGTTGTGGAGAAAACAATGGCCGCTTTAAATGCCACCATGGTGAGCGAGGAACAATACAAAAAAATGGCCAAGGCCAAGTTTGAAATGGAGAAAAAACAACCCCCATCATACAAGGATTTCACGAACAATTCGTTGCTGTTTTGCACGCTTGCATTTTTGACGGTGGCCATTCAAACCGCCATTCCGTCGCTCAAGACCAACAAGACGCAGCCCGGGTGCGTTAGATCCTTCATCGGCTACCCGCTGCTGGGCGAGGAAGACATGAGCGGAATCCGATATGTGGCTTGCATCGCGTACCAGCTCAAGAGCAAATCCGTGGAGCCGTGGAGCGCCATAAAAGACCTGAAAGAAACCACCCTTGCCGAAAGAATAAAGACATATGTTAACAAGTATGTGATCACACAAGGCGAAATCACGGACCGGCTGGCTCTCAAGCGCGAATACTTAAAGGAGCACGTGGAGGATTTAGTGCCAGTGGAATTGGACATTCGGCGCATGACCACATTTCTGCCGCCCCTAAGCGGCGTCGTCAACCCTGTGCCGAACCAGGTGACGCCCCAGTTCATGGAACGGTTGGACGAGGCGTTGCGCCGCGGCAAGCCCGAGCAAACCGAGCAAATCGGGGTGCTGCGCGCCAAGGTCATGTATTTCTCCCTCGGCATGCAGCAGCTGGTTCAGGAGGTGGTGAGCAAATTCCGCCGCACGGAGCTGCTCTTGAAGCCGCAGACCGAAGGCGGCGTGCCGTTCCTGCAAAATGCGTGCTGCTTGGAATCCACAGACAGCACCACGATGCAGTATTTCGTGCGCCAGCGCCCCGGTATCCAGGAATACAACTCGGATGCTGCCAAAGCACAGGCCATCATTGACCGCATCGTGCAGATGGCATGTGCTGCCACATATTATGATCCAAAATCCACGAAACCCACGTTTCCCCCGCTGTCGCCCCAGTTTGACGAACGCACCATCTACATGGCGTTCGCCTCGTTCTGCAATTACGATAACCTGCGCCCCGTTCCGCCGCAACTCCAGTTGTTCTGCTTGAACAAACCGGACCCGGACCAATACACCGCCTCCGATTCATTGACCGTCAAAATTGAGAAGCTCAAGCGTCGCGGCGTAAATTTCACGCGCGAAGCGTTTGCGGAGATGATGCAGGTTGTCGGCGCCAAAAACATCGTGCCAATCCATCTGACCCAGCCCGAGTGGTCCAATGACCAACAGCTGCGCGACCTTATTGCCGAGCTGCATGCCAAAATTGGAAAAAGCGGTAGCGGTAGCAGTGGCAGTAGCAGTAGCGGTAGCAGTAGCAGTAGCAGTAGCAGTAGCAGTAGCAGTGGCAGTAGCAGTGGCAGCATTGTGCCCGACGAGTTACAAACTCACATGCTGGGGTTGATGAACACGTACGACCTGGCGCTGTCCGAAGAAACGCCGGAGATGCGCGAATTCAAGTCGTATTTGAGCAACTTGTGCGACGACCGCTGGGCCAAAATCGGGGCATTCTTAGACGGAAATAAAGCGGGCGTGCCCAACTTTGCAAGGCAGCGCGATAAGCTGAAGACCGCATTCGGCACGCTCATGAATTTCGCACCGCAGAAGCGGGGGGCAGCCATTGAATCAGAAGACGCAACCCTTAATCGCTCCATCCAGTTCACGAAAAACTGCATGCACTCGTTGGCGGACGTGTTTCCGTCCATGATTTGCAACGAAGTGGCGCGCGACGCCGCCAGCGTGAAGGTGCCGGCGCATTGGGGGCTCAGCGACGTGCATCGCGAGGACGTGCGAAACATAATTGCCCGCACGTACGCGGGACTCAATAAATTCTACGGCGACCGACAGCTGGCGCCCCTGCTCAAGGTCATGCAGTCCAAGATGCGCGACCTCATGCGCTTGATGAGCATCACCCCGTTTTTTGCGGAAATCCGTTCTCAAAAATCAAAGGAATCAAAGGAATCAAAAGAAATAAAAACATTTTCCGTGTTTGATAGTCACATCGTGCAGCTGCTTTACAAATACTATTTTCTGGAACTGCTGACAGAATACACGCGCATGGTGGATTACGAAGGCGTTATCATTGAAGAGATTGTGCCGGTGGAAGAGGACGCGCTGATTGCCGGCACCCTGCGCGCCGAAGAAGCCGCCACGGGCGTCATGGAGGAGGTCCAAATCCTGCAAATAGAGCGATCCGTGGTGTCAAAGACAATCGTGCAGCTGCTGTTTGCGTATTCGGACATCGTGGACGACGAGCGCGCGGCGGTGGACATGAATGCGGACTCCATCAAGGAGCGCGTGCGCCGCACCAAGGACAAGGAGAAGGAGATCATCGTGGAGGGGTTTGACGTCATGACGAAGGAACAGCGCGAAACCGAGAAGTTCTTCAAGGACCACCGCATCGGCGACTGGAACGTGGGCATGCAGAAGGGGCTGCGACAATACGTCAAGGACACCTATGACCGCGAGCGCGATGAAATGGAGGAGCAGCAACGCAAGGAGCGGCAAATGAGCCGCCGCGATTTCGTGTCCGACATGCAGCGCGAAGTATTCATTGAAGGCGATGCGGATCGTGCGGCGGCAGAGGCTGATGCAGAAGAATACAGCTTGCGCTCATTACCGAATGATGACGACTATGGCGATGCGGATGACGGGGGTGCGCTGGAATACGAAGACGTTAACGAGTAATAGTCCACAATTATTATCCGAATATCTCTCTAATTATATATTTAAAACTTGTGAAAAAAGAATCACATCAATGGCATTGGACAATTGAGACTTAGGTTGATGCAAGTCATGACTCATTTGAACAATGCAAGTAGAGAGAAAATCATATAAATTTTTTTATACAAACATAATTCATCCCAGCCCTTAACCTTAAGGCATCAATCCCATGCCCCGCTGCTTCCGTAGCCCATGAATCCTTGTGGAATGGGGCGATACGTGTGCTGAGCAGCGCGCCTCTCTGGATCCACCACTGGTTTAGATTTGACTTGTTCCGTCTGAGAAGGAGTCGTGTTTGTTCCCATGATTGCGCTTGTTCCTGTGATTGCGCTTGTTCCCGTGGTGATTGTTTCTGCCATGTCTGAATTTCATGATACACCATTCATGGGGTTAACAAAGCATTCAATTTTTTATTTATTTCAATCAAAATAAATAAATAACGATATAACCCATACAGTTACATTATTAACACAAATGATACTCATTATATTGGGTATTGCATGGTCAATCGGCATTCTATCGTGCCAGTTTAGCAAATCAAAATATTATGACTAAAATATAAATAGAGAGAATCCATCTATAGTATAAACACTCAATCCACCAATCCACAATGCAATCACAATCACAATCACATGTCAATGCAATTGATGACATTAATGAAAAAATTAAACAACCGCAACAACGACAGCAACAGCAACAACGACAGCAACAGCAACAACGACAGCAACAGCAACAACGACAGCAACAACCACAACCACAAGATCCAATTCATTCACATGAAATAAGAGACCCGCACGGCATATTACATTTTTTGGAGTTAAGAAGAAGCCGGCTTTAGCAATTTTCGCAACATTTTTTCAATTTCCGAGCATGTCTCAACCCCATTTTTAGGCACACGCTTTGTTGCATCAGCGCACATGTTTTTAATTTTCAACAGTTTTATTCGCAACATGTCTAGTTTGGGGATCCATTTGTATAGTATGCGAAAACATGCGGCCTGAATGCACATACAGTCACACGTCATTGCGAGTTGTATTGCTCCAGGAACCATGTCGTGCGATGTCATGTCACACTCAAGAGATGCATGCACCCGAATGAATTCGTCGGATTTGAGCGCGTGTTCGTCTGAATCGTGGTGATGATCAATGCATTGCAATTTGTTCAGTATTTCTGTAAACCGAGAGACATGTTTGTTGCATTGCTCTATGATTAGAGACTCTTTCGCCAACAACAATCTCAGCACGCGGCGCTGATGAGTAGACAGCGTTGCAGCGCAGGATGACATCGTTGGATTGGATTGGGTTAGATTGGATTGGGTTGGTTGGAATTAAGTGTTCCACGATATTCAATTTTCTTTTTATTTATTTTCTCTCGCCCATGTAAAACCAAAATCCAAACTACCAATCCAACATGGCAGAACGAGGTTTAATTATGGTGATGCATTCCGCCATCATCGGCGCAGTCCTATACGCGATCATGACATTTTTGCTGCATCAGTCGGCCGCAGTGGCTGAAAATCGCAGCATCTGCATTGCCGCAGCCGTGCTCATTTACATGATTGTGTTCGGTCACGGGATGCCCGGTCGCATCAATTCTCAGCTATAGGGTCCTCGCCGTGCATTTAGGATGATGATGCATTGTATCAAATTAATTAAATCATATTTAATTTAATACTATTCTGCGGGGTTATCCAAACACGCTCGTCTTCTTCTTGAGCTTGTAATTGTTGTTGGGGATGACCTTATTGTTCAAGAGGAAGTCATTGTTGTCCTCATACATTTCGGGCAGGATGTGCGTGAGCGGCTTGTTCACAACGTAAACGATTTGCTCGCTCTTGAACAGCTTGCGGTATTCCTGAATGGAGAGATTTCCGTAAAACTTGTTCAGAATGTATTGCGGATTTGGCGCGGGTTTAATGCTTTTCTCATAATTCAACAGCTTACCGTACATGGAATTCAGTATCTGGCACCGCTCAAATTTGACGGAGGTGTCTACGCCCTCGTTCATGAGGTAGGCCAGTGCGCACTCGGGGCTGCAAAAACAGCCGTACACGTTGTACCCCCCATTTGGCGCAATGCACTTTGGGATGTACACGGGCGGCGTGTCAAAATCGCACGTGTCCCAAAAACAGCAGGAACGGCGGGTGCCCGCCCCAATGTTTTGAAACACGTCGCTTTTATGAAAACACATCTTCAAATGATTTAATTTCTTCCAAATGTCCTTTAAATTATTGTCGTTAGAGCCAGTGTCATCGTCGTCGTTGTTGCCAGCATCGTCGCATTCGGCATCATCATTCAAATGATTGTATGAATTTGTTGCGATCAGTGCATCCGATGTGGATTTGGATTTCCTGGAATTGGACGCGTTTGAACCTGAACTGATAATGAAATTGCTGCTGTTGGTTGCGATTGATTGATACGAATCATTTAAATCAGCGCCCTTGGATTCCAATGCATTGAACGAAACAATGTCTCCCGGTTTAACGGATGTTTCTATCAATGATGAATTTAAGTCGGGGATATCAGACACGCTGCATTTCAAATGCAGAATTATGTTGGGGGCATCGTGCATCATGACGGCTTCGTGCACAAGTTGTTGAATCACCTTTCCGCCTTTTGGTTTTCTTCCGCGTTTTTTATGAGCCGCAACAACGACGCCGCCGGTGCCAGGTTGCGGTGCTATTTGTGTTTGTGTCAGTTCTTGGATGGGGGTTACGTGTGATTCGGATTCGGAATGTGTTTCTGGCACTAGTTCTTGAGTTGGCTCAACTGCGACTGCATGTTTTTTGCTAACACGTTTTTTTTTAGGCGCAGACTGCGCGGCATTCGGGCACAGTGGTTCTGGTTGTTGCGATTGCTCTGGTTGTTGCGATTGCTCTGGTTGTAGCGATTGCTCTGGTTGTTGCGATTGCTCTGGTTGTAGCGGTTGCTCTGGTTGTTGCGATTGCTCTGGTTGTTGCGATTGCTCTGGTTGTTGCGATTGCTCTGGTTGTTGTAGTGATTCTATGGTTTTTTTGCGTCCTCTTTTCTTTTTTTCCGATATTACTGCCGGTTTTTGTTCGTGAACCAATGCAACCGCAACAACTTTTTTGGCAGAAGCCGCCCGATTTTTTTGCATTTTAAAAAATAGTATATTTAATTGTATGATAACCTGTGTGAAACATTTTAAGTTGTTTTGTTATATTTTTTGTCGGATTCGGTTTTGTAGCATGCGCGACACAGTGGAAGGTAGTTGTCGCTACCAATCACGATTTGGTCGGTTTCACTCGTGGTTCTGAAACTGAAAATTGCTTCTTTTCCGTTGCGGCAAATGCTGCAAAGTGACGTCAGTTTGCACACCTTGTCGCAGTGCGGGATCAAATCCAGAAACGAGCCGATCCGTTTTTTCTCAAAGTCGCCGTCCAGTCCGCAAATGTAAACGCGCTTCCCGGCATCCACAAATCGCAGGACACGCATGATGTCAGAGAAGAACTGTCCTTCGTTGATGAGAAGCACTTCGGCCGCCGCAACTTCGGCCGCATGCTGTTCTTCCAGCTCTCCAATGGTGGAGCACATGACGCAGGGGATCATGGTGCGGTCATGGGTTGAAAGCAGCGCAGATTCGGCTGCCGCGTAGCGCGTGTCGCCCGCAAAATTGATCACCACGACTTTCATATTGCAAAAGGTGCACTGTTTGTGCAAATTGGTGAGCCACGTGGTTTTTCCTGAAAACATGGGTCCGATTGCCAGCTCTAAGTATCCAGCGGCCATGATTTGATGATGTTGCGGTCGTGTTTGATGAGACATGTCTCTAAAATGGGCACAACATTTTATTCATCAATTTTTAATTTAATTGCAATCAATATAAATTAACCGAAACAATATTAAATGTAATAAATTTACTTCAGTTACGTTACATATATATATATACATACATACATATATCGCATTCATGAACATCACACCATATTTAGGAATTGGGGATTTGTTAATAATTAAAATGAAAGAAATTTCAAATAAATTAGAGATAACTCAAATTAACATTAATTTAAAATTATTAAAAGAATATTCTGGAAATTATGAAAATAAGTTACGTTTTACTTCAGAATTAATTGCTTTTTTATTTCCATATTGTCAGGTTCATTTGAGTGAAGGACCTTGCGATTTTCAAATATTTGATCATTATTCTTTAAATCAAACATATGTATACGATCACATTAATCACAATGTTAATTTTGACAATAAATACAATGATTATATAATTTTTCACACCAAATGCAGAGACGATCAAGTGATGAATAAGTATAATGAAATTTTACCAAGTTTGAATGCATTTTTAGACAATTTTAATACCACGAAAACAATTTTAATTTTAGGGGAAAAATTTATCGGAGATAATTATGAAACACGATTTCATAAAACAATATCTTTATATGACAATTTATTGCGATTAAAAAATAACAACAATGTGATAGATTTAACATTTGATGTGTTGACCGATGGAAATGTAAATTTTGATAGTTTTTTACATGATGTTGAACTTATCAACAAATCCACATGCAATATTACTTTTGGAATTGGTGGGCCTTGCAATTTATGTAAATCATTTTCAGAAAGAAATGTTTCATTTATGCCATTTTTAAATTTATCTCCACATAAAAACATAGTATATGAAATGATGAATGCAAATAATAGTGTAACAAAAACCATTGAAGAATTAAATGCAAGAATTAATTATTTCCTGCAACCCGAACCATAATAAACCGAAAATGATGAATTTTATAGAAATAATAACCGGGTTTATAAGTTGTCAATGAATTTGCAAATATCAATATAAAAATATGGTTCAATGTTTAAATACTTAATTAATTACAAACATTTGAATGACCACTGCATCAACCCCTTGGGTTGAAAAATATCGTCCAATAAATTTTAACGACATCGTGTTGGACCCGCTGAACAAGCTCATGATGCGCAATATCATTGCAACTGGACATTTCCCCAACCTGCTGTTTTATGGTCCGCCTGGCACTGGAAAAACCACGACCATTATGAATCTGGTGAATGAGTACCAATGTGCCACGATGAAACACACCAACAGCGGTCTCATGATTCATTTAAACGCATCGGATGAACGCGGCATTGACATCATTCGCATTCAAATCAACAGTTTTGTCACAACCAAATCTCTCTTTGGGAACGGCACCAAATTCGTAATATTGGATGAAGTGGATTACATGACGAAGAATGCGCAAATGGCGCTGCGGCATTTGCTCAACAGTTATAATTACAGCCAGCACAATGTGCGGTTTTGCCTGATATGCAACTACATCAGCCGCATTGACGAAGCGCTGCAAACCGAATTTGTGCGCATGCGATTCAATCAATTGCCCGTTTCCGATATTTATCAATTCATCATGAAGGTCAATGTGAGCGAGAGGCTGAACCTGTCTCCTGAAATGATACAGTCAATACAAAAACAATTCAATTCCGACATTCGCAGCATGATAAATTACATGCAAACCAACCAAGATGTGCACGCAGGACAACACGTGATTCTGACCGACTCCACGTGGGATGAAATTACGCGCGATTTATTAACTGGCATCAGCGCGGTCCGACTGGTGTGTGATAAAATAAACAATATAAGCCGGCAGTGCAATTCGGACCGGAAAAACATGATGAAAAATTATGTCAACTATCTCATTCGGCAACATCCGAATCTCATAACAACCGACGTGTTGAATAAGGTTGAAAATGCAATGCATGCCGCAGAGTGCAACACGGACCACATGATGCATTATCTCATTGTTAATTTTGCAAAATGTTTCGGTCCGCCACCGCCAACTACTATTTAATACAATGTTTTCAAAAAGAATTGATTCCAATTCAACTTAAAGAGACAGGCCTACTATAAAATTAACAGCAGAGACAGGCAATCACAATGACATTTGAACTTGACGCGCAATGGGAACAATTTTTAAACAACTCAGATTCTGCAATGAATCCAATGACAAAAATGCCAACATCGTCTTCCTCTTCTGCCCTGGAATCAACCCGAAAACCAAAACCAAAGCCGAACCCGAACCCGAAATCAAATTCAAAATCAAATTCAAAATCAAATTCAAAATTGTTGGAAGCCCTCAACGGAGGTGGGGTGGATGAGGATGAAACCGATGAAGACGATTTCGTGTCTGCCGAAATTGGCGCTGACCCAAATGGGAGTGAATTGGAATTGACCGAAACAACACTGCCCAAATGCACTCCCATTTATGTCAGCACCAAAACGAAAATATCGTATTTAACGCGGCCGATTGACATTCATGCCGTGTTCTGGGACATTCCGGTTTTAAAATATGCCACTCCGAAAGAGGGAACCATCAAAAAGCAGATGAAATTTTCCACAATTGATCCGGACGAGTTGGCAGCAATTCGGTCCAGGTTGACACATGAGGTGGCGTGCGTGAACGAGTTCGTCATTGAGCACATTGAAAATCCGGAAGGCCGCATCAAATTTAAGGACCAGCGCAAAATCAGCATCGGCCTTTGCAAAAAGGACATCGTCAGCTACCGCATCAAGCAAAAACGGGCATTCTTCAACTGTTTTGTGGTGATTCTGCGCATCATTGACGAGGATGACGAACAGCGCAATTTCAAGGAAATGCACGTCAAAGTGTTCAATACCGGAAAATTGGAAATACCGGGGGTAAAAACCGACGCAATGTTGCACAAGGTGCAGACCCTGTTGGTGCACATTTTAAAGCCCATTGTGGGTGACGACCTGGATTATCAGCGCGACCAGTGCGAAACGGTGCTCATCAATTCCAACTTCAAGTGCGGGTATTACATCAACCGCGACGCGCTTTACAAGCTGCTGAAATACAAATACCGCATCAACTGCAATTACGATGCGTGCTCGTATCCGGGCATTCAGTGCAAGTTCTTTTACGTGCAAGGCATGCACCTGGGCGAGCAAACCGGGCAGCAACCGATGCATTCGGCGGATGATGCGGCAACGATGACCAATAAACACAAAAAAGCGCGCAATGACACGAAGGCGCATTATGAAATATCATTCATGATTTTCCGAACGGGCAGCGTGCTCATTGTGGGAAAGTGCAATGAGGACGTGCTGCACGAAATCTACGAGTTCATCCGAACCATGCTGGAAACGGAATACATGACCATCGGCAAATGCCTGGTTTCAACCGATGCCTCCTTGGAAAAAAAACGGGTTCCCAAAATTCGGCGCAAGGTGCTCGTGTTCAACGAGGGGGTAAGCGTAGCGACTGTCTCTACGTAGTGCCTTTACCCCCTTAGGACAATAAAGGGGAGGGTTCATACCGTGGAACTACGTTCCCTGATTATATTTATATTTAAATAATAAATAAGTATTTAAAGATACAAACTCGTTTTAGAACATAATTTCACGAAAAAATCATACAATGAGCACTCAACCTCCATCCCGTGGCGGTGGCGCAGCCGCCCCTTCCAGTCAAGGCACTGTGGCCGCCACGGTGCCCCCCAAGGATGCATCGTATCGGTTGCCCAGCAATGTGTGCGTCAATCACGCCATGAAGCTGGCGATTGTGGAAGACAAGCCCATCATGATGGATTATTGGACCGCGTCATTGGACAAATCAGTTATTATCGGAGTTAGCGAGAACAAGGAGAAGCTGTTGGTTAAGAGCGAGGATGAGTACACCAGCACCATTGCGAAAATATACAAAGTGGAGACGGAGTACATCATCATGACGGCAAATTCCATTTACATTGTCAGCAACGACATTCCCACCAAGCGCATCAACTAAGGCGGGAACCGACGATTCCCCCTTCAGAACCAATATAATTATTTATACATCCAGAAAATTGTTCATCTATTTTTATATATGCACAGTTATAATTTCCATTTTTTTTTATGATCTTCCAAAGTTTTATTAAATGAGTTTTATCATTAAACGTGTCCATGGTTATAGAGCAACCTTTTTCAATTTTATTTTCAACAACTGACACGGTCTCTATGACCCTGCAATCTTGACCATATTTTTGCATAATTTTCAAAATCTCCTTGCAGTTGGATTGGGTGGAATTTGATACACTTATTTCTGTGCTCATGGATACGATGTATTTATAATTATAAATATTATATGGTTTTATATTACATTATAATTAAATTAAATTACATACATAAAATATAACAAACAATCATGGCAGGTGGAGTTCGTCGTTTAGTATTCACGAATCAAAAAAGTGTTTTCAATTACAGCCACTACGTTCCCGGTTCGGGGGTTGGAGGCATGAACATTTCGGTGCGTCGGCATTTGAAACGCTTCGCAACTTCGCCGCAAGGACAGAATGGCACGTATAATCCAGCCGGTAAAATCCCGTGCTGCCCCGAGCTGCTGCAAAACTACGGGTATCTCAGGGATCCTCCCCCTTCCGCGCAATAAACATTTCAATGCGCAATGCATTTAAACATTAGATGCTATGTGTGTGTATCACTCATCCAACTGCATCATGCCACCCCCAGAATCAGATTCTGCTCTGAACCTGAAACACTTGGAACAAGAGGGCGAGAGAAAAGTGGCAGAATTGATAAATGAAAATGCAGTGACCGAAGAGGCGCTGATGGACATCATTAATGAAGGCAACGATGCATTCAAAAGCGCGCACGGACGAAACATGACGTATGCCGAAATGCGTGGATTATATGGATAACAATCAATGTCCAAATGCAATCTAATTGGATTGTATTTAGAAGAAAATAAAACAGGGCAATGCAATCAAATTAATGCATATTTTATGGTAAGATGTTGGACAGCGCATCAATCTGTTCCTGAGTGAGCGACGTCGGCAAATCAACCGAGAATCGTATTTTGAGTGCGCCGCTGTTACTATAACCGAGTCCGGGCATCACCTTCGTTTCACTCGTAGACGTGATGGACCCCGGTTTGCAGTTGAATTTATAGTTGCGCCCGTTCAAATGCACGAGCTCAAACGTGAATCCGCACAGCGCTTCCTTCAATGACACGCGATGGTCCACTAGCAAATCGGTGTCACCTTCGCGACGAAATACCGCATGCTCTGCCACGTTGATTTGAATGGTCAGCGCGCCTCGCCGACCACCGGTGTGGGGAATTGCATTTCCCTTTCTTGGAATTCGGATGGTGTGTCCGTTTGCAACCCCCGGTGGAATGCTGATGAGCACGGTTTCTGTTTGCGCGACGAACTCCTCGTCATCATATCGGATGGCAACCGGACGCTGATTGCATCCAGCATACGCCTCAGGGAGAGAAATTGTGATTATCATTTCCGCATCGTATGCCGGATCTTCGGTCTCCATGGCGGCATCATCGTGCATGTTTGCATTTGGCGAGGTTGTATTCGTGAAATTGTGGATAATAATTTTGGGACCCATGCCTGATCCAAACATGGATTCCATGAATCCATTGGACCCGTTGGCATTGTGCGATTGTGCCTGTGCATTGTGCATTGCTGCAAACAGCATGTCAAGTGGATTGATGGAACCCATGTGGCCCATGTGACCCATCGGACCCATGTGACCCATCGGACCCATGTGACCCATCGGACCCATGTGACCCATCGGACCCATGTGACCCATCGGGCCCATGTTATGCATCGGGCCCATGTGATGCATCCGAATTCCATGCGCAGTTGTGCCCCCAATCCCCATTTGCAGTTCAAAATCATAGTTGTTGCGTTTTGCGGCATCGCTCAAGACGTTGTACGCTTCATTGATTTCTTGGAACGCGCGATTTGATTCATCTGAGTTTTCGTTTTTGTCGGGGTGATGTTCCATTGACAAGCGGCGAAACGCGCGTTTGATTTCATCGGGAGTTGCATTTGCCGACTCTAGTTGCAGAACGTCATAATGCGATCTACTTGGCATGGGTTGTGTATTTTGTTATAGTTATTATGATTTTATTATGATTTTATTTTATATTGATTTTTTGAATTAAAGTTATTATTTTACTTCATAATAAAATTCGAACACATCCCAAAAGTAATTATCTGCCAATGCCCCCTTGTGGTATATATCCTTGCGTATCTTATTAGGGGTGATGGTTTCGTCTTTTAATTTTAATCTAAATATTCCAACTGCATAATAGTAAATATTGTTTTTGTGTTCTATACGCACGTCGACTATGTCACCATCGACGTTTGATTCCTTTCTATCATATAAATTTTTTATAAAAAATTTATGATTAAATAATCCGTTACGATGAATATAGTAGCGTGGATTTTTATCTACAGAAGGGCGCATAACATATTCAAGGAATGTATATTTATTTTTGTCAATTTGTCTAATGTATTTTCCTTGTCGCAGTTTATACAATTTCATAATTTTCACAAGTATATATTCTTGCAAATCAAATGGTAGCTTTGACAATATTTCCATTCAATATAAATAAATAGTAAACATTATTTATATTTGTATTTTAAGTTTGTTTTGGGGTTTTGTAATAAATAAGTAATCAGAACGACGAGTCACATACACAGTCAACACAGCTTTAAATCTGGATCATATACGCACCCTTTGAACACAAGCCGTTGCGGTTTGCAATAAGCGCTGAAATCATACGGCGTGATGACCGTCCATGGAACCGCCTGGTCCAAAAACCCGGCAACCACGAGAACGAATGAAATTAGCGCGCTGCACCAAAACGAGGTGGTCTTTTGATCGCGCTGACTTGTGGCCTCAATCTGTGGCAGCGTCTTAGATTCATCAAAATAGCATTTGATCCAGTCGCATGGATTGAGATCGTAGGGGCATGAATTTACTTTTGCGTAAGCGGCCTTGATGCCCTCCTCTAGTCCTGGATCATTTTCATTTGCATTTGGAAAACGGATGCGTCTCACATAGAGGTGGCCATATCCCTGTGAAGCGTATTCTGTCCACACTTTGGACAGCGGACACACTTGCACCCCGAATTTGAAGTCACCTGAAACGGCATCAGGAAAACACTCGCTGCCGCTCTCCAGCACGTAGTACTCCTCTTCGTTTAGTGCCGGATCCAGCCAGGTGGGACGGTGCAACACCATACTAATATGACTGTAATCCGAAGAAGTGAATCGTTCAATCAGACGCGAATACCAGTATTTTGTGGTGTTGTAAAGTATAATGTCGCCGGTTTTGAAGGTTGTTTTCATTTGTGCGTATATTTGTATAAAGTTATTATAATTACATAATGTATAAATATTTAAGATAAACAATTAATAAAATGAATTATGAACGTGTCGTCGTCGTAATTTTATTGGTGATGTTATTTATTGCATTGTACAAATTATACAATGGGTATAAATATGTTAAAACAGAAATGTATTTTGGTCGCAACATGACCGATGGAACAAGTGTATCTCATGATGAATTTAATAAGTTTTTAAATGAAATAATAACTCCTTTGTTTCCAATGGGTCTCACAGTTCACGACACCCGTGGCCAAATGTTTGATGGAAAACAGATTGAAAAAGAATCAAGTTTTGTGGTTGTGGTTGTGCATGACCCAACAGTTGCTTATAATAAAAATGTCGCCAAAGCAATTGATTCATACAAAACTCATTTTAAAACGACTCAGGTCATGCAGACTCAATATGCGGTTGATGCAAATTTTCATCATCGGTTTATGTAATTGTATTAATTATTTAATTATTTGTTTAACATTTTTATTCAAACTGCAATTCAATTCATATAAAAAGACCCCATCATATAATGCATTCAATCATAATCTCTCAATAATTCAACAAATGACTGATAATGATCCCTTCATAAATAAATACCAGCCGCTTCTATTCAATGAGTTTGAGCAGTTGTCTCCGATGATGATTGACCTGCTGAAATCCCTCATTCAAATGCACGAACTGAATTTGCTCATTGTCGGAGATTCGGGGTCGGGCAAAACGTCTCTGGTGAACGCCATTGTCCGCGAATATTATGGCGCCAGCAACAATCCTGAAAATGTCATGATTTTAAACAGTCTGAAGGATCAAGGCATCCAGTACTACCGCAACGACATGAAAATATTTTGCCAGACCAGTTCTCTCATTCCCGGCAAAAAGAAACTGATCATTCTGGATGACATAGACTCCATAAACGAGCAGAGCCAGCAAGTGTTTCGCAACTGCATTGACAAGTATAAACACAACGTGAGCTTCATCGCCTCGTGCATCAATGTCCAAAAAGTAATTGACAATTTGCAGTCGCGACAAATCATCATCAAAATCAACCCGATTGACCCGCAGTGTTTGCAAAAAATTTTGCACAAAATCCGCATTCGGGAGAAAATTGACATTCATGCAGATGCCGAACAGTTTGTGCTGAGGGTGTGCAACGGGTCGGTGCGCATTCTCATCAACTACATGGAGAAATTCAAAATCATACATCTGCCCATTTCTCTGGAATTGGCGAATCAGCTGTGCACCAACATTAGTTTTAGTGTGTTTGATGAATACACTGCGGATTGTTTGCGCGCAAGCACGCCAGTTGCTCAATGCATTTCCCATCTGCATGCGCTGCACGATCAGGGTTATTCGGTGATGGACATTCTGGACAACTATTTCATTTTTATCAAAAACACGCAACTCATCAATGAAACCATGCAGTATCAAACGATTGCCATTATTTGCAAATACATAAGCATTTTTCACAACATACACGAGGATGAGATTGAATTGGCGCTGTTCACAAACAATCTGCGCCAAATGTTTCAATCCCACAATTTTATGGATTGAGTAAAATATTATATAGTGATATAATAGTTGTAAATATGGATGCGAACATGGCGGATGGAATAGAGCCATATGTTATCAAATCGCACAAATTACTAAAAAAACCAGTGCCAAACGAATTATTTTATGATTTCATTAAAAAAATAGCTCACAAAATGCCAAATTCCAATTACTTTTTGATCGACGTAAGTGTATACAAAAAAGCAACCTATTGCGACGAATGTCAAGAAGAGCCTTCCTTGTTGCAACAGTTTTGCAACGACTTGATGCCCCATTACTGCAAGGACAAACAATTCTTCCTCACGCGAAAGATGTCCTACAACAATTTGAACACCATTTTAAGGCAAATATGCCGGCACAATTCAATTGAATGCAAGACTGACCGAAAATACGACAAATCCAAAACTCAAATTGTGTATTACATTTATGACATAACCGAAAAATGAAATAATTGATATATAAATATATATTTATATATCAATATATCAATACAATCCATCAACATTAATAAATCAATACAACCAATGCTGTCTCCAAAACTCGTTGCATTTTATTTAGTCATCATTCTCGCCGGGGTGGCGTATGGCCGCTATAAAAAATCGCAGGAAGGCAACAACATTAGCGACGACTACAATCTGGTTAAAAAGTATTTGCTGAATGACAAATCGCTTACCGACACGCGCAAACCCTTCATGTGGATCTTCATTGACTACGAGGTGAATGCGCGCAACTGGTCTAGCTGGGGCTCGCGCAACACGACCAATTTGAATCAGCCCTACATGTATTTGACCATTCGCAGCATCGTGGAGCAGTGCGGGAAGTCGTTCAACGTGGTGCTGGTGGACGACGCTGCCTTCCAGCGCTTGCTGCCCGAATGGACCATTAAGGTGCAGAACCTGCCGTTTCCGCTGAAGCAGCATTTAAGGGATCTCGCGATGGCCAAAGTGCTTTACAAATACGGCGGCATAACCGTTCCCGCGTCCTTCATCTGCCTGAAGGACCTGAAACCCGCATATTCCGACCTGCTGAAAGGTGCCGGAAAAACCATGTTTGCCGGTGAGTTCGTAGCGCGCAACTCCACTGCAGCCAGCGTGGCGTTTTTCCCCGACAACAAGCTGATGGGATGCACAAAGGAGAGCCCAGTCATGAAGCAATACATCGCGTATTTGGAGCCGCTGGTGTCGTCGGACTACACCAACGAGTACGAGTTTTTGGGCCAGAACGACCGCTGGCTCTACAAGCAACTCATCAGTTCGCCGCCGCAAATGTCCATGCTGTGCGGCACGCTCATCGGAACCAAGACCACGAACGGTGCGCCCATAGTCATAGAAGAGCTGCTGGGCGAGGAAGACGTGGATTTCAACAAAGAGGCATACGGCATCTACATTCCCGAAGACCAAATCCTGAATCGGTTGGCATATCAGTGGTTCGCGCGCCTGTCGCCGCGCCAAGTGCTCACTTCCAACACCGTGGTCGGCAAATACTTGCTGCTGTCCAATGGATGAACTTCGGTTGATTATATAAATAGACACATTATTTAAGAATTAATATAAATAATATTAAATAATGTAAATATAAAAATATAAAACAAATCAAATACCAATGCAGCAGCACAAGATTGGAATAATCGGCAACGGGTTTGTTGGAAAAGCAACCCTAACACTGCAATGCGATGACATAGATGTGTTGTGCTATGACATAAATCCAGACTTGTGCATTCCCAAAGGAACAACCATGCATGATTTATTGGGATGTGACGCAATTTTTGTGTCTGTGCCAACGCCCATCAATAGCGTCGGCAAAACATCCATGAAATATGTGGATAATGTGATCACCCAATTAAGAGAATTGAAATACGGAGGATTTATTGTCATTAGATCCACTGTGCCAGTGGGAACTTCGGATGGCTACAAATGTTGTTTCATGCCCGAATTTTTAACCGAAAAAAATGCAATTAATGATTTCATAAATAATCCAAATTGGATATTTGGACATCCGGACGATGATAAAAAAGACGAATTCATTGAGTTAATGACAGACCTCATCAACTCTGCGCATGCGCACAAGAAATTAACGTTTAATCGCACGACCTTCATGCACAACAAAGAAGCCGAAATGTTGAAATATTTTCGCAACACATTCTTGGCAACCAAGATCTCATTCTGCAATGAAATCCACACATTTTGCAATAAAAAGGGAATTGATTACACCCGAATGGTGGAGGTTGCCGCGGATGATGCTCGCATTTCCAAAAGTCACACGTCGGTTCCCGGGCACGATGGTTGCTTTGGGTTTGGCGGAACCTGTTTTCCCAAAGACATCAGCAGCTTGCGCGTTCAAATGGAAGAATCCAATGCGCAACACTGCCTAATTGATGCGGTCATACATAGGAATGATAACATTGATCGCGTGGAAAAGGATTGGATGCACGACGTTGGCAGGGCGTTTGTGAATGAATGAATGAATGAATGAATTAATGAATTTAATCCTGATTTTCTCTCAGTTGTTAAGTTTCAGTTCTCAATTGCATTGAACTGTGCCATCCATTTCGCATTGAGGTCCCGCACAATTTCGTCCTGTTGCGCCAGTTTGAATGCCCGTCGCATGTCGTCCTCCGTCTGCAATTGCTGCGACCGGGCCAATGCAGCCTCTGATGCAGTTTCGGAGTAATTAAATGTCCGATGATCCACATCTCGCGACATTTGCAGTTCGTTCATGTTTTTATATTTGCGCACGGCTTCGTAGTCTTCGTGCGTGACGGGAATGACCGTCTCAGTGTGCGCTTTCTTGAGGTCTTCATAGACCAGTGAAGAACCGAACCCAGTGGAAGAGTGCTCTTCGGGACAATCGCGCGACAAGCCGTAGCCGGCACTGCCAAATGAATCAAATGACTGGACCTCGCTGCGCACGATGAGCGCCTGTTCTCTTAACCGCTGTTTGCGATGGTCCAGCTGTTCCATGCGTTGGGCCCACGTGGATCCCTCGCCCAACTCTTCATTTGGGTCATCATCATTGTCTAAATCATTGGATTTGAGCCAGTCGCCGTATCCGCTGTCCTGCTCCTCGTCATATAGTTTATTCTGTTCAAACGTTTGGTTGAACCAGCGGTTGAATTCGTCGGCATTCATGCGTTTCAGCTTGTCGGAATTGGCGTTGCGGCGCGCGTCTATGTCCTCTTTTACGGAGTCGTATTTCAGGTCGTCGGCCTTTTGACGCGACAGACCGGCGCGAACCTGGTACACCTCGTGCAGAATCTTATATGCCTTGGAGAAAAACAGGAAATATGTTTTATCTAAACCGGACTTGTCGGGATGCGTGCGCATCACCGTCCGCTTGGCCTCGCGCATATTTGACTCATTGAACACGGCCGGCATATTAAATAAATTGAGAATGTCGCGCAGCTCATAGTTGCGGATGTCTAAATCTAAATCCATGTTTGAGAGAAATTGATATAATACTAACAATGATATTAGTATTATTTTTATTATGATTTTTATTATCATTTAATCATTTGATTATGCATTTGAAAGGGCCACCACTCGGAAAAAGAAGGCATCCAACGCCTTAATGTCGGCCCCCGTCACCGACAGGTCGCTAATCAGCGACGCGTTCCCGTTTTTGTAAAACAGAAACACGGGAATACCGTTCACCATTTTTTTCTGTTTCAGCGATGCATACAAATCAAACGACTCGTCTACATCGCACTCAATCAGGTCCACATTGGCGGGCAAACGCAGCGAGGCCTGGCGCGTGTATTCCGCAATCTGCTTGCACGGCCCACACCACGTCGCCGTCAGCTTCAGCACAGTGTGGTTCGGGGTCTCTGCCAGATTCTTCAAGAATGCGGCACGATCGGTGGAAACGTGCTTCACTCGGGTTATGTTGTTCATAGATGACATGGATTGGATTAGTTTACATGTATACAAATAAAGTATTTAAATTCATTATTGTTAATTATTTATAAAATTGATAAGTTTTTAAAACAAAAATGTTAAAATGCAAACCCATTTAGACATTATACGGCATGAATTATCAGATCATCAACCAATCAATCAATGCAATCTACGACAATTCGGTGTGAGCACTGCGTGCCAATTGGTTGTGAGCACTACGTGCGCCGATGCCGCCTAGTGGCCCCGTGCTGCGACAAAGAGTATGTGTGCCGTCACTGCCACAATGAAGCAGAGACCCATGCAATGAACCGTCACGATGTGACAGAAGTGGTGTGCGATGAGTGCAATAATCGGCAGCCCGTGTCTGCATCATGTAATGCATGTGGCATCCAATTCGCCGCCTATTTTTGTGCCGTGTGCAACTTTTTTGATGACCGAATTGAGAGAAATTATTATCATTGCGATAAATGCGGCATTTGTCGGGTGAAGGGCGACCGCGGGGACTATGTGCACTGTGACGTGTGTCGAACGTGCGTTTCTGCAGAGCATCATCTGTGCAAAGCTGAACGGTTCCACACCGACTGTCCCATCTGCCTGGAAAATTTGTTTGATTCCATTAAACCGGCAAACGTGCTGCCGTGCGGGCATCCCATTCACGCGCACTGCCTAATTACCTGCTTTCAACAGAACCGGTTGAGCTGTCCGCTGTGCCGGAAAACCATGATGCCATCCGACAATGCGCAACGATACAATGCCGAAATGGACGCCTTAATAGATCAATTTCCAATCCAAGAAGATCTGATGTTCGTTGTCAAATGCAATGACTGTGCATTCAATGGCCCCATACGATTCCATCCGTACGGCATGAAATGCGGCGGCTGCGGGGGCTACAACACCGCGCGATAATACTCGCTTAAGTTGGTGCAGCAGTGGGTGCATATTTTTTTTCTATTGCTTCGTATGCCAGCATTTCTGCCGTTTGTGCTGGTGATCTAGTTGTTCCTGGTGCGAGGGTTGCTCCAGGTCCAAATTTTGACGCTGCGATTGATTCCACTGCTGCCATTGCTGCCTTTGCTCCCTGCCCTGCTATTGCCTTGAGCTTTCCTTCCATTGCCAACCTTGCGGGTGATTTAGTCTTCACTGGTGCTGCAGTCGGCGCTGCAGTCATTACGGGTGCTGCAGTCATTACGGGTGCTGCAGTCATTACGGGTGCTGCAGTCATTGCAATTGATCTATGCATTGCTCTATGCATTGCTGGTGCTGCAGGCATTGCTGGTGCTGCAGGCATTGCTGGTGCTGCAGGCATTGCTGGTGCTGCAGGCATTACGGGAGCTGCAGGCATTACGGGAGCTGCAGGCATTACGGGTGCTGCATTTATTTTTGCCATTTTGGTACGATGTGAAACCGAACTGCATTCCTTGTTGCATTTCTCCATGGAATCATAATCTCCAGTTGGGTCGGGCTTGCATTCTTTAAATGAATGGGTCATCACGCACGAATAATTTGTTTGGATTGGACTAGGACTAGGGCTAGGGCTGGGGCTGGGGCTGGGACTGGGTCCAGGCGGATAATGGTGTCCGTGATGGTGGTGATGCGGTGGAGCGGGCTGAGGGCCTGGTCCCGGCTGAGGGCTGGGGCCAGGACCATAACAGTTGGAACCGATCATATTGCTTGCCGTTATGCCGTCGGGACAGCATCCGAATTCCGTGCCAGCGCATCCACCCACATCCTGGGGATTATAAGGACGAGGACGAGGTTTATGACGACGGCGCGGATCGGGTGGCTGATTCTTCCCCTTGGACGGATTCAACCCAAACACGTACAACAGAATGGTGGTCACATACGTCATCATGATGAACGGTATGAACACGATGAACCATGACAGAATGGTGAGGCCGCCGATGCACAACTGGTTCAGCAGAATGGTGAAAATGATCATGACAATAACTTTCAGAAAGGCGCTGTTTTGCTGCCCTCTAAATAAATCAATTATGATTTGAATTAAGGAAAACCCAAGATACAACACCGCCGGTGGACATAATGAATCTATTATCATGATTCCAATTAGTGAATCCTTGCAAATCAATATAACATATGAGAATATATTATTTTGAACATTTTGCATTTGAACACCGACCCATTCAAATGTCATTTATTTTTTTTGAGCGGGTTTGGGTTTCTTGACAAACTTTGCAACCCCCTTTCTAAATGCGCCAACAATTTCCCCCACTTCATCATTGGCGTATTCATAAATGTCGCCCTCTATTTCATCATTGGTGACATATGTTTTTCCTTTGATTTCTACTTCAAACAATTCAAGTTCTTCTTCTTCTTCTTCTTCCGCTTCACTTGGTGCATCAGCTGTCTCTTCTGGTGCCTTTTCTTGAGCTACTTCCGCTTCGCTTACTGCTTCCTCGGCTTCGCTTACTGCTTCCTCCGCTTTTGCTGCTTCCTCCGCTTTTGCTTCTTCCTCCGCTTCTGCCTCGGCTTCGCTTACTGCTTCCTCCGCTTCGCTTACTGCTTCCTCCGCTTCGCTTGCTTCTGCTACTTCTTCTTCCTCCGCTTCGCTTACTGCTTCCTCCGCTTCGCTTGCTTCTGCTACTTCTTCTTCCTCCGCTTCGCTTACTGCTTCTGCATCCTCTTCGCTTACTGCTTCTTCCTCTTCGCTTACTGCTTCATCTTCCTCCGCTTCGCTTGCTTCTGCTTCTTCCTCTTCTGCCTCGGCTTCTTCCTCTTCTTCCTCTTCTGCCTCGGCTTCTTCCTCTTCTTCCGAATCTGCTTCGCTCGCGCTTGATTCAATCGTGGAATTAATGTATTCTGAAATTGAATCTAAATTTGGCAGTCCATGCGCATTTTTTTCAATGATTTCCAACTGAATTGGCTCATCATGCGACTGGACTGTTTCCGTTTCAGTTGATTGCGCTTTGCACCTGCACTGGTTTTCCAATAATTGCTTCACAAATGGAATTTGAAGCACGGCGTCATGGGTTTCCTTGTATGTTTGATAATCGGCCAGTATGTGTAAAATCTTGGGCTCCAATGATTGACGCACTTCATCAATTAAGAGCGAAATGATGGAACTGGTTGCACTGGCGGCATTGGCTGTCATCGTGATTTTGTTTACAGGGATTACAGGGAAGATGTAGTAATGCATCACCATTTGTTTAATATGATTTAAAATACATTTATTGTTTTCAATTATGAAAGCAATTAAAAACAACAATATTATATAAGACACAAATACAGAATAAAAACATCACATGAGTTATCTGCCGCCGCATTTGCAGCACTTGCAGCACCTGCAAGGCGACGAATTGAAGTTGGCCATTCAACAAGAATACTATTCACATGGCATTGCTTTCATTTTGCGTCAAACCGATTATGATGTAGAAACTGCTGCCAAACATCTCAACGTCATAAAAGACCCGGTCAAGGTTGTCAAAGAATATCTTGGTCTGGCTAAAATCCAAGAATCGGACTCCTCCTTGAAATCAAAGAATCAAATGAAATATGGAGAAATTCGCAAATTCATGGACGCCGGGGCAAAACAGTACCATGCGCAAAAAGAATTAAATGAACGGCGCACCAAATATCAAGAGTATTTGCAACAGCAACAGCAACAGCAACAGCAAGAGCAAGAGCAGCAACCGGAAACACAAGAGGACCAACCACAATCTCCCTAAAACGACACATGTTAAACGCTCCATGACGCGTAATCAGTGCTGTAATTCCGACCCGCCAGTGACAGCGCCGGGTTTTGAGGGGGAGGCGTTTCAAGCACAACGGGTTGGTAGCACAATTCAGGCGGCTTTAATATGAATGCACTGCCGTTGTCATTAAATGCCTTGTCATATATTTCCAAGTTGATGTCTTTTAACTGGGGCATCATGCCAATCAACTGGCACCCGAATGCGCTTGCAACATTGAAATTTATGTTTTCTTTGAATGGAGCATCGGGCAACACAATGCTCATATTCTTTTTATTATAGTCTATTAATGCGTCCATGTCCGGCGTATTTTTCACTCCCATTTCGTATTGCAATTGATGCAAAAATGGCGAATTTGAACCAAAGTTTATGATTTGAAACAGCGGCAAGTCTTTGTCGGTGCACATCGGATTAGACAGATCCGCCATAATAATAACCTTGCCCATCAAATCGGAAATGGGTGTCTGCCCTAAATTATTGCCGCCATATAAGTAATTGTAATCTGCACCCAATAGCTTGTCTCCAAATTGGGTATTAATTGCTGTAACAATGTCGGGTATAATTTTTGCATTGTTGCTTTTAATTCGCAAATTGATGATTAATGGATCAGTGGTATTGGGCGCCTTTGTGAAGGCGTTTTGCGAAATGGTCGTCATCGCATCCAAAAAGAGAATTGAATTGTAGGTTTCTTTGTAATAAAAACTGGGCTTGGTTGAAGCAGCCACCACCGGTTTATTGTCCTCGCTGTAAATTTCAAAATCCAGGCAGCGATAGCCTTGCGAAATTGCGCTTTTGAGCGCAACCGTGTCCACGTAGTTGTTTTTCCATTCTCCTAAACAACAGCAATTCACCGCGGTTTTAATGTAAAAGTTGCGCAAAGGCAACGTCTTGACATCAACGGCCGGGTTTACGAGCGCATTTAATGTCTTCATCGCATTGTTTGGGTTGGTGTATGTGGAATTTATTTCATTCTGTTTTAGATTAACTTTAGACACAATGAGGTATATGATCACCGCTAATGCAATTGCCAATCCAATGCAAAGAATGATTTGAATGGGATCTGCGCTGCTCACAAGGAGTTTTGCCCCATTCATGAGTGCGGAAGCCTTTCCTCCTATGACAGCAGCAGCGGTAGCAGCACCAGAAGCGGCACTAGAAGATACCGGATCCGCAGCGATTCCATCTGAGTTCAGAGGTTGCATCTCTTGATCTTGACTCATTTGATTTATGGTTAATGAAATACAATGGATTTAAATATAAATGTAATTGTCAGATATTACATTATCACAATAAAATAATAACATCAATATACAATAATACACCGCGTGCTTTATAAAAATGACGGGCGGACTACTAAACATTGTGTCATACGGCAATCAAAACATCATTTTAAATTCCAACCCGAAAAAGTCGTTTTTCAAAACCACGTATGCCAAATACACCAATTTCGGCATGCAAAAGTTTAGAATTGATTTCAATGGGTTGCGCAATCTGCGCATGAGCGAGGAGTCGCGGTTCACGTTTACGGTGCCTCGCTATGCGGAGCTGCTCATGGACACCTACCTCGTGGTCACGCTTCCCACCATTTGGAGCCCCATTTTTCCACCACTGGTGTGCGGCGATGCGTGGCGCCCCTACGAGTTCCGCTGGATTGAAAATCTGGGCACGCAAATGATCAAGGAAATAACATTTTCCGTCGGCGGCCAAATTCTGCAGCGCATGACGGGCAAATACTTGCAGGCGGTGGTGCAGCGCGATCTGAACGGCACCAAGCGCTTCCTCTATGACAGCATGACCGGCAACACCGCAGAGCTGAACGATCCCGCCAACTTCTCGGGGCGCAAAAACACGTATCCCAACGTGTATTATAATAATACGGTGTATCCTAATGGCGGCAAGCCGGGTCCGGAGCCCTCCATTCGCGGTCGCAAGCTGTACATCCCGCTGAATGCGTGGTTCTGCAACAACAGCCGCACCGCATTCCCGCTCGTGGCGCTGCAATACAACGAGCTGCAGATTGATGTGGTCATGCGCCCCGTGCGCGACCTGTTTGTCACGCGCGATGTCACTTTTTTACCCCATAAGATCAATCCCCCTGATTCAGAAACGTTTGATCCAATAACACCAGCGGAGGTTGACAAAGCGCCCTTCATTCAGCCCAATTTTAACGAGCAGGAGTACCAGTTTTATCGGTTCTTGCAGCCGCCCCCGCATCCCGACATTGCCACATCAGAAGCTTATGATGACAAGCGGACGGACTGGAACGCTGACGTGCACCTGCTGTCCACATATTGCTTTCTGTCGGCCGAGGAGTCGCGCGTGTTTGCGTCCCAGGAGCAGAAGTACCTGCTTAAGGAAGCATATGAGTGGGATTTCAAGAACATCACGGGCAGCCACCGCGTGGAGCTGCAGAACACGATGGGCATGGTGGCGACATGGATGTTCATCTTTCAGCGCAGCGACATCAACCTGCGCAACCAGTGGAGCAATTACACGAACTGGAAATATGTGAACGTGATTCCGGACGATGTCATGGAGGCATCTAAATTAGTTATAAATGCCGAAACTGGAATTCTAAACCCATGTAGCAGCACGGAATACATTGGTCCAGGATTTGAGCCAAGCCCTAGTGTGGCGCAGGTGCCATCTAAACTTTTTGTGACGAAGGACTACAATGTGGAGAACCAGCGCGAGATTCTGCAGCAGCTCGGCATTCTGCTGAACGGTTCTTACCGCGAAAACACGCTGGAATCGGGCGTTTACAACTATGTGGAAAAATTCATCCGAACCACGGGTTCCGCGCCGTTCGGACTCTATATCTACAACTTCGGAATGGACGCGAATCTCGCCACCTACCAGCCCAGCGGCGCCATCAACATGAGCAAATTCTCCACCATTGAACTGGAATTCACCACGTATGTGCCGCCGCTGGACCCACGCGCTCAGTTTTACACGATATGCGATACCGAAACGCATGTCCCCATTGGAGTGAACAAGCCGCAGTGGCGCATCTACGAATACAACTACGATCTAACAGTGCTGGAAGAGAGATACAATGTGCTCACATTCATTGGCGGCAACTGCGCACTCATGTATGCGAGATAATTTTAACTTTAGCAAGTTGGATTGTGGAAACAGTGCGATTTATTGAATATTATAATAATTTAGTATTATAATACTTGGTTTTTTATATATCAACCCATCCACACAATGAATCTTAAACACATAAAACATGCCAAAGGCACTGGTGCAGCAACTGCAACTACAAATGATCAAGCTCAATGTTCGCCTACCGACGCATACAATTACCTGATGACAATGTTGCAAATATTAGCTGCATTCTTTTTATTTTGCTACACAACTACGTGCAATTATTTGAACGCTCGGTTAATTGACACGGACAAGGATTATCCAGATGATGAAATATTAAAAGGCATCATTCAAAAAACTGGTGAAAACCCATATGGCAATCGGTTTTTAAAATGCAACACCACTGCAGTGGAATCATCAGATACAGTGCCAAAATTCAATTGGTGGTGGCAAAACACGCAGGAAACATCTTATCATTTAGGCGGATGGATATTGCATAACTATTTTGATTTTTCAAAAAATAAATTCATTGGACCCACTGAAATACCAGACACCGGCATTCTTTCTTTCATTCGATGGATGCTTTTTGGAGCATGGACACAACTTTCAATGCTAGTCATGTTGGGCGCCGTGTTTCTAATGTGGATTCCTGGATGGTTTGCAGGTTTGGTTGCATTCAGGTCCGTAAAGGGAGACGGATTAACCAAATTTTTGCTATTTTGTCTTTCCGCATTCTTGACCTTTGTGTTTGGCCTGGTTTCAGTTTTTCCCATCTTTTATGAATTCATTTATTTGATCTATCTGTTTTTCTTTAAACGATTCATGAGCAATCCAAATGACGTTGGCGACGAATTCTCCAAGCGGATGTCGTATTTGATTGTCGTGTTTGTCATTGTCGCACTCATTGTTGCGGCAATTCAACTGCCAGCGACAACCGCTGGAGCCCTGGCGGTCGTCGTGTTTATCGTTGGCCTGGTATCACACTATATGACAGGATCTTCAAAAAAATCTGGCAGCGCGACTACGAGTGCAAGTGCTGCTGCTGGTGCAAGTGCTGCTGCTGGTGCAAGTGCCAATCCCAATGGATACATGCCGGTATCACAAAATGATGAATAAATCAAAATTAAACAAAACATAATAAACCCATGTTATGTTGCATTATAACAATAAGTTAAAATGCAAAAAAAACCCCTAGACAACCCATTGGTTTCACTACCAATGGTCAGCGTGTGCACTCCCACGTTCAACCGTCGCCCGTTTATTGCCGCCATGCTGCAGTGTTTTGACCATCAAACGTATCCTCGCGACCGCATGGAGTGGATCATCGTGGATGATGGAACTGACCCAATTGAAGACCTCGTGTCGCAGCATCCCTGTGTGCGGTATTTCAAACTTGCCGATAAAATTTCTCTCGGAAAGAAACGCAACTTGATGCACGAAAAGGCGCAGGGTGAAATCATTGTTTACATGGACGACGACGACTACTACCCGCCCGAGCGCGTGTCGCACGCGGTGACCACACTGTTGGACCACCGAAAACGAAAAACGGGCATTAAACTGGCAGGCAGCAGCGAAATGTACATTCATTTTAAGGGCTTTGGTGGCAGTGAAGGCCAAATGGTACAGTTTGGACCCTACGGGCCGAATCACGCCACCGCTGCCACATTTGCCTTTTGGAAAAACATACTGTCTAGCATGAAACTTGCATACGATGAAGATGCATGCTTGGCCGAAGAGCGCGCATTCTTGCGCGGATACACTGTTCCCATGGCGCAGCTGGATCCCATGAAAGTCATTCTCGTGTTTTCGCATGAGCACAACACGTTTGACAAGCGCATGCTGCTTAAAAACATGGGCCGCGATCCAAACATGCGGGTCAGCGCAAAAACGGTGTCGGATTTCATAAAAGAGCCAGCGCTACTTCGGTTTTACATGGAAGACATAGATGAGGCGCTGCAGACTTATGAACCGGGGCATCCCTCAATGAAACCCGACGTGCTGCAACAAATCAATGAAAAAATGCAACAACAACAGCGTCAACAGCAGCAACAGCAACAACCGCAGCAACAGCAGCTTCTAGTGTTCCAACAGCAGCAGCAGGATGCCATTTTAAGGACGGTCATAACATTCAAGGCGCCGAATGCAGAACCACGCAATATGACAGTGGAAACCTTGATACAAACGGTGCAAACCCAGGCCGAAAAGCTGGAAAAAATGCGGGAAATGTGCAATAAAAGGATCCGCGAAAATTCGGAACTACTGGCCACCATCAAGGACCGGGACGAAGTCATTTCTGCGCATTTGGAGACAATTGAGCGTCAAAGCGCATTGCTTGATCATGCTTGCAATTTAATTTAGTTCAGTTGGTCCATTCCATTCGCATTTACGCCAGCAATCCGTCTTCATCACCCACATCATCCGGCAAAACTTCGCTGGGATACGTGCATTTGTCCAAATAGCGCTGCATGCGCTGAATGTCCAGTTTTGTAATTTCAAATTCTTCAATGATGCCATCCATACGAGCATCATTGCCGGTGCCATTTTTCAATGCAAATATATTCATGAAAAATGCAAACAAATCTTTCTTATCCATTCCGAATTTTTGGCACATCATCTGAATGAACAGCGTGTTGTTGTATTCAGTGCTGTATTTGGTCAGCACTTTTGTGAATCGCACTTCCGCCGGGTTGAATTTAGGGCGCGTTGCAAACTGTTCATGATACAATTTATTATTGTAGAAGGTTTTAATGAGAGAGCTCATTTCATTGAACTGCCAGATTTGTTTTTGAAATGTGATGCGGTCAATGTAGTCCGCCAGGCAGATGTTATCCAGCGCTTCCTTGTAAAAACGAAAGGCTTCCATTTGATGCGGCTGTTTTGCCAGCACGTCTACTATATTTTCGTGCCACAACAGGCCCACAATAGTGCGATCCGTTTCATTCATGAGCGCGGAATGCTCCGTCAATTTGCACGGCGCGTTCATGAGCTTTTTAACAATGGTTTTGCTGTCCTCATTGTTGGTTTTCGGCTGAAAAATGGTTTGAATGAGAGCGCTGTTGTAGTTATCCGAATTGTCATTGGCGCAATTGTTATTGAATATGCTGCCAATGGTTGCAATTTTGCGAAGGTCGCCTTGTATGAAACGCGCCACATTTTTATGCAGGGTTGGGTTGCACGAATGCAGCACTGATTTCAATATGACGCCAACCTGATCCAGTGTGGGTGTTTTAATTTCAAACGTCACGCACACTTTCATCAATTCGCGGATCTTTTTGTCCATGTGATAGTTCCCAATGCATATGATCGGATTCATGGTCACGTCTTCCAATCGCTGCTTCTTCGTCTTTTTGGGGCGCATGAGTTTAATCAGCGCGTTAATGCCGCCCTTGTCGCCGTTGTTCATGCCGTCAATTTCGTCCATTACAATGGCAATTCGTTTCGGTTTTTTCTGAAACATGGAAAGCACACTGTGCTCGCTCATATTGTGATTGGTTATGAGGTCAATAATGGACTTGTTGCGTATGTCGCCCGCGTCATATTTCACCATGTCATAGTTCAGGGTTTTAAGCAGATTCACAATAAATTCGGTTTTTCCCACACCGGGGTTTCCGTAAATGTAAATGCCACGTTTTATCATCAAATCGCTTTTTTTGCTCTGAAATGCATCCAGCGCGGCTGCAATGTCGTTCACGATGGATTCACGACCCAGCACTTCATTGTAATTGATGACAGTTGGCGCTGTTGCGGTTGATGTTGCGGTTGCTGCTGCTGTTGCTGTTGCTGCTGCCACAACTGGGTTTGGCTCTGGCATTGTTCCAATTTTATATTTTGTGGATTTGGGTTTCATCGGTTTCATTAACTTAAGCAAAGTGGTCCAGGGTTATTGTTATGTGTTGAATCATAATTGTGTTTAATATTTAATTACATGGAATCTATAATGCATGGAATCTATAATGCATGGAATCTATAATGCATGCAACTAAAAATATAAAATAAAAATGTATTGTATATTTATTTCTAAACATGGATCCAAATCAAGGTTCTACGTCGTCAGGACTCAACTTTCAGCGCATTGTACTGATTATTGCAATCGTCATGCTCATTGCGGCAATGATTTTCATAGGGTATGCGCTTTACAAACAGTCCAGCAACATCACGTGGCCTCCTGAAACACCCAAATGCCCGGATTATTGGACATACAATGCGGACAAAACCCAATGCACCCCGAATTCGGGTCAGCCGTTCAGTCCATGCGAATACAACGGCATCCCGGGAGGAACTCAAGGAGTGCCAACATGCCCGCCTAAACCCATCTAAAAATAATAAGATTAACAAATAAAATAATTATATGTATATAATTCAATAACTTACATACATAACATACCATACATCATACATACATAATTCATGCAGCACCAACAAATACACGGGTCAGCATACTCATCCAAGCCCTCCGCAAATGCAACAAATGTAAATGCAAATACAAAAAAACATGTCAAGCCCAACGGCCGCATTGATATTTTAGGCCCAACGGTTGAGCAGCAGTTCGCCATGTATGATAAAATCCCGAATTCTAGCGCGTGCTCGTCGTTTCGCGATGCCATGACCGGCAACTGGGAGAATACAGCCCTCAGCGACGCCTTTTTCAGCACGGGCAACATGGAGATCGTGCAAAACGGGCTGCGCAACGGCGTCTACGCCATGTCCAAGGGTGCATATCTGATCGGCCCCCAAGATTGCGACAATCTGAAAATGATCATGCGCAGTGTGTTCCTGCAGAGCGCCATGAATTTAGCAACCAACATTTCCGGCCAAATCGCCGCGCTCAATAAAGTGGTCGTGGACATGTTTGTGCCGAAACTCTACAACGAAGCGCGGTCTTACATTCAATACAAGCGCGATGCCAGCACCATGTACAAGCCGATTGACCGCCCCATTTATTCGGCCGAAAACGATAAGACGCTGGAACTGCAGCCGTGGTTCTAATCGGGGAACGTAGTTCCCCGAACCCCTCCTTATCAGGGAACGCAGTCGTTTCAGCCTATAACATGGAATATATAATAGATTATGCATCCAATTGCAAGATCAGCCACAAAAATGCTCGTCAAATGAAGCAATCGCCCGTAATGCACGTGCAAATCCACGCTATCGGGATATTTTGCGTGCCATTGTTCTTTTAATTCTGCAATCATTTCATACAGCGTGAACGCGGAAACCACAATCAACGCATCCTTCAACGCCACCACCATTAAACGATGCAACGGTTTCATTTTATTTTTATTTTATATATATTGCGAATAAAAATAATAAAAAATAAAAAATAAAAATTGAATTACTTTGCTCCATTTAATGCAACATTACAGCAATCCAATCAAGCCCAATCCAATCCAGTGCAAATGTTGTCCCGTGCCGCCCTCTTCCACAAATCAGCAGGTCGCAATGATGAGTTTGAGAGATATTTGACATCATCCGAGCCGTTTGGGCAATTCAATGATGTTGTCATTGACAGCACGCACGCTGAAGTTGTCACGCTGCCCCTCTCCTATTTCATTTCAAAAGGTCGCAGGCTTAAAGGCAAGGCCGACGCCATGCCATACGAAAGTTTCCGCATCATCAACATGCAACACCGAGGGGGTAATGCACACTCTCTCGTGCTCATCAAGAGCCGCGCCATTCGGTCTAATCCACACCACCTTGCGATATTTGAATCCAACGGACGCAACAAATTCTGCGGCATCCGCATCTTGAACGACCATGGCCATGGCACTAAACCCGTGAATGTCACCAAAGCTTACACCTCCATCTCTCCAGAATACAACATCAACTACGGCACAAATACTTATAATCCTGGATATTGCGGAATTTTCGGCATCATCTGTGTGGTCGCGTTTCGCCATTACCGCAGCAAGACCGGCACCCTCTGGCTCACAAAATGGAAAAAACTGCTGGCGCATATGAGCCAATGCATTGACCGCAATGCCGGCTGCCTCGGTGTGGAACTCGCCGCACGCGTTCAAGAAACCATCGCGTCAAATACGTGTTCGTGCGCCGAACGCGAAATCGCTTCACTCATTCGGGCCTGCGTTGCCATCAAACACGATGACTCCTGCACATTGGTTCTTTAAATCATTCCTTGAATATCAGAAAAGAGAGAAAATCAAAACAAATAAAAATATTTTTATTGTGTGTCTCGCTCGGCGCATCCGGCATTTGCTCATCCCATCACAATCATGCTGTCTTTTTAGCCTTGAAGACTTTCTTTGCACTTGCCGCAGTTGAAGCAGAACCCGTGCTCATAGAAGACACTCGTTGATCTTCCTGCTTCACGTATTCGGCGCGCAGCTCCGCCAAATCGGCCAGCCACAACTGCTCAATGCTGGTGCATTGTAATGTAGAATGCTGTAATTCCTTCTGCCCCTTTTCTTTCAGCAGTTTGTGCACGTTCTCCTCGCTCACGCTGTCCATCGGCAGCTTCAGCAGATACTTGTAATCGGGGGCACTTGTGTCTGATTTGAGCGCATCATAGCCCTTGGACTGCAGCATGGCCACCAGCTCGTCGCCGCGCTTTCGCCTCAGGTCAATGCTGCCATCCAGTAATTCCTGAATGTAGCGCGCCTTATTGCTTAGAACGCGAAGGTCCGCCGCCATGGCCGCCAGCTGGTGCGTCTTGCGCTTCCCATACAGGGTTAGGCGCGTCGCATAATATTCCCGCACAATGTCATACACGTTGCCGTACTTCTTCAGCTGGTCCTGACTGTCAAAGAGGTGCATGTTGCTCGTGGATTCCGTGCTGCACAGCTTTAGCAACTTTTCAATCGCAGCTGCATCCACCGATGCCGTCGCCGGCAGCGTAACCGTGAAATCCACGACCGTGTCCGTGCTCATGTCCACATAGTCTTTAACTGCGTTGGTCTCAATCAATGACTCCAAGTGCTTCTTGAAATCCTCCGTCCAGAATCCAACCGGGAGTTCAGTCACGCGCACCTGCTTCTTCGCAGCATCCACGCTGTAAAGCCCGCGAATCAGGAATTTTCCCAAAGGAAGTGCGGTGATTGATCCCTTGAACCCGCGGTAATACGGCTCAATTGCGCCCCATTCTGCCTCCGGCTTTTTCAGCAGCATATTTTGGACGTAGTCAATCACTTGCATCGGATTGTGGCACATGATGTCCGTGCTGAACCCCGTGCCAATACCTTTCGTGCCATTGATCAGAATCATGGGCACAATCGGTGCGTAAAATGTGGGCTCCACCAGCTGGCCATCGTCGTCCAGATACTCCAGGACAGCGTCGTCTTCCGCGCGGTAAATCAGGCGAGTGATTGCATTGAGCTGCGTGAAGATGTACCTTTCACTCGCAGAATCTTTTCCTCCCTGAAGCCTGGTGCCAAATTGACCATTGGGTTCAAACAGGTTGATGTTGTTGCTGCCGACGAAGTTCTGCGCCATGCCGACAATGGCTCCATTCAGACTCGCCTCGCCGTGATGGTAGCCCGAGTGCTCCGACACGTAGCCGCTGAACTGCGCCACCTTGATTTCCGTCTTGAGTCCGCCCTTCTTGAACGCGGCAAACATGATTTTGCGCAGCGAGATTTTCAGGCCGTCCATGCCGTTTGCAATGGAGCGCTGGTTGTCGTAGACCGAAAAGTGCTTCATCTCGCGCGTCATGAAGTCCTCGTAAGATACGTGCTTGTGGCTGGTGTCCAGATGATCGGCGCGATTGTATGTAGAAAGCCACTCCTTGCGATCATCGGCGCGCTTCTTGTTGAACACGAGGTCAATCGCGTCGTCGCTCTGTTCGCCAGTGTGCGCAAAATCCACGATCTTCTTGTGCTCAAAATACTCCTTGAACTCGCGCCCCGTGCTGGTTCCCAGACCCTTGTAATATTTGATATTCCAGGTGGACACATCTATTGGTGAAGCACCTGCGCTTATGCCAGCTGTTGCAGTCGCTCCGCTTGCAGTCGCTCCGCTTTTCCACGTCTCAAACTCGCCCTCGTTGTAAAACACGCGTTCCTGCGCCCCCTTGCGCGCCTTCAGAATCGGCGTGTTCATGAACCCGATGAACCCGGGGATGTGTGTTAGGGTGGGCCACTCGCTCTGAAACAGGTTGATGCCGAGACCCTTGATGTGTGACCCGTCCAAATCCTGGTCCGTCATGAACAGCACCTTGCCGTATCGCAGCCGCTTGGCCACATCTTCGGCGGTGTATTCGCGCCCGTTCTCCAGACCCAGGATGCGCTTGATTTCCGCGATTTCCGTGTTTTCCGCAATGCGCTTCACCGCCTCGCCGCGCACGTTCATGAACTTGCCCTTTACCGGATACACGCCAATGGTGTTGCGGTCCTCCTTGCTCAGACCGGACACAATGCCCGCCTTGGCCGAATCTCCCTCGCAAAAGATGATGGTGCACTGCCCCGATTTGTCCGTTCCCGCGAAATTCGCGTCAATCAATTTCGGAATGCCGCGAATGGTGCGCGTCTTTGCGCCGTCCGTCTTCTTCGCCGCCTTCGCTTCTTTTACCTCGGTCAGAGCGCAGGCCGCATCCATGACGCCCATCTTTGCCACCTTCTCCACGAACTCGTCGCTGACAGTGCAGGCCGACCCGAAGTTCGCGCTCGTTGTCGTCAGCTCGTCCTTCGTCTGGCTGGAAAACGCGGGATTCTCCACATCGCACCTCAGAAACAGTGTCAGCTGCTCTTTGATCGTCGCCGGCTTCACGTCCACCTTCTTCTTGAGCTTGATATAAGCCGCCAGCTTGCGCAACAGCTGGCCCATGACGTATTCCACATGCTTGCCGCCCTTGGATGTGCAAATGCCGTTCACAAACGACACGTGCGCGAACTCGTCGGTGTTCGTCAGACACACGGCGTATTCCCAGCGCTCGTTCGGCGCCTCATACACGCGCTTGACTTCGGGGCGAATGTAGAGGCCGATGTATTGTTTGAAATCCTTGACGGGCACGACGGCGCCGTTATACTTCACGCGAATGCTGCGGTCCGTCACGGCGGCAATGTCGTAGACACGTTTTGTGAAGAGCGCCGTCATGTCCGGAGTCAGTCCTGCAATGCCCAGGCGCGCGTAATCGGGGCGGAACGAGATGCGTGTGTAAGGCTTCTTAGCAGTGCATTTTGTGATTTTTGGCGCGCAAATTTCGGTCAGATTGTTCTTGAATTCTTGGGTATACTTCAGACCGCGCACATGGTCCACGGTTTCCACGGAGCCCCATGTGGACCACACCAACACGAGCTTGAATCCGAACCCGTTCTTCCCGCCGACGATTTTCTCCTTCTTGTCTTCGGCGTAATTGGTGGAAGTGCGCAGGTGCCCGAAAATCATCTCGGGAATCCACATCTTGTGCTCGGGGTGCTGAGCGATGTCAATGCCGTTGCCGTCGTTGGTCATCGTGATGGTGCCAGTTGCGGCGTCCACTTCCACTTCAATGGACGTCACGGGGAGCGCATCGGGCTTGCCGTCCTTGATTGCCTGCGCCTGACGAATCACGTGGTCGCGCATATTCACTAAACCTTCGTCCACCAACTTGTAGAGCGCAGGGACGTGCGTGAAAGTCGCCAGACCGATGCTTGTCTCCGCTCCTCCAGGACTTACGGTCGTGTATTCGGTGCATTCGGTCGGCTGAATAGAGCCAATGTAGGTGTCGGGCTTCTTGAGAATGTGCTCCAAGTCCGTCATTTTCTGATACTTGCTGGATAAATCATTGCTTGTAGTCATTGTCTTTGTAAAATAAAGGGATGCATAACATTCATTTATTCGCTTTAAGTAAATTCAATTTTTTAATTTAATGCTTCCTCCTCTTGTGTGTTTTGCTCCTCTTCTTTGCGCCCCCTGAACGACGACTTCTAAACCGATTGATCAATCGCATCATTCCAAGTTCCGATGCATGCGTCACATCACAAGGAATTTGTCGCAAAAATCCTCTAATTGCGATTTGTTCTCGTCTAGTTAAGCGAGACCATTGTGTTTCTGATTGGCGTGTTGGCGTAGGTTGATTCACGCTACGTTGATAGCGTGAATGACGTCTAGGACGAAAGTTATGAGGGGGCACTACCCCAGCTGCTGCATCACCTGCCGCAACTGCCGCTTGGTCTGCTGCGTGTATTTCATCATGAAGTGCCCTATACGCGGGATCGTTTGGATCCCAATCCAAATCCATATCATTGGCTGCATGACCCAAATCATGGATGTCTTGATTATAAAATGCGACTGGTGCGCGTGCTGGTGCTGATGCTGGTGCTCTGGGAGAGTGAATTAGCGGCAACTGCACAAACGGTGGGAAGTCGACTTCCTGCCCGTCGTAGTAATGTTCATCGGGTTCTGTCATTCTTGTTTTGAAATTATTTATGTATATATGTATTAATATATAATAAAATAAAATTCAATGTCCGGATACAATTATTATTCTCTCTGAATTATTTTTCATCGTCGTTTGATTGTTTTGTTTCGTTTGATTGGTTTGTTTCGTTTGATTGACCTTTTTGATTTTCTACGGCTGTTTTTCTTGTTGCGTTTGCATTTTCGCGAACCACCGAATGCATTGTATTTTTGGCATCTCGGACATTGATTCGGATTAGGAATTGCATTGGTTATATAACCACACTGGTCGCACATATATGTGGTACCACCTGCTGCTGCAGGAGTGATTCTCCCTTTAGCGATAGCTCTAGCTATGGTCGATTCTTTTAGATGTTTGGGAACAGATGTTGGTCGTCCTGTAACCTCTGATCTGTGGAGTGGATTTATCACAAAATCTTTTTTGCATAGAGGGCATTTTGTTTTACCGTCTCTCACACAATGCTCAAGCCATTCCTTACTGAACACATGTCCGCAATTTGTTACGACCTTCTCACCAATAGGCAAATCTGCTAATGCATCAACTGAAAGTGGGCATTCACCAGTTGCGTGTTGAATTGCCGCCCTTGCAACATGTGCAGGCAGCAAAACATCATCAGCAACAGCAGCGGCACCAACACCAGCACTAGCAGGAGCCTCAGGAAATCGCCGTTGGAGGTGAAGACCACCACCCCAATCATCATCCTCGTCAGAAGCAACATCGTGTTCATGAGGGTCAAAATGACGCCTAACAACAGCAGCAGCACCACCACCACCATTATCATCATCATCATCATCCGGATCCATAAATTGGAGACGAAACTGCCGCAGCTGCTCCCTCTGCCGCTCTTGAGCTGCTGCAGCAGCACCACCATCATCAGCAGCAACAGGACTAACAGCAGCAGGACCATCCACCATCTCCCGCAATGCCTCTATGTCATCCTCATTTATCTCATCGGGGTTGTGACCCACACTTACAGAAACCTCGCCGTGGTGTGGTCTATCATCGGCGGCATGTCTTATAAGTTCCAATAGGGCAACTTGCATGCTCGGGGAATAAGGTAGAACAGAAATGTTTGAACCTACCCTTAGATGCAGTTGGCGTACGACTCTGGGTTCCAAAACATCAATGTCTTGTTGGCATAAAGTGTAATATTGATTGCCCAGATTTGAGTTATAACGGTGCAATAGGTATTCCAAATAGGCGGGATTCCCTAAATTCTCGTAACTGTATTCCATATTGCAATAAGTATTTGATTTGATTTATAAATATATCAAATATTAAAACATGTTTGCAAATAAATAAATTATTTATATTTAATAATGCAATACACTAAGCGCAATTAAATACAATACAAATGTCCGGATACAATTATTATTTTCTTAAGAAATGTCGCTGTCATCCGCCGATAAATAAAAAGTTGGTGGAAACGGGCAGTGGCGGCGAAGTTATTCCCATTGTGGTCAACTTCAAAGTGTTTAGCATAATTATTAATACTGCTACAGCCCAACGCAACGATTGTTTCACTCAGGCGAATCGTCCGACAAATGTGTATAAAAGTTGGACAGGTGCACCGGCGGGATACGGCCAACCCATTCGGAATCAATTCAATTGATCTTGATCCATTCATTCATTCATAATTTTTTCTCATGCTTTCTTTTTTTTTCTTTCGTTAAACTATAATACACACAATCAAATTCAATGGGAAGAAATCATACGCGTTCTGCCGACGGCTTTTATCACATCCTCGGCAAAAAATACGAATTCATTCGCGGCTCTCGCGCCCAGGTGTTTCACGGCACCGCTTACAAGACCGACGGCACCCCCGGTCTCACCAAGGATAAAATACTGATGAACAAGTATGGCCGAATTGTGAGCGCCAAGAAGCACGCCACCGCTAAACGCGAGAAACGTTTAGCGAAACACGGCTGGACCGCCAAGAAGGGCAAGTTCGGTGCCGTTCGCATCTCCGATCTTAAGAAAACCAAAAGCCGCAAGCACAGGAAGCATTAAGGCATTTATAATTATTAAAAATGAATTGAATCCATTGAATACATGATCAATTCATTTATTGCATTTCATTTATTACATTTCATTTATTACATTTCATTTATTACATGATTGCATTCATGCTCTGCGACTGCGTTTGCACTTAAGGTTATTTGCTTTGATTTTCCGGCGTGTATTACGGTTTCTTGATCGCGTTCCTCCTGATCGCGTCTTTGCATTCAACCTGCCGACTCGTTTGCGCTTTCTGGTTGACCCACCCTTCCATCCTGTGTTCACACTTTTAAAAATGGGATTTGAATTCAACTCCAATAAAATCCGCCCAATTTGTGTATTTACTTCTTTAGAAAATTCATTGACTTCAGATAAATCCAAATCTGGTTTTCTTTCTGATTTTAATAATTGTTCAACAAGTATTTTGAATACAACTGGTTTATCAATTGAATCCATGAAATCAAATTCATTTCCGATATATTGTGCAGAACTACCACTCACTTTGGCCTCCCGAATTGGAGTTAGTAAATTATACAACAATGGTTTTTTTAAAGACTTCATATTTGAGCCGTTGGCATCAATTTGTTCCAACCTATGCAACACCTCAAGCATGATTGGTTTTATGACTGGCATATCCCTGAATTCAATTTCCGGTGTTTTATCCAGAATTTTCCCCAATATCTCTCGGAAGAATGCTTCCGATTCGGGCGGGAAACGAATCTGGGCAAACACATCATTCAACCAACCGCCATAAGCGGTCCGTGCTTGCTCATCTGGCATTGCCGTTTCCGGATCCGGATCCACTGGAAATCGCTTATAAATTTCATAAAACTGTTTCATGTGTTGGCTCGTGTCAAATTTATATTTAATTTGGGGATTTGAACCGAAAAACTGAATTGTGTTCATTCCAGTTTCTGTTTGAAATGTTGCAGGAATGCGATTATCCAATGGATCGGGAATGAGCACTAGTTTGCGCCCAATGCTGCGCAGAAGCACCAAAAATTTATCTCGGGCACCTTTCACTGTCACAGCAGTCGCATCGTGTGCCGCTGCAATGTTGCCCTGTTTCAAAAAATAGTTATCATTCAACTGAGTCATCATGCTTCGTAGCTGGGCAATTTCGCCGATCAACGCGTCCTTGTGTTGCAAAAATGTTTCATCGGTTGACTTGAATCGCAGCAGCTGCAGCAAATAAATTTCAATGAACGCGCGTAAACGGGCAAAATCTTTCGGGTTTTTGCGTGCCATGAAAATGCGAATAAACAACGCCTTGTCTTCGTTGCAAAAAATGCAAACGAGGTCAAGCATTGTGGTTTTTAGGGAAACCATGTTGTCCGCACCTTTTGAATATTGGGATTCCAGTAGGGCTTTCAAGTCAGGCTTATGCTCGCCGTCGGAGTAGAGAGACTCATACAAAACAACAAAATCTTCGCTCTCTTTTTTAACCAAATCAATCGGCTGCATGTAGTAACCGTCCACTTCACATTTATTGTCAGAAGATGAACCACATAACGGATTCACAAGTTGAGAGAAAACCATTATTTCTTGTGTGACAAGTTGCACCTTTGGATTTTTTTTTAATTTCTTGCTGATGAGTTTAGTATTTGCATCCTTGTTCTGATTGCCGTACATGAACATCTTGACATTATCCGGTGATGTTGAAAGATTGAACTGAAGGCTGGTGACTTGATCGGCCATTACCGATTTCACGCCATAACGTTTGGGGCGTTCGTAAAAATTGTCATATAGAATCATCATGTAGAGAGAAAACATCAATAAAAATTGGCGCGACACTTCGCCAAAAACAAAACAGTCAATGTCGTTCATTGGAATGTTGTCGCACCCCTGTTTCAGGGCTTCCACGTCCAAGCCCGACTCTGCAATGAATGAGTTAAATGCGCCAGCGTTTAGGTCCCTCACAAAGTCATAGATGTAATAAGACACCGCTGCACCCCCGGCCGCTACAATGTTTGCATCGGAGCCCATTGCGGTGTTTATCGCCGTGAGAGCAGCAACAATAATGTCGGTTCGCGTTAGCGGATGTTCTGTAACTTCTCTGGCCAATACAGGCCGTGCATTGACATCCGATCCTGGTGCTTCGCCGGGTGCTTCATCCGGTGCTTCGCCGGGTGCTGCTTTGCTTGATCCCCTTTTTTCGTTGTCTATCATAATTGGACCCTGGCCTTCAACCGACTGATATGCGACCTCTCCCAAGTATTTGACGTACTGTCCGCTTGGAAACATGTCCGAAAACTGTTTGCCATCATCTGTTTTAATGTCGGGATTCTGAATAATTGCAATGAGCACGGATTTTACGATCATGGGGATCACCGTCTCGTTCGCGGTCAATGCAATAAACTTGTCGCACTCGGTTTGAATGACCTCATTTGGAGTTGGAGATTGTTGCGCAAATTTTGAAACAATCAGGGCATTTATGCCGCGGGCAATGAGCACGTTTACGGCGTCATAAGGATCGGGGGTGGCCGCATGCAGCAGCAATTCCAGCAACACGTCCAGCCGACTGTAATTTGCAATCCGTTTTGCATTGTACATAAACTCAACCCCGACCTTTTCATCCGATTCATCCGAATCCAGCATTGCATTATTGAACACGTCGCGCATGACATATGCCGTGAATACCGGCACATTAAACACTTCTCCAATCCTTAGAACGAGAGAAATTTGGGTCCCTAATTTTTTAATGAATGCGGCCTTGTCCACCGTCAAACGAAACACTTCGCCGGTTTCATCATTCATTCGTGCCTGTTTAATAAAATCTTCAAATGTTTTTTCTACTCCAGCAACGATGGCTTCACTGGCATCCGGTTGCAATCCATTTACAGATATTAACAATTTGCAATGCTGAACAAAGTCAGACAATAGTCCAATTTCAGGATTAAAATGCAATTTAATAGAATCAGGGTGCGTATTCATTGCAGTAATGGCATCAACCATGGGTTGACACACGTTTGGAATTGAATTCCATGCTCGCAACCCCTTTTCAACCGCTTCTCTGACACCTGGTTTGGACAGATTCAGATTTAAGGCCAATAATGTGGTAGTCATTTGTTCAAGATCGGAATCAACCGATTTAGTCGGGCTAACGGGACTAGAAGCAGGCGCTTCGGGAGCAACATCGGCCACGGGACTAGAAGCAGGCGCTTCGGGAGTAACCGCGTCTGAACTACTAAAAATGTCATCACCGATACTAGATAAATCATCACTAATACTAGAACCAGAAGCAGAAGCATCGCTTGATGAATTAGCACTGGAAACCTCGCCGGAAATGGCATCAGACGCGGCATCAGAAGCGGCATCAGACGCGGCATCAGAAGCGGCATCAGAAGCGGCATCAGAAGCGGCATCAGAAGCGGCAGTCGGACTAACAACTACGGTTGGACTAGCAGGAAAACCAGCATCTAAAGCATTGACTTCTTCAGGGTCAGATAAGGAAGACATTTGCTCAAATCAAATCAACCTATATTATATATATAACCACTTATATTATATCTCTAAAATTTATTCTCGTTGTATATTTTTTCAAAATACTTTTTGCTCACAATCAAATGATGGGTTCCGGAATTGTTCTTGCATTTTAATCGCTGTTGCTGGCAGTAGAATTCATATGCTTTATAAGATGTCGGCTGCGCGGTTGTCATGGCCGAATGTTCGTGCATGGCAGCCAGCACATCACCCCGTTTGTCCCACAGCGTGCAACTCACATGCATCAAATACTTGTCATTTTCAATGACCACATCCGAATAAAAGTGCCGAATCAGTCCCAAAAAAGCGGCATCCGTGTGATTGTGGCTCTGCAGTTGCGGCGACGGCTGCGCCACTTGCTGCAGTTGATGGTAGTGGTGCTGCTTGAACAGTGCCGTGAATTCATCAATTTCCAGCTCGTCTTCGTCATTTGGATTCACTGCAATTGTCTGCGTCCAAAAATCCTTGAACCGCGCCACCAGCGGCAAGTGCTTGCTCGTGAGCTGCAAAAACGAATCCGTCGTTTCTGAATAACCGGGCAACTGCCGTATAAGTCGCGACTTCAGCGCTTGCGCAAAAAACACGTTCGGAATTCTCTCTTCATCAATAAAGACCTTCCACAAATACATCATGTTTTTCCACGAAATGTTCATGTTGCTTTGCGGCGATGGCTCACACGTCGCCACGAATTTGGCAATGAGCTCGTCTTCTGGATAGTGCTTTAAATACAGCACCCGATGATGCGTGGCCGCGTCCGTGTCCTTGCACTGCTTATTCAAAAACGCCTCAGCGGTTTCATAGCGCTGCGAATAGTGTGCCGCCACGCAAAAGATGTCAATCAGTCGGTGCTTGAACGGCGCCGAAAAGGCATCCACGTCCACATCGTTCATGTCCATCAGCCGACAATCGCTGAAGGCATACTCGTAAAATTTGAATTTGAATGCGGACAGCAACGACGTGCCAAACAGTGTCACGCATTCCTGGCTAAGCCCCTTTATAAACTGGCGCGCCTTGGGCGCAGCAATGTAAATGGGTTCCACTCCCATGACATCGCTTGTCAAAACTGTCTTCTTCAAAATCACGTCGCCGATCACCGTGAGAAAATATTTAGCACAGTCACGCGTCCGAAACAGCATGGGGCAAAGCATGTTCAGTGTGCGCTGGATGGTCTGCGATTCCGGAATGGATGACAGCAAATCGCGGTCCTTGATGCGGCGCAGCACTTGATTCTTGATCTTGTATTTCCACGGCATGAGCTCCCGATTACCGCTGATTTTCGTTAGGATGGGGTGCAGAATGTCGTCCTCGTTGATGACGCTGTAATTGCAGTCGGCATCGGGATTATAAACGAAAAACAGCTCCACATTGGGGTTGTAATAGTACTGCGGCGACTCGTTCAAAAACTGCTCAATGAATTCGTCCGAAGCGGTCAGCAGCGTTTTTTTGCGCTGCTCCTTGTCATCGCGCGCCTGATTCACTGCATCCATTACCGCAGGAAGTTGCGCAATGTGCGCGGTCAGCTTCCCCAGCATGAACTCGTCTTCCGCGTATTTCTCGCACATACATTTCACTACGTTTATCAATTCATTCGCGGTCTGCATTTTATTTGGATTAAATACTTGTACTTGTTCACAAGTGTTTAAATCATTTAATGGCGCTTATTATGCAATTCATGCAACGTGCCTCCGGGTTTGGAGAGCTGGATGGTGGCGATGTTTGCGCGTGTGCTTGTGCGCCGCCGGATGGGCGTGATATGATTTATTCAGCCCAAACAGCGTCCACGGCTGCGGCGGGCGGTCGTGCAGATACGGCCGGTACGTGTTCCAAATCATGTTGCGGTCGCAAAACGCGTCCTTGTAAAACCCCGTGCCGCACGAACTGCCCCAGCGCCCCCACAGCTGCATGCGCTGAGCCGTGGCAGTGTCAATTGCCATGCCGTCCACCGCCCCGCGCGGCTGAAACGGTTTCGGGCGATCCGCCTGCGACATGAACTCGCGCGCGTCCAGGTCGTAGTGCGAGCACGTCGTGCGCGAGCACGGGTTGATCTTGTTCAAATACACGTCGTAGTGGTCGCCAATGAGCAGCTTGGCGGTTTCCACGTCCAGGCGCCCCTTGTGCTCCTCCATCATTTGATGCAGGCGCACCCGGCGCGACCCCTGATGGCGGCGAATGTCGTCCCACCCCGTGTTGGACGATTCTATGTTCCGAATGCGCGCGTCAAATGCCACGTTGAACCCGACAAAATACCCGTTCTTGGTGCGCTTGACGTCCACGTACTTTAACCCCAGCTCCAGCCGCATGATTTCGTTCGTGCGTGTGTCGCCAAACAGCCACGCGTTCGCGTAGTCGCCCGAATTGCGTTCGGTCAGCATCGCCACGTAGTCGTCCATGGAATTGCCGTACTGCATGGCGCGCCGAATGCGGCAGCACACCGGGTCGTTATTTTCGTAGGCGTGAAACCCGCCCATCGTGGTCTCCGTTCCAAACAGGCCCTGACTCGTGACAAACACGTCCGTCCCAGAATGAATGCCGCCGGGGAACGACTGCATCAGGATGCGGTGCCCGCTGCTCGGGCGCAGATCCATGATCACGCACGAATACTGCCCGTTTATGTAGTTGTCAAACGAGTTGTGCGCGCACACGATTTTGCCGTCGGTGGTGTAATCCCCCACTGCAATGAAGGCGCTGCACCGATCTTTTGCGCCGCCTTCCAGGCCGCCGCTGCCTTTTTTCGCACCATTCTCATTTACAAAATCGGCATATATGGGCTTGGACTTCAGGTGCGCATTGTGCGGCTCGTTCAGCACGTCCGACAGATGGGAAAACATGTAGTCAAAACTGACGAAGCAGTTCCAAAACACTATTTTTTGCAGGGGCTGCTTTGACCCTTCTGCAATGCCGCGCATCTCTTCGTAAAACTCCGGGAAATGCGCCTCAATCTGCGGGCGAAAAAAGTCGTCAGACATCTCGCAGAAAAAGGCAAACGTGCGCCCGTATTCCTCATACAGGAAAAACTCCAACATCTCCATGATTTGGGTCAGCTCGTGGGCCACCAGATGCCCGTGCGCAAACCCGCGCTGATGCGGACCGCCATGCACGGAGAGATAAATCCAGCCGTTTACGTCCTTGCGAATGCCCTGTAGCTTCATGGCAACAAGACAACAACAATAATATGTATATTATTTGCACATATTATAATTAAAATGAATGCAATTTCAATTCTTTAAATGCTAAAATACTAAATGAGAATGAAATGAGTTAAAATAATGATAATATTAAACTGCATGTATGTTAAAATACCAGCATGAGTAGCATTCTTTATTACAGCAATTTTTGCGAGAAGTCTAAATCTCTCTTGCAGCGATTAGCCAAGAGCAAAATTAAGGAGGGGATTCATTACATGTGCATTGACTCGCGCGTGAAGGGCGAGAGCGGAGCATGGTACATCGTGCTGGAAGACGGGCAGCAAATCATTCTGCCACCGCACGTGAACCGGGTGCCCGCGCTGCTACTACTGAACCAGAACCACGCGGTGCTTTACGGCGACCAAATTACGAACCATTTGAAACCGCTGGACGCGCAGCAGAACAATGTGGCTACCGGATTCAACGGAGAGCCGTCGCCGTTTTCCACTTCCAGCGAGTTCATGGGCTCGTTTGGCGTGACCTCCGACAACTACAGTTTTTTGGACCAAAGCAGCGAGGATCTGTCGGCCAAGGGGAGCGGCGGCCTGCGCCAACTATACAACTACGCCACCATTGATTTTAATCAAACCATTGAGTGTCCTGCCATTGAGGAGAAACAGGCGCGCATTGGGCCGGACGTGACGCTTGAGAAGCTGGAAAAGGAGAGAAATGCGCAAATCATGCAGTCACAGGGACAACAGCAGCAGCAACAACCGCAGCAAGGACAGCAGCAACAGCAGCCATCGCAACAATATCAGCAACGCCGACAGTAATATATATATATATATACCATTGAACTAAAAACCATGAATATTAATTTGAATGATTAATATGAATGAGCACGATATGAATTGATGAAACTGGTTGGTTACCATTTTTCAGGTTTAAAATGGACGTACATGTTGCAATGCGAGTCGCCTTCAAACGGCATGGGTCTGCCGTGCAAACAGGTGGTGGATTCATACAGCACAACGTCACCGTATTCCATTGTTATGTTGTGTGGGCGAAAATGATGGTCCTCAATGTAAAGGTTCCATGGTTTATCCGACACGTCGTCCAAATGAATTATGGCACTTATGACATGCGTGTTTTTTTTGTCGTAGTGGTTGGCCAACTGGCTTCCACGCAAGTATTTAAGAATGCCGTATGTTGCAGTGTGCGCCAACGGTGTTTTATATTCAATCCATTTTACAAGAATGTCCTTGAATGTGTCGCGCAAATCATTCAACAATTCGGCCGGGGCACTGTGAATGTTTAAATGTTTGGATTTCATGCCCGATTCCAATTGAGTGTTGTTGAGAACCTCGTCGGTCCATTCATTGTCATGATCTGCAATCCACTGCTTTACGGCATTCACGCAGTCCAGCTGCATGCGCACCTTTTCAAATCCGATCGGATGAAATGTGGGCAAAAAATGATGTTCGCATATTTCATTTGGAATGCTGCAGTTGATCTCCGTTTCCTTAAACCACTTTGTCAAAATGTATTTTTCTCCACGGATGATCGGCATGCCGCAGTGCGATGAAAACGGGTTTTCTTTTCCAAATTCATTGACGTTCAGGGACGACGACGCCGAATGCAAATTGTTCCAAACAAGGGCAGTTCCCATTTTTGGCGCAGAGGAACAAAATGCAAGCGGAAACGACGTGTATCCGCCTTCCTCCACATTGTTCAAATAAACCATGAAGGTCCACGTGCGCTGGCCGTTGATGGATCGGTCTTGTTTCAACAGTTCAGGATCAAAATAGTCGGTGTGGAAGCGGAATTCTTGACCCACTTCATACTTCTGCCCCTGAATTTGTTCCGCGTGTCGGTTGTTTATGCCCAGCGTTTTGCACATTCGGCTCTCCACTTCCGAGATGAGCGCATTTCTCCCTCCAAAATAGCAGGTTTTGCTGGTTCGCTCAATATTCACAATACGTTCGGTGGGTTTAGATGCATTATAAGTGGATGATGATGTTAGTTCCGACGCATTGATTTCCGCGATAATTTGAGAGCATTCATTTTCCGTTAAAAAATTGTCAATCCTGTAAATTTCAAAGTTTCGTGTATTCAGTTTTTGGGCGGTTCTGAGTGCAACTGCAACGTTCAAGCGATGTGGCTGTTGTTTTTCTGACGCAATGTAATCTATTCCGATTTTGCGCTTTAACAAGGCATGACTGTAACCGGCGTCCAGTGATTTTTGAAACATGATTTGCTTGCAATTCCCCAACCGCAAGTTCAAGTCAATCCATTCTTCCCAATCGGGTTTAAACGTTTCCATGTTGTTTGTTATGTGTCAATGTCATTGAATTGTGTTTAATTAGGTTATTGGCATTTATCATTTATGTTAAAATTGCACACATTTATTATAAACATTCAGCAAAATGCATTTAAAATAATGAGTAGAATACATAATACGTTAAACATTTATTCCCATGTCTGATAAGTCAATCGTCACAAAGGCATTTTTGAACCAGTTCACGGATTTCGTGGAAGACATTCAGAGCGTTTTTCCAGACAATGCCGACATTGATTCGGCCAAAACCGCGCTGTTCCTCATTAAAAAAACAAACCCGCGCATTCTGTTGAATGCGTGGATCACATACATTGTGGAACCGTACAATGACCAGATTGAGAAGGGCGACATCGGGTTCTTCCTGGACAAGGATTACACGCGGGATTTGGAGTACATGGGGAATGCGGTGATGCAGAAGGTGGACACGCTGCGCGGACCCATCCGGGATATGGGCACCGACAACCAAGCCAAATCCATGAAATACATTCAGAATTTGACGAAGCTGGCAAAGCTGCACGGCGAAGTGGAATGACGATGATTTATTTTTGTATGAATGAAGAATTAAAATTTTAAATGTCCGCGAATGTCCAGACATCTGATGCAAATAAATAGTGCCATACAACAAGTCTCCTAACCCATACGTTTTCATAGAACCATCAGGATGTTTACCAGAATCATTTTTTGTCCACACCATTATGACCGTTTTTTTTCATAATTGGGCAAATTAATGAAATTATATTATATAATATTACATATATAATATAGTTTAAACGTATTCCATTTCATTTTAAAATGAAATATAATTTCATAACATTTGCAACGCCGAATGGGTCATATTTAAAAGACGCAAAGGATCTGTGTGTCTCTGCAATGACCGTTGCAAATTTTGACACCGCATTGATTGGTGGCATTCAATCGCTGGACCCATTGTTTAAAACCCAAAATGCGCACATATTGCGACATGCAAGGGGTGCAGGATATTGGTTATGGAAACCATACGTCATCCTGAAACGCTTGACCGAACTGCCAGACGGGGATGTGCTGTGCTATTGTGACAGCGCGTATCGGTTTTTGAGCGATGCCCGCACCATTGCTGACGAATGGTTGCGCGACAGCGACATCGGAGCCTGCTACAACAAACCCAACCAAGCATGGCATGAATGGACCGATCGCAAATTCACCAAACACGATACATTTGAATTAATGCGGGTTCCTTCTGGCCACGAACGCGAACGCATCAAATCCACGACTCAGGCATGGGCCGGGTTCGTGTTCTTAAGAAAAAGTGATGCCTCATTGTCATTTGTGAGAGAATGGCTACACTACGCGCAAAATGCGCAAATCATAACAGATAAACGCAGTGTCATGGGAAAGGAAGACCCCGGATTTTTGGATAATCGCCATGATCAAAGCATTTATAGCATTTTGTTAAAATTAAAAAATATAAAAATGCATCACATTCACAAACAGTTTTTGCATAACAATAGAATACCTTAATGAATGCCATTTGATCAGTTCAGTTAATGATGTTCATTTTTACACAATGAACATTATTTACATTATTTATAAAATATGTGCAAAGAATAAATGCAATGCAATCAATGCTTGCATTGCCCGTCGCCGTAGAACATGTCGCGTGTGGAGGCACCACCGCGCACCCAGCCATCTTGTGCCACGCCTTCCACCAGGTTGGCGGGATTCGTCACGGTGGATGCAATGGATGGGATGAGCGGGTAATTGGTGGACATCGTCTGCTCGGACAGCAGGTTGATGCTGCGCTTGTTCGTCATGTAATCGCCCTGCTGCAGTTGCGACTCTACATACGGGTTGGATTGCCCGCGTCCCAGGAACGGCACGGTGGCGAACGGGCGCTGAAACAGGGTGATGCGGCATCGGGGGTGGGTGAGCGCGCTGCCGCCGATGAGCAGCTGCGAGTTGGTATCAATGTTGCAGCCGCCGGCGCCAACCTGGTGCCCGCCCGTAAAATTGATGTTGGGCTGGCTCGTGGCGAACTCAATGGGGCGCTTCATGGAGCAGTCGTTGGAGAAGAAGTTTTGCAGCATGTAACTGGACGATTCGGCATTTTGAATGCTGCGTTGTCCTAAACTGCAGCCGTCCTCCCCAATGCGGGACATGTTGTCAAAACTGTAGTCTTTGACGAAAGCCGACATAATCTGATTGTCAACCATGGTTACTATATATATATTTAATGGATAAGATATATTTAATGGATATATTTTATTAATTGTGCATTTATTTAATTTTATTTTATTTTTATTGTGCCGTCATTCATTATTGTGCTCCCGTAATGGAACCCAGCACTGGATTGGCTCGCGCGCACGCCATCATGTTGCCCTCCTTGCACGAAATCATGGCGCCGTAGCAGTATTCGGCGAAAGCGTGCTGGTCGTTGGGAATTTTGGTGTTCGGGGTTGCGAAATAGTTGCGCATGGAATTGCTGAATTCGTAATTGTCGCCTAAATCGCGGAACAGCCGGTCTTCCAAATTGGGATTGCCGCCCAAATCCTGCACCACGAACTGTTGCGCCGACTCGTTGATGGCGTGCTCCACTTTCGGGTTGAAAGCGGGCTCAGCGGCCGGGCGCCTCGGATTGTCCTGAATGTCGGTCAGCAGCACGTTCATCAGCGGGTCTTGCGGCGTGGGCGCTTGAAACGTTAGGCCCGAGGGCGATGACGATGCCGCAACCGGCGGTTGCATGCGCCTTCGCCCGGTGTTGTAATTTGCGTAATTTGCAAAGCCCTCTTTTTTGCCCTCCGGCGCGTTGGTTTGGTTAGCGGTCACCTTGCCTTGGGTGGTGTACAACAATGCAATCATGGCTAAAGAAATCACCCCGAGCAAAATCAGTTTGTATGACATCGTTAATAAATAGCCTAAAATTGTCAATAATATGATCATACGACTGATGGCATTCAATTTGGCTTCTCGGGTCATGTCGGATGTGGGAACTATTTGCGTAATGCCTGCATTATTAAACAACGCGGCTGGGTCATTCAACCAAAATGCAGTCATAGTGTATATATAAATGGGACTATTATTTATATATAGTGATAGATTCTTTATTTTATTCTTTATTTTTTATTCTTATTTTTCTTTTTTTTGTTGCTGGTAGTCGCCGATTCCGGGGCATTGGAAGCTTCTGCCTCTGCCGGGGCGCCTTGTGGGAACCGCGGGGTGCGTTCAACCTTTTCTCCGGTGCTAAACACAACCGGTTTGGCTTGGTGTTGCGCTTGTTGTTGCGCTTGTTGTTGTGCTTGTTGTTGCGCTTGTTGTTGCGCTTTTAAAGCCGCTTCTTTGCGCTGCTCCAACTTCTGCTGCATCCTCTCCTTGGTCTTGGCCGTTTTCAGGTTCTGGTTCAAGTGACTCTGCATAGCCCCCATGTTGAATTGGGCGCCTTTTCCACCCAATCCCATGCTGGCCGCCATTTTTGCCATGTCGGCCATTCCATCCATGCCTCCCATACCATCCATGCCCATTTTTTTCAGCAAATCGGCCATGTTGTTTACTCCCGGCATTTTCTTCATTTTTTTCATCAAGTCGCTGGCCTCCTGCATGATCTCGCTCTCTTTAATCTCCCCCGATTTCATCTTGGCGTCCAACTTCTGCCCCACGCTCTTCACAATTCCCATGAGCTTGCCCGGGTTCTTGAACAAATTTTGAAACACGGACTGCACCGAGGCTTCGTCGCTCGTGTCCAAATTCAGCTCGGCTGCAGTTTCCTCTGCGATTTCTTTGGCCAGGCTGCCGATTTTTCCACCGAGCAGTCCGCTCAAATGCTCGTGCATGGAATTGGGGTCCATGCCTGCCGGGAATCCATTGGCATCTGCATTGGCACCATTGTTAGAGCCATTAGTATGAGCGCCATTGTTAGAGCCATTAGTATTAGCGTCATTAGCAGCGCCATTAGTATCAGCGTCATTAGTATTGGTGTTGGCACCATTGTTAGAGCCATTAGTAGGTGCATCTTTGAACATGTCCTGCATTTGCTGCATCACCTCTTCCAGCTTGGATTTCAGCACGCTCTCGTCAATGGCCTCAAACAGCTTGGCGGCATCGCCGAATGTGGACGTGTCCGACAGGTCCGACACCACGGAAAACATGACCAACTGCAGATATTTCCATACGGCCTCCTTAGTGGCGTCGCTGATGTCGGGCGTTTCCCACAGCACCTTGAAATTCAAACCAGGCAGCAGCTCTATCGGCTCGGCGAACAACACGGCTTCGTTGCGATACAGTATATTGAAGAACTGTGGGGCATACGTGCGCTTGCAGTGCTCATACACTGTAGCGAGATCCATGTTGTATACCGTGGCACACGTTTCGCTGTGCTCTGGGAACACGGTGGCGATGTCAGCCACAAAATCGGAAACGATTTTCTTAAACTCAGCAGTGGGCTCGGTTGAAGTCATTCTAGTTTACCTTTTTACACTGATTTAAATACTTTTGTTTATATCAATATCCGGAACAAAATATAATTGTGGTCTAAGAGATTCATATACACTTTTATTATTATGAAAATGCATTTAAATGAACCCGTATATTCATATTACATTACATTACATTACACGAACCATACCATGTATAAAACCAATTTCGTATGCACGTATAAAGCATTTGAAGAGTTTGAAGACGACGAAGTCAATTCGGACATGCTGTATCAAGCACAGTTCCTGCAAGTGTTTGGTCTAACCGATTACAACGATGTCGCAATAAATGCGGGATTGAAAGCAATTAAGGCAAAAGCAGAAGAACTGCCAGAACTAAAGGCACTGATTTTAAAGCACCCTTACAACGTCGCATTTACGGCATCTGCTCCAATCACGGAACCCGAAATCAATGAGCATGGTGAAACCGCGGTCTTTGACACGCTGCTGACTTGCTTATTCGCTTATTCCACAATGGACGTATTTCATCTGTGCCTGATTGATGCTTTTAAAACAGGAAGCATTTTGCATCAAAATCAGGAAAAGTTGCTGCACGCATATACAACATTGTAACATTGTAACATTGTAACATTGTAACATTGTTCAAATGTATAAAATATAATATAAGAGTATATCATTGTGTCCATCTGTTTTCATTTACTGCATTTGCATTTTCTCTCAAATGGCATCCACTAGAAACAAGAACACCTGCTCCAACTACTGTCTGGAGCAGCGCATTACCACACAGTCGCTGAACTATTTAGAATACCGGAACGGCGCATCTGGAGCCGCTTACGCACCGGCTCTGGCATGCATTGGCATCCGCCCTAGCCAAATGCCACGCGACATTCTCTCTCATAACTCGGTGGACATTGAATCCGCGCTGTTCGGCATCAATTCAACAAATTTAGTGGAAACTCAGAAGCCCGTGGTTCCGCAACTGACCACGCTCCCTGAAATATCGTTTTTCGGACGCATGCAACTCATCATGCCTGATCCGCTGGTAGTTGAGAAATTTCAGCGTCCATTCCCCGTTCCAAATTAAAATTTAGACGAATTAATGAATCAATGAATCAATGATTTAGCTGGAATCAATGATTTAGCTGGAATCAAATAATTTAGATGCATTGAATAAATTAAATTCATTTTGATAATAATATTATATTAAGTAATATTATAAACTATAAATTTATAACTAACCGCATGTTATCTTTCAATCAATTAACTGGCCAATGGGTTAGTGATGCCAACGGTAACACAACTATCGGCACACTTAGTTCGGCAAACACGAATCCGCGCTTGCCGCCAAGTACTACCGGAAACCTGAATAACACGGCAGTTGGATACGGCGCACTGAGAGAAAATGATGGCGGACAGCACAACATTGCAGTTGGTGTGAATGCTTTATCAAATACCGAAGGAGATAACAATATAGCCATCGGTGAAAATGCACTGTATGATAGCGCACACCCGACCAAACCGAATATGGGAGATTCTAACATTGCCATCGGAAACAATGCTCTTAATTATAGCGCAACACCCCTTTCACTGTCCGGATCTAATAATGTAGCAATCGGTCACGGCACAAATGCAGGTTCGAATGATTATTGCATTCTATTGGGAAACGGCGCAGTCACCCAGAATTCCAACGAAATCGGAATTGGCGGAATTCCTGGTGAAGCAGGAGAAGGAGATGATGGCATGAGATTTTTGCCGACTAGATTGTCAAGTGAGCCAAACACGCTGTATTACCTTCCATTGCAGACGACCCCGTCTGGAGGTCCCATGGGTGCCACAGGTAAAACGGGTGCCACGGGTGCCACGGGTGCCACGGGCGCAAAGGGTACCACAGGTGCTACAGGTGCTACTGGTGCTGGTGAAACGGGTGCAACGGGTGCAACGGGTGCCACGGGTGCCAAGGGCGCAACTGGTCACACGGGTGCAACCGGTGCAACTGGTGCCGCTGGAGCCAATGGCTTTACACAGGCTTATATAAGTTATATAGCCGTTACCACTGTAACTAATCCTTTAATTCCCCCCAGCAAAAAGGAGTTTGAGTGGGACAACAGCCTGTCTCAACCAGACGCGACGATATTGAGTGCTTCGTGTTTTGATGACACCACCCTAATTAGTGTAGATGTTACATTTATGTTGACCTCGGTGAAACAGGGCAATGAACTTATATTACAGCAAACACAACCTGACGACACCCTACACGTGCAAAAATGGACTGTTACGAGTGCCCCGACTCTTATTCCTGGTTCTGGTTCTAGTTACAGTTACGTTCAGTTTGATGTCAGCAAAGTGTCGGATGTTGATGGTGATTATACATTTAATTCATTCGTAGACGGACCTATGATTTTGATAATTAATCGCGAGGGTCTTCCGGGTGCAACCGGCTTAACTGGCTCCACGGGTGCCACAGGTGCCACGGGCGCCAAGGGCGCAACCGGCGCAACTGGTCGCACTGGCTCAACCGGCTCAACGGGTGCAACTGGCGCAACTGGCGCAAAGGGTGAAACGGGCGCAACCGGTGCAACTGGTCGCACTGGCTCCACAGGCGCAACCGGCCGCACTGGCACCACCGGCGCAACGGGTGCAACTGGCGCAAAGGGTGAAACGGGTGCAACCGGCGCAACCGGCGCCGACGGCAAGGCTGGACCGGCAACTATTACTTTAAATTATCAAGCAGATACACAAGCACTATCTCCCCCAACCGGGTATATTACATGGCAGGTCAACCCATCAGATGATAGTACCAGCACCCCCGCACAATACACTAGCACGTATATATATGTTGCAGATATTGACAGTGACACTAATAATAATTCAGCTTTATTTGCAGCCGTGAAAATAGGTGATGAAATCACTTTGAACAAGACCGGCAGCCCAGGCATTGATGCGCAGATATATACTGTAACCTCCGTAACGCCCAGTTCAGGGGGTATACCGTATTATAAATTTGATGTCAAAAACACTCAAGAGGGTGCATATATTGTTAATCTAGACCCAATGGTTTTAGTAATCACCCGATTGGGCTCAATCGGTGCAACAGGCTTAACTGGCGCAACTGGCTCCACTGGATCCACCGGCTCAACTGGCGCAACTGGTTCCACGGGTGCAACGGGCGCAACCGGCCGCACTGGCTCAACCGGCGCAACCGGCCGCACTGGCTCAACTGGTTCAACTGGTGCAACTGGCGCAACTGGCGCAAAGGGTGAAACGGGCGCAACGGGCGCAACTGGTCGCACTGGCTCCACAGGCGCAACCGGCCGCACTGGCTCAACTGGTTCAACTGGTGCAACTGGCGCAAAGGGTGAAACGGGTGCAACTGGTGCAACCGGCGCAGAAGGCAAGGCTGGACCGGCAACTATTACTTTAAATTATCAAGCAGATACACAAGCACTATCTCCCCCAACCGGGTATATTACATGGCAGGTCAACCCATCAGATGATAGTACCAGCACCCCCGCACAATACACTAGCACGTATATATATGTTGCAGATATTGACAGTGACACTAATAATAATTCAGCTTTATTTGCAGCCGTGAAAATAGGTGATGAAATCACTTTGAACAAGACCGGCAGCCCAGGCATTGATGCGCAGATATATACTGTAACCTCCGTAACGCCCAGTTCAGGGGGTATACCGTATTATAAATTTGATGTCAAAAACACTCAAGAGGGTGCATATATTGATAATCTAGAACCAATGGTTTTAGTAATCACCCGATTGGGCTCAGTCGGTGCAACCGGCTCAACTGGCGCAACTGGCTCCACTGGATCCACCGGCTCAACGGGCGCAACCGGCCGCACTGGCTCAACCGGCTCAACCGGCTCCACGGGCGCCACGGGCGCAACCGGCCGCACTGGCTCAACCGGCTCAACGGGTGCAACTGGCGCAACTGGCGCCACGGGTGAAACGGGCGCAACGGGCGCAACTGGATTCGGCTCCACTGGCTCAACCGGCTCAACGGGTGCAACCGGCGCAACTGGCTCAATCGGCTACACTGGCGCAACCGGCGCAACTGGCTTCGGCCCAACAGGCGCAACTGGCTGCACGGGCTCCACGGGCGCAACTGGTGCAACTGGCTCAATCGGCTACACTGGTGCAACCGGCTCCACGGGCGCAACTGGCGCAAAGGGTGAAACGGGTGCAACCGGTGCAACCGGCGCAGAAGGCCAACTTGGACCGTCAATTGTTACTTTACATTATCAAGCAAATACAGATGTCGACGATCCCCAACCGGGCCAAATTACATGGAAGAGCAACCCCAACGGTACACAATCCACTAGCGCGTCAATAGATGTTTCTATTCATGAATACCCCATTGGGCTCACTCCTCCTGATATTTCATATTATTTTGCAGCCATAGCCCCAGGTGATGAAATCACTTTGAAAGATGACACACAACCCCTTAGTACTCCTCAGATATATACTGTAATCAGTGTAAGCCCACCGGTCAATCCGGTGACTTCCCCGTGGTACACTATTCATTTCAAAAACACTAAGGCTGGCGACAATATTGGGAATACCAATCCAATGACGTTAACAATCACCCGATTTAGCTCACCCGGCGCTACCGGCGCAACCGGCTCCACCGGCTCAACTGGCTCCACGGGCTCCACCGGCTCAACTGGCTCAACTGGCTCCACGGGCTCCACCGGTTCAACCGGCGCAACCGGCTTCGGCCCAACAGGTGCAACCGGTTCAACCGGTTCAACTGGTGCAACCGGTTCAACTGGTGCAACCGGTTCAACTGGTCCAATCGGCTACACGGGCTCCACGGGCTCCACCGGCGCAACCGGCAGTTTTACTCCATTGGGCTCCGCATATGGAGATTACGTGTATTGGAATGCAAGCCTGAATGCATGGGCTGTAGGTAGCCAAAATATACAACTAGGTGCCAATGCTGGTGGGAGTAGTCAAGCTGGAGGAGCGGTCGCCATTGGTAATCAAGCTGGTTCAACCGGGCAAGCTCAATATGCGGTTGCCATTGGTAGTCAAGCTGGTCAAACCGGGCAAGCTCAATATGCGGTTGCCATTGGTAATCAGTCAGGACAAAGTGTTCAAAAGTCAGCTGGAGTTGCAATTGGTTACCAAGCTGCGAATAATGCTCAAGGTGCCAATGCGGTTGCAATTGGAACTGGGGCTGGTTACAATACCCAAGGCAACAGTTCGATTGCCATTGGTTGGAATGCTGGTTTCTCTAGCCAAGCCAATGAAAGCATTGTATTATCAGCATCAGCATTAGGAACTGCATTGAACGCACCCACTTCCGGGTTTTATGTGGCTCCCATTGGTTCTACGGGAACTATTAATTATGATCCGGTAAACAACCTTGGAGGCATGTTTTATGATATTACTACGAAAGAAATTAAATACAACACCTTAGCCAAAACGTTCGTCATTGATCACCCCCTTGATTCCGACAACAAATATTTGGTCCACGCTTGTTTAGAAGGACCCGAGTCCGGCGTTTATTATAGAGGCAAGGGTGAAATCGTGAATGGAACTTCAGTTGAGGTTCAGCTGCCCGCTTATGTTGGGGCATTGTGCACCGACTTGACGGTTCAAATCACCCACATTTATGATGGCGCGGTCAAAGCGTTCAGCGCAAGTGAAGTTGACACCGCAACCAACACATTCACGGTGCATGGCGAGAATGGCCGGTTCAACTGGTTGGTGCACGGAAAGCGCAGCGACTTGACCGTGGAGCCCAACAAGGACGATGTTACCATTCTCGGTGACGGTCCTTACAGATACACCATATAAACGCGAATAGTTGCAACAATCAGTTCCAATCCATCATTTCATTAATTAATTAATTATTTTATGCATAATTAATTAAATATACACATAAATATAACACACCCCATTATCTAATATTATCATGGCATTCACTCGGATCAGCGACGACCCCTGCCGCATTGCAAAAGAGCTGCAGGAATGGACCGGTCTAGGGCGCTACATGCTCAATGTGCCCGGCAACGGCGACAAACCCTGCTACATGGAAGACCCCTGCATCCGACTCCAAGGATGGGGCGGCAACTTAAGGACGAATGTGGTGGAGCTGGAGAACAATTTGCGCGGACTGAACATGCCGCTGTCTCGTGACTGCATCAATTACAAGGTGAGCGCTGCAAAAGTGGGCGACGCCCCCATTAAATATCCCTCGTGCACGCCGTTCGTGGAGCAGCCGCGCGCCACCGACCCCGCATGGACCGCCCGGGATTTAGAGCAGTCGCACTTTTCGTATTTGCCCCTGAACCCGCAAGAGAACGTGTGCATCCCGTTTCAGAACAACTTGAGCACGCGCATCCTGGAAAAGGACTACTGGATCCCGTGTCCCCCGAACCCCTCTTCCTCCGTCTCCTCCTCCTCTTCCATCCCAAAAAATGTCTTCACCGCACCGGTTTAGCATCAATGCATTCGGTTTTAATTTATATGTGTGCACAATGCAAGGCACGCATATTTAACATTTAACACAGTTCATTAAAAGATGGCATGCAAGAACATCACCGTGCGCAAGCGTGCAGGAAAACAATATCTGATTCATTTTGCGGGCGGGGCGGCATTTGTGGTGCGCGTATTTGGCAAAGTGCTCACCGTTTACACCAGCAAATACAGCAACAGCAGCGATATCACGGCCGGGAAGCAGGTGTATCGGGCGAACATTAAGAAACTGTTTGTGCCGTCCAGCCTGAAGCCAGGCGTTAAGTTGCCCAAGCGAATGCTGAATGGCAATTTATTGAAGGATGTGTGCGACATTGGTTTAGCTGGAAACTCGCTGCTCGCCCAGATTAGCAGCAATAATGAAAGCAACCATGAAAGCAATAATGAAGGCAATAATGAAAGCAACAAATTCAAATACCTTTACATCGGGCACGACGTTGTTGAGGTGACACTGGATGAACCGGTTGAAGGGTATTATTCGGAACTGATGTCGGGGTTTGCCGGCAATCCGTTTTTGAAGGTGGCAGCCGATGCGCCGCTGGCTTATGCAGTGACCCAACACTATGTGTATTTCTTTCACACAATGAAGCGTTTTGATCGCGACGCATTTCCGAGCCTGCGAGACGTCGTCCCCCCGCTAAATCCAGCGGCCGATTATTCGTCCGCCGTGAAATCCGCCATGCGAAAGACGGCCAAACGAATCATTAAGAAGGTTCTGGTTCCGTTCACGAGTTATTGAATGGTTCTGGTTATCTGGTTCAGCGCTTCGCATCATTAAGCAAAAATACGCATAAGGCTCTCCCTTAAACCCCTTATGCAATTTATATATAAATAAAAAGTATATTTATATATTAGTATTTAACATTCAATTCATATCCAACATATATATATCATTTTTAATGGCTGAACTCGCAATCCCTCTGATAGGGTTGGCCGGTATGTACATCATGTCCAATCAAAAAAAGAACAACAATCCCCGAGCATTTAGTGGGTCTGTTGCCGCCGCCCCTGTAGAGGGATATGAAAACATGGGCAAACCGGTCAACGCCATGCCCAACGTGGTGGTTCCGCCCGACAACTACCCCGTGTTCAAGCCCAAGACGGGTTACAATGCGGACGAGTACTCCAATTTCCCGAACCCCAACGCCGCAACCGACAAGTACTACGAGCAGTCGGCGTACGAGGAGGTGGCGAACGGCGGCCCCGATTTCGGCGGCAAGACGCAGTTTGGAGACAATTATCAGCAGCGCCGCCAGGTCTTGTCGCTGACGGGCACGCCCATGGATGCGACCGACTTCAAGCACAACAACATGGCCCCCTTCTTCGGGGCTAAAATCCGGGGGCGCACCGCCGATGCCAACGTGCACGAATCAACATTAGATTCAATGAACGGTGCGGGGTCGCAGTGGATCAGTAAGTCGGAGGTTGCCCCGCTGTTCAAGCCCCAGGAGAATTACAACTACGTGTACGGCACTCCGAACACCAGCGACTTCGTGCAGTCGCGCCAGATGCCGTCCAGCAACATGGCCAACGTCAAGCCGTGGGAGGAGGTGCACGTGGCGCCCGGTCTGGACAAGGGCTACACGGACGTCGGCAGCGGCGGCTTCAATTCTGGAATGGAGGCGCGCGACAAGTGGGTGGACCGCAACGTGGACGAGCTGCGCGTGAAGACGAATCCCAAGCTCACGTTTGGTCTGGAAACGCACGAGGGGCCGGCATACTACTACATCCAGAACGCGCCCAGCGCCGCCACGCAGGGCAAAGTGGAGAAGTATTTGCCGGACAAGTATTTTCTGAACACGCCCGACCGCTGGCTCACCACCACGGGTTTAGAGAAGGCACAGACCGCGCGCCCGATTGAGGCCGACCGCTTCGTCAACCGGCCGTCTACCACGGCGGAGTACTTCGGCGCGGGATCCGAGCAGAACGGCGCTGCCACATACGCTGCCCCTTCGGTGGAGCAGTCCAAGCGGCAGCAGATGGACCCCAGCAAGCACCACGCCATCAACATGGCGGCATCGGACCAGAAACCCGCATCCACCGGCGACCACGGGCGGCTGGGGTACAAGGTGCTGCACAACAATCGCAGCACTACGACGAACGCGGTGGCGATGGGTGGCGTGTTTGGCGCCATTCGCGCCGTGGTTGCGCCGCTGCTGGAAGTGGTGCGCCCGTCGCGCAAGGAGAACGTCATCGGCAACCTGCGCGCGTATGCGAATGCGGGCACCACGGTTCCGGCCGGCACGGTGTTCAACCCCGCCGACCGCCTGCCCACCACCATTAAGGAAACCACAACAACGTTGCTGGATTTCAACCACTTGAACTTTGAGCGCCAGACGAATGCGGGCTACCAGGTGGAGGAGCAGCAGCCGGTGGAGAACCAGCGCGACACGACCACGGACGTGGAGTATCTGGGATCCGCGGGCGGCGCTGGAGCGCACATGGGGAACCAGGTGTATAACGCCGCTTACAACCAGCACAACAACAACAACAAGGTGCAGACGTCGTGGACGAACCAGGGCAACATGAACCTGCTGAATCACAACGAGAATGTGAGCGTGCGCAAACCGCCCACCAGCATGTGCAACTACATGGGGGCTGCTGCACCCGGCCCCAACACCATCAATCTGCCGCCGTCTGTGGAAACCTACGGCAAGGCGCGCATGCCGCAGAACTACCCGCGCAATGCCATTGAATGCGAGCGAATCAACCCCGAAATATTAGACGCCTTCCGCAACAACCCGTACACTCAAAGCCTGAACAGCTACTGCTGCCGCTAATCCAGGAATGCAATCATCTTTCATGAAAAATAATTATATTTGTAAATATATAATTAATTACAGTAGTTTAATAACACAACACAATACAATACAACACAACACAATACAATACAACACAATACAATACAATACAATACAACAACACAATAAGTTAATGAATTACTTTGTGTTATTTAGCGTGATTCTAATTGCAGCGAGTGTGATCGTGTTGCTAATTCCCCCTGCAACGGAGGGATTTACCTCTGCACCAAAGGTGACTGCGAACATGAACCAAAATGCAAATTCCAAACCAAAACCACGCAACCAGCCCCACGGCCGCCCAGCTGCTGCTGGGCAACACAATTTATCCAGTGCTGCCGGTGCAGCAGACGGTGGCTCATCCAATCAGTATTTGATGGATGACCTGCTGGCACAGCAAGACCGATTTGTGGAGGCCTTTGAAAATCAGGACAGGACCAATAAAGCAGCCACCGTTTCGGCAACCACCACGAAAAAGAAGGGCATCGCATCCACTGGCGCTGCCATCAGAGGCAATGCAAATGTAAACATCCCAAAGAAGGGGTGCAACAAGGACAAGTGTGTGCAGATTGATCCAAAGGCAACGGACCAGCAAGGAAACCCAATCGCATTTGGAGGAAACTGCATTAATCCGAAATACGACGGCAGTGACTATGTCAACTATGGAATCAAATACTGTCCCGCGTTCCAACCGAAAGATGGCGCGTATGATGAAGAGTGTCAAACCTGCGGATACTACGAGTACAAAGGCATATGCCGCAAAAAAGATCCAAAGAAAGATGCGGATCCTCCAGGATTCATTCCCACTCCTGAAAACCCAAGCAATTGTGACTATGAGACATATGATTCTCCGGATGGTGTAACCGCTGGTTCAATACCTGGCGCCAATGACAGCGGCAAAGGCAACAGCGGCAAAGGCAACAGCGGCAAAGGCAACAGCGGCAAAGGCAACAGCGGCAAAGGCAACAGCTGCAGCGCATGCAAATTGAATGTCAACAAACTCACAAAGTGTGTGCTGCCTGGATGCTATTCGGCCGACGACGGATATCTGCCATTTCCCGATGATGGTGGCTACAATTTTGCGGAGGGGTGTTTTTATTACAATCCGGATCCAAGCAATCCAGGCAAAATCCTCCCTGGAATGGAAGGCCGATCCCCTGGATACTATTGTCCATCCATAACAACTGGCGGATCATTTGATTCTGGCGGTGGCGACGGAGATCCGTGCTACACAAAACCAGACCAAATCCCAGACACCGCTAATCCCAATGCACCCAATTACAGTCTGGATTATGCAAAATTTGTTAAAATGGACAAAACCTGCTCCAATGACAAACAGAAATCCAAACAGAACTTTGTGCCTGGAAAAGATGCGCCAATTGACATGCCGCGACCCAGAAATACAAAGCATCACCCCCCGAATTACACCATCAACCACCAACACCAATACAGTGGCGCAATCAATGTGTATCACCACTCATCAAATCAAAACCATGGCCAAGGCAAAGGCAACCTCAAAGGTAACGGCAACGGCAACATCGAAGGCAAACAAGGGCAATATGGCAATTCCAACACATACGTGGATCCAGTGGGAGACACCACCGTGTTGGGATATTTGTAGATTCATTTCGGTTTCGGTTTCATTACATGAGTTGTTGGTTGGCCCGCCATTTCCACCTGCATCAGTTCCATCATGTCTGCCTTATTGATGTGCGTCTCCTTCGCAATGATCTTCCGGATTTTGCGGTGCGCGGCGTCGTCTTTCTCAATGTTCTTGTACAGCTCCTTGCAAATGCTCTGATACTCCATGTGCATTTTCTCCTTGTTCTCCCATCCGGGATGAGCCTCCATCCAATCCTGTATGACGCGTGTCTGATAGCACGACGTCATGTAAATGAATTTCTTGACGTGTTCGTGCATGTCGTCCTTGATCCACTCATCGCTCTTAATGTACATGGTCTCGCGCTTGGCGTCCGTGCAGTGAATCGGGCGCAGGTGCACGTCCATGCCCTTCAGATTGTTGGCAATGATGGAGCCCACCCCCTCCACAATGCCGTTCGTCTTTGTGAATTCCAGATCCTGCAGCGTAATTTTCAGCGTTTTCATGAAATCGCTCAACTTGATGGCGTCCTTGCACTCCGTGTTCAAAAACACCTGCACGTTGAATTGATTGTTGTTATGAATTGTGTTGTTCGTGTTCATGGTTGTCACATGTGCCACTTGCATTGGTTTTTCTTTTATTGTTTCAACAAACGTGGTAAGCATGTCTTTGTGCATGGTTATCATAGTTTCCATAAACTTCTTAATTTCGGCTGTCTGTGCAGACTCTTTTTTTGAATTTTGCTTATGTTTTTCACTTTCACAATGCTGCACATAGTGGCTCTTTTTGTTGCAGCTATATTCGCATGCTTCACAAACATACTTCGGTTTAGAGTCCATTGCAATAAATTTGAGAGATTTGTATATAATGCGAATATTAAAATTTATGCTTTAAGCTTTTTTCACATTGGGTTAATATTTTCCACTAGGTAATAGGATCGGCCTATTTTAGCCTATAAAATAGGCTTTTCCCTAGGTAAAACAGCCTATTTTAGCCTATAAAATAGGCTGTTTTTACCGACCCATGTCCAAAAAATGCACCCATTCTGGTGCTCTTTTTAAAGTTTTTTTTGGGTCCAAAAAATGACATTTTGTCGCCCCCTTTTTTGCCAGACCAGTATGCTCTCATTTTTTACATATTATTTCATAAATTAAATTTGTTATATTTTTATTCGACTTTGCACAAGACTCGAAAAATATTTGAGAATCAGACATAAAAAGTATGTCCTAAAATCGAAACCTCGAAACCTTTTTGCGCAAAAACGCGCGGCGCTAGGTAATTTGCGGAACTTTTTAGAATGTTAATTGAGACACCATACATGCAGTGCCATAATTGCAACAGTATAATTTCGTAAATTCGTCTAGAGATAAAAATGTTGGTGCGCAATTATTGCGTGCGAATATCTCTCAACTGTAATATATAGGAATGCAGTTATTAACGAAAACACGTCAGCCATGTCGTCCTCCGAGTAAAACGAGTTACCGCAAAGCACTGTATGCATTTTCAAGTCCCAAACAAGCGCAAAAGATGGCGCACAAGTATTTAGGTAAATCAGCTAAACTGTATCCTGCAAGCAATCCTGTGAAAAAATACCGAATATGCGACCCAAAGTTGAAGCAATGGATCAACTTTGGTCAAATGGGGTATCAAGATTACACCCGTCATAAAAATAAAACGCGCAGACAGAATTACTTGACGCGCACAGCTGGAATGCTGGGCAACTGGAAAGACAACAAATACTCGGCAAACAATCTGAGTCGCAACATTTTGTGGTGAACACCTGGTGCCTTTTTTTAAGCTGGCGGCCTGGCATTATTCCCATATGATGACGGGGCCGCCGGAGGGCCATGCGGCATAAGGGATCGCCTTACTGGTTGACTGTGCTAAATTAAGCAGCTTTTGCAGCGCAGCTTGGCGGCGTTCCAGCGGGGTCTGATTCACATCCGACCGCTCGCGGCGCGTCAGCTGCTTGAACCGCCATTCGAACTGCAGCGCGGCCTGCCAGGTGGGGAATCCGGTCACGTGACATGCGCGGCGCCAGGTTTCACCACGTGCCACTTTGGCGCCGGTGGCATGTGCTCCGCCCGCGAGTTCCTTATTGTGCTGGCGCAGGCGGCGTTCCAGGTTCACGGTGGCTCCCACATACGTGGCGCATTTGGAGGATGATTCCAACAAATACACGAAGAATTCTTTGGCATCCTTGATTTCTTCTTCACAAACGGGAACAGCAGGTTCCATATTGGGTTGCATTATATGATTATGTATGCAGTATATGTTTATTAGAAAATGAAAAATATATAATAATTTTTTCATTTTTTTTGAGATTTAAGTTTGAAGATTTAAGTTTGAAGTTGGGTTTTTGAATTTTGATTTTGTGAATTTAAAACCTCACCCCTGCACTTGCAGCCCTTCTGGGAGCAGCACTGGCTACATCATCCGACTCAAAAGCGAAGTCGTCAGATGGCTGTGAACCATTGTGCCCGTAAAGGTCGTATTCGTCGTGGTGGGCAGGATGAGGGTTGTGGTGGGCGTGACGAGCGGAGGCAGGTGCAGACAGCTGGATGTCGTCGTCGTTGAATTCCGTGCTTTGGGTGTCACCAGAGATGCAGCGTCCTAGCGCCCGACGGCACACCTCGTATGCAACTGGGGTGTCATGTGAATCGTGCTGAATGGAGTGCACGCGATCCAATCCCATGCCGACGGCATTGCGTTTCGCTGACGGGTCGGACCCGATGAAGAGAATGGAATGCATCGGATTGCGTTTTTTGTTGTCGGCGATCATTTCATTCACGTCAGACTGCCGGTGGTTGATTGAATCGTTGTTGTCGCCGTCGGTGAAGATGTACGTCGTGGCTGGAACTCCTGCGCTGCTCGTGTTCATCTCTTCAATTGCGATGACGACCGCATCCCACAATGCGGTCATTCCATCACACCGCAAATCGGTGGGATCCATGAGCGGGAGATCATCCACCGGAACTCGTTCGCCCACCCGAATGTTGTCATGCGACGAGAATTGGATGACGCGGACATGCGCGCGGAATGGACATGGCTTGCGGTAGCGTTTTTGCAGATCTGTCATGATTTCGTTGATGCCTTTGACAACTGGAACACGCTGGTCCTCCATGGAGCCGCTGACGTCTTGCACAAACGTGACATCCATGTCTTTCGTGGCAATGGGCGGCAGATTGTCTTGATTCTGGTCTTGTTCTTGATTCTGGTCTTGATCGTGATTTTGATTGGCGTCATTGATGATTGGGGTCTCGTTGATTGCGGCCATTGTTGCGGGTTGCGTTTGGTTGTTGTGGTTCTGAACTAATTCCATCTTTTGGTTTCAAAAGAAGCTTTCAATTTTTTTTTCAAATGGAATTAATCAAAACAAAAATATTTACAATGTGTGTTTTTCATACACGTGTTTGCATGCACCCAGCGTGGTTATTCCAATGAAGATCCACGACTGATTGTAAAAATATTTGGACATGTCCATGACATTTAGTGTGTAAGAACACACCGGATTGGCCATATTAAAAAATGTCACAATATATCCGTAGAATCCAGGCGGCGCACAGTAATACGCATATGTTTGTGCAGCAGCCCAATGCAACGATGCAAACGCAACTGGCATACACATAAACGCAATGCCGCGCATTTTATTTTTTATTTTATACATTGCGCCCTATTTTTAATTACTTTTTTTGGTTGTATTTGCATTTGCATTTGCATTTGCATTTGTTGCGCTTGTCCCTGATTCGCGCGTGTCTTCGTTCCCGGTCTGGCTTCATTCCGCAAAACAGAATTGCGAATATGACGGCAAATGAGCCCGCCATAACGAATGCTTCTCCGATTAGCATATTGTTCCTGGTTTTTGAGTACAGAATGGCATGGCCATCAATTTTTTTTCATTTTCGTGCTTTATCATAATTTTGAACGAACCACTGCACCGTTTCGCGAAGTCCATTGCGAATGGGCGTGAATGCGAACTCCGAGCTACCATAAAGGCGTTTGAATTTGGAATTGTCCGCCGTTTTTTTAAACTGGCCGTCAGCTTGCGTGGTGTCATACACGATGTCGTTGTCAAACCCGATCGCATCGGTGATATGCTGCACCACCTGTCGGATGCTGATTTCATCGGCGGGATCCACCGAGAGAATGAGGGTACCCGCGCCAGCACCAGCAGCAGCGCCAGCGCGTAGGTCATCGCTGGCCGCATCATAGTGCTCCAGCGTCCAAATAAGCAGCAGCGCGAGGTCGCGCGAGTAAATGAATTGTCGTAACGGGGCCCCGCTCCCGGCAACCACCAGCGGCATCCCCTGCTGCTTGGCCAGATAGCACTTGTGAATCAGCGCCGGAATGACGTGCGCATCGTCCAGATGGAAGTTGTCATGCGGACCGTAAATGTTGGTCGGAATGACGCAGACGAAATTGCGGCCGTGCTGTTCTTTGTAGCACCGCGACTGCACTTCCAGCATGCGCTTGGCGTAAGCATACGCATCATTGGACGAGTGCGGAGGACCGGCGTGCAGCATGCATTCGTTGATTTGCGTGGTCTTCGTTTTGTGGTCAGGGAAAATGCACGTGGACAGACAGCTCACCACCTTGGCCACGCCCAACTCGTGGCACACGCGCAGCACGTTCATGTTGATGCGCACATTCGTCTCAAACATGTCCACCTTGCACCGCATGTTTTTGAACAGACCGCCAACCGCCGCCGCTAAATGAATGACCGCATCGGGCGCAACCGTGCGGAAATATCGCAGCGTGGCCGCATAATCGGTAAGGTCGCAATCACGAGAGGATGCGAATATAAACCGGTATTTTAATTCGGCACCACACATGTCGCGCAGCGCGGATCCCACCAGTCCAGATCCACCGGTCACTAAGATGCATTGCATTGAAGATAATTATGAATAATTACGCGAAGTTGATTGGTGTGATTGAGAGAAAATGTAGCGAATGATTAATTAATTAACATGTAACTTATTTAAATAGTATTTTTGATGGTTTATTATTACACACATCACAAATAATAACCAAAATACAATAAATGACGCAAAGGGTTGCGTTTATAACTGGAATCACTGGGCAAGACGGTTCCTATCTGACAGAGCTGCTTCTTAGTAAAAATTATTTAGTGCACGGCTTGATCCGGCGGTCATCCACGATAAACACGTCGCGCATTGAGCACATGTTTCACAATCCCGCGTTGAAACTGCATTACGGTGACATGACGGACAGCGCGTGTCTGTACAAGATTCTTAGCCAGATTAAAACGACGTACACGATGATGGAACGTCTGGAGATTTACAATTTGGCCGCGCAGTCACATGTCAAAATCTCGTTTGAGATGCCGGAATACACGGCTGACACGGATGCGTTCGGCACGTTGAAGCTGCTGGAAGCGGTGCGCAACAACCAGTTGGATTCCGTGACTCGGTTTTATCAGGCATCCACGAGTGAGTTGTATGGCAAGGTGCAGGAGATGCCGCAGCGCGAGACCACGCCGTTTTATCCTAGGTCGCCATATGCGGTGGCGAAAATGTATTCATACTGGATCGTCAAAAATTACCGTGAGGCGTATGGTATGCACGCATCCAACGGCATTCTGTTCAACCACGGTGGCGTGCGTCGCGGCCACAATTTCGTGGAGCGCAAAATCACGATTGGACTCGGCAAGATTCTGCGCGGCGAGACGGACCGGCTGGTCATGGGCAACATTGATTCGCAGCGCGACCTGGGCAGCGCGCAGGATTACGTGGAGGGCATGTGGCGGATGCTGCAGCAGGATACGCCGGACGACTACGTGCTGGCCACGGGGGAGACGCACAGCGTGCGCGAAATGATTGAGCTGGCATTCGGCATGGCGAATATCAAGTTGAAGTGGCGCGGCACGGGCGCCGACGAGGTGGGATACGATGAGACGACCAATATAGACCTGATTTTCATTGATCCGAAGTATTACCGCCCGACCGAGGTGGACGTGCTTTGGGGAGACGCATCCAAGGCGGAACGCGTTCTGGGATGGCGCCCGCGCACCTCGTTCCAGCAACTCATTACTGAAATGGTGCAGCAGGACACGCAGACCGTGTATACGATCATTTAGATTCACAATATCACAAATATCACAATCAATAACAATATCAATGTTTACATTAATGTGTATTAATGTAAAAATTGAATTAAATATAAGGAGGATGTTGCTTTAAACTAGAACCAATGCAGCCGTCAACAACTCCAATGCATCATCCATTGATGGACCAAATTTTGAACCGCAAGCATGCGCTAACCAATTTAACCGATGCCGAGTTTGAGGTGATGCTACCGCAGCTCGCCGCTGAGCTGGAATCCCATGGTGTGCTGCGCGAAGCTTATAGTGACTCCGAAATACAAAAGGACTGGGCCTTATTACTTAAAAAAGACACAACGATCAATGCAATGACCATTTCGGCTACGGAAGTGGCGGGTATGAAGGTGCTGCGAAAACACATGCGGCACTTCCACTCTGTGCGAAATCACAAAGGGCACTCCGTGGAGTCGCTTTGGACGCAGCCGTGTCTGGAAAAGGCGCTGCGATTCAACCGTGCCCAGCATTCCACGCCGTATGCGTCCGAAATCATTCGCTCGCTGTCGTTTGCCAACGGGTTGGGCAAGGTCACCATGTATCGCCCGCTGATGGCGAAAAAGGTGGTCTCCTATTTGGTTAATAAAGATCAACTAAAAGAGGTGCGCGTATTAGACGTGTGCGCGGGATGGGGCGGCCGAATGATCGGCGCAAAAAGCGCAGAGCTGAATCATGCGTACAAATATTGCCGGGTGCATTACACGGGCATTGACCCCTGCGCGAAAACGTATGAGGCGCTGCGCGCCATTCGCGACGAACTGGAACTCACCAATGTCACGCTGATTAACAAACCCGCCGAAGTGGCTTTGCAAGAGCTGGATCCCAGCGCGACTTATGACATTGCGCTCACCAGCCCGCCGTATTACAACCTGGAAATTTACTCGGACGAACCGACGCAGAGCGTTACATCAGGGTCTGGATACCAGACATGGTTAAATAAATTCTTAAGCCCGGTGATTGCAGGCATCATTCGGCGCGGTGTGAAATACAGCTGCTGGAGCGTGAAGAACTTCAAAACCGACAAGAAATACGATCTGCTGGACGATGTGATAAGGATTCATGCCGAACACGGGTGGCGCCTTTTAGAAGATGTGGTGTTCACGATGGCCAACAGCCGGCGCCCGGGACAAAAGGCGCAGCCTACTACATCCGACGACATGGCGGCTACGCCAAAAAAAACAGAGGAATGCACCTACGTGTTTGTTCGGACTACATGAGCCAATAAGTCATTGTGTGATTCATTTTGGAATGGTGCTCACGAATTTGCGCAGGCACTCTAGCCCGTGGATTGGAGTGAGATACGGCATGATGGCCGATTTAATAGTCCACCAGCCTTGTTTGCCCTGGAACGTCACCACCTTTTTTTCGCGCAGCTCGCCCATGAGTTGTGCTTTTGTCACGCACCATACCTTCCACTCATGGAAATCAAGGAGGGCCAGCATGGCAAACGTGTAGTCGTGCTCGGGTTCCAGGTGCTGCCATCGGCAATCATTTTTCCCTGCCCAGTGCCGGGCGCATTTGATTTCGCATTTGTGGCCCTCAAACACGCCATCGTGCTGGCTGGATGTTCTTGGCGTCATTTTGAACAATTCGGCCAGGATCAGTTCGCTGACGGAGCCAAACGGCTTGGAGTCCAGGCTCACCAACTCAACCACTGCCGGGTCAGCATTCATTCGGACATAATACTGCGTCTGCGTTTCCCTTCGTTCATTGTTGTTAAATGCCTTGGTGTGCTTCCAGTGGTCCACTGAAAGCAATTGAACTGCTTGCGCTGCTTGCGGCGCTTCTTGCGCCATCACAGAGATCGGCGGCACAGGTGCATTGGTTGCACTGTCGTCGTCGTGTTTGTCGTGTTCATGATCCAATGCTGGGTTCATCATCCCTAGGGCTTGCATTTATTCACTTGATTTGGGTGACTTGATTTGCATACATGAAAAATAGTACACTTTTCATGCATTCAATTTTTTTTATATTTTCATTTTAAATTAGTCACATGTCACCAATAATCCGAATCATCGCTGTCATATGATTTGGCGCGAAAGGGGCAGCAGTCTGGCGAAAACACGACGCGCTCCATTTCGCGCAGCTGTTTTGCAGAGAGAAGCCAGCGTATCTTGGCTTCGTTTCCGAACTGAGTCAAACGCTCAACGACGCAAATGCCGGTCTCGTCGCGTCCACCCATTGCGCCAACAAGGTAGACGGGTTTAGTAGTGCGAACTTCGCGTTCGTCAGTGCTGATAGTGGCGCCGCGACAAGCGCGCAGGTTGAAGAACACCATGCTCTTGGTGTAAACATTCGGGTCAAACACGGGTGCTGGATACTGGTTGGTTGGGTCAACTAACCAGCGAGCGGTTCCGTGCCGGGCCTTGCCTGGAAACAGGTTGGCCTTTTGCGAAAACAGCCACAGCAGTTTGCGCGGGGTGATGACGCGCTTCAACCCGTATTGCAGGGTGAATGATGGATAGGACGGATATTCCAACCGAATCGTCTGTTCAAACAGCGCATTGAAATCGGCCACGGTCTTGCATGCAACCAGTTCGTCTGCCCGCGAATGGACAAGGCACCACATCATGTTCACCATTCCTTCATGCTCCAAATCACGTCCGGCACTATAAGGCGTGACGTATTTTACCACATCCACGTCCTTTGCATTGTCGTCGTCCTTGCCGATGTAAAATCCTCGGATCTGTTCATCTTTGGACACCTCGGTTTTCATCGGCGGAAGCAGCCAGTTGTTCCTGACGCGCCATTCCTGCATGCGCCGTTCAAACAGCTCATTGGAATGTGCGTCGTTTTTAATTGCCTCGGTATGCATCCATTGTAATTGTTCTTCTCTCGTTCTGAAAATGGGGGAAACGGTCGGTGCATCTGGGCGCCTCAGGTAAATGTGAGTTGGTCTGCACTGGGACTGTTCCTCTCGCCGAAGTGTGGCCTGTGCTCGTTTGTCGTCTGTGTCACACGATTCCGCTATACTTGCGGCGGCGTATAAATCCGGGGTTGATGGTATATGCTTTTCTGCTGCAGTTGCAGTTGCAGTTGATTTTGGGGTTGACGGAATGTTGCGTTTTGCGACACTGGCCCAAGAACTCATTGGATGAATGTTTTGATGACTTAACTAAATCAAACATGCCCATTATGTTTAAATCAATTTTTTCAATATTGCGTTGTCAATTTCATGTTGTTGTTGTTGAGAGAATAAGTATTAAAGTTATTTCGCTAATGCATTTAATTATATAATAATATTCCATATTCTCTCAAATGAATAACCTAGAACCGATGTTGGCACCCTCAAAGAAACCGCGAGTTCGCGTCATCAAGAAACTCAAACCGGAGCCATTGGAAATGTTGGACATACACGGCGACATTAGGCAGAAACTGCAGTTCTTCATTGAGCACAAGAAGATCCCCAACATCATATTTCATGGCGTGTCTGGCTGCGGCAAAAACACGCTTGCGTGGAACTTCATTCGCAGCATTTACGGCAACGATAAATCCGTGTTGAAGGACTACGTCATGCACGTGAATTGCGCGCACGGCAAGGGCATCCGTTTCATTCGCGAAGACCTGAAGTTCTTTGCCAAAACGAATGTGGATTTGAAAGATGGAGAGATATTCAAGAGCGTGATGCTGCTGAATGCGGACAAACTGACCACGGATGCGCAGTCGGCGCTGCGCCGGTGCATTGAGCTCTTCAATCACTCCACCCGGTTTTTCATTGTGGTGGAGGATAAATACAAACTGCTGCGCCCCATTCTGTCGCGGTTCTGCGAGATTCACGTGCCAGAACCAATCGTCAATGGAAAGCAGGTGAATCTGCATGCGCATTTGTTGCAAAAAACGTTTGCAAGCGCTGCATTGGATAAATTGAAGCAGCAGCGCGCCGAATGGTTAAAAAAAGAGGTGTCGTTTGATCGGGAGTATGATCACAGCGATCTGATTGAGATGGCCGATAAATTGCACGAGCGTGCTTATAGTAGCATGGACTTATTGCGATGGCTTGAAGAATCCGACATTCCGCCGGATAAAAAATATGAGAAACTCATTGCCTTTCAAAAGGTGCGCCACGAATTTAGGAACGAGAAATTGTTAATGCTGTTCATGTTGCATTTTATGTTATTTCGTTCTGATGCCAGTTTAGAAAATATATCATTTATGTAAAACTAATACAAATCCATAATTCAACATTCATCAATCATCATGGACGATTATTCTCTCCCCAGTCTGCATGAATCTCGCAATGAATGGTGTGCGCGCTTGGTAAACATTTTGGCGCCCATGATGGCGGAAGGCTTCCGGTCCATTTTTGATGAAGCATGGAAGTTGTGCGATCAGAACAACGAAACCGGGAAATATTTGATGACATTTCAGAATTTTCTCTCGCGCGTGCCGAAATGGAATGCGACAATCATTGAGCAGGAGACGCAGCGCATCGTGGACCGCAGCGGGTGCGGGTATTTAGCCGATCTGGTGACGTGCGTGCACATCATTCAGCTGAAGAGCCTGACCTGCATGCGGGTTGGCAGCAAGCAGAAGAAGGTGGACATTGACATTCCGCAGCTGAACGATTTCATTCACAAGGTGTACGTGCACTGCGCGCGCAAGCTCTACACGAACGTGTATTTATTTGAGAGAGGTATCCCGCCCCTTACCACTCAGAAAAATATGAGGGAAACTGAGATCATAATTAAGGAGTGCATTCTGGACAGCATTCGGGAGAGCATCCCGCTTGAAATGATTCTTAAGACGTACATGGACGAAACCATTGAAGACCACACCGAAATTAAAATGAAGGAGGAGATTGTGTCGCAAGAGCCGGTGGTGTCAGAACCTGCGAATGCGACTGCTGTCCCGAATGCGAATGCAGGACAACAAGTGAATGCGAATACGAACATAAGTGCAATGGCCGCCGCGGGCGTTGAACCACCCGCTGACGCCTTCCCCAGCCTTTCTTCCTCTCAAAATTCAAATGTGGCGACCGATTCATCAAGCACCATAAAATTCAATGATGTTGACAGCGCAATTGACATGAACAATGCCGAGCACAGCATTCATGCACCCAAGACGGAGGAGCGCCTGGAACAAATCAGCAACGAGCGATACATGCAGCGTAAATTGCAGGAGGAGGCAGAGGATGATGGGGACAGTGATTTAGACCGGCTGAACATAGGCGAGGACGTGCAACTGGACGTGTTTGACGTGCACCCCATGGAAGAACCGTCGCGCAAAATGAATTTTGATGCGCCCGAGCTGGACGATATTGAAATATTGGCCTGAAATATTGGCCTGAAATCTTGGCCTAAATGTTTACTGTGTGCACATTAGTGGATTCGCAAATGGAAACGTTTAACTCGTGGCGTGAAATTGCATACATCATTTGATCCTTGCGGGCCTCGTTAAACAGCACGATTTCAACAAACACTTCGTCTGATGCTTTCTGGTTGCATTGTTCAATGCAGCTCCTCGCCCATTCCTTGCAGACTGGCGCCAAATCCGATGCAAATTCAATCAAATACGCGCCTTTGATCCTTTCATTTTTCACATGATCTCGCGGGATTCCATATAGTGGCGGTTCCCAAAACACGGTGCACAAATTGAGCGCCGACCACATGCCACCACATTGCATGAATGTGCGAAGCGGCACATAAAACGTGGGTTTTAGATAATCGGCATGATGCGCGTTCTCCATTGTCAAAATGCACACACCGTATTCATTCCTGTCCCATACAATGGGGCACATCTTGTGCTTATTTGAACTTGGACTCATCGTGATGATTTTCGGGATTTTCTTCTTCTTGGGCATTTTGCAACAGTGATTGGATCATATTATACGTTTTATTGACAAATGAATAAATCAATTTTTGGCAATAATATAATTCGTAAAAAGTGCCAAATGATTCGTTTTGATTAGTATATACTTTAGCAAAAATTAAATAATTTAGCAAAACAGAATGAACAGCAACTCTTACATTGTCAGCGGCATCATTGCCTTTGTGTTTTTGGTGGCCAAATTTCTGGAGATGCGATTCACCAACAACAATGTTGTTGATAACGAAGGTGAAGATAATGGTTCACAGTCTCAACCCAAGCCGCTCAAATTCCTGCTGCGTGACACGCTGCTGGTCTATATGTCGTCTCTTCTCGGGTTCTACGTGATTTCGCAGTTTGAAGAGCACGCAGCCACAAATTCTGTAGTTAAAGAAGTGGCCGCATTTACGGGCGGACCCGACTTTTAAACCATGCAATCACCAGAATGTAACAACATCCCCTAGATTTGCTATTCGCGATTTTAAGGTCTTAGTAATCATTGGCATGAGACCAGCCAACCCGGCCATTAACTCGCCGCAATCAGGAGAGGGGTCTGGGTCGGGTTGACTTGCACCCAAGGCTGCAATCAAACGAATTTCCATCTCTTCGCCAGAATACACGTCCTTAATCATGTTCATAATTTTCATTATGTATCTTGTTCTCAATTGTGCGTCAATCTCTGACATTGGCATTGTAGCGATGAATGTGTGAACGCGTATGTATTCTTTGAATTCTCTCATTTCATCCTTATCCAAATCATGCAAGAGTGTGGGATTGTTCATGGCATCATTCTTTAGGAAATTGTACAATGATGGATTGGCTGACTTAAGTGGTGGATTTGAACCACCACCAAGACAAGTGAGTATCACAGATTTCAATCCATTAAAATAATGAATTAATACTTCAATTCTCTCTGGACTAAACCTAAATCTAGTTCGCAATGCTTCCGGTTCGGTGCTCGGCGGGACAATTGTGGTTATTAGATGCGATATGAAGTGCCAATCGGGATTACGCATTTCTCTGCATCTTAACAATACATTGAAAATGTCCTTGTATTTATCCGGATAATGAGACAACAATGGACATTTTGGACCCATGTCACTACAAATGGTTTGCACGTTTTTTAATTTTTCCACAATCACATCTATCAAAAACGGCACATCGGCTAAATTGGTTAGTTGGCGACCACAAACAATTGGGTTTTTTGAAAATAATAAATTGAATATTTGTTTCTTTAAATCAGTGATTTTACTTAAATTCAACGTGTCGGTTGAACTAGCATGTGCCTTGGACAACTCCGACCCCATGCGTTGCGTTTGTGCCATTTGTAAATTTTGGACCAGCAACTGTTCGGGTGAGTCTGCTGCACTTGCTGGGGCCAACAACCGGTCAGTTAAAAATTTAACATGCCCTGATTGGGTTGACATCAATGCAGATTGTCGTGACATTCGTCTCGGATCTGCAATCTCGGTCGGAGGCGGTGGAATCCATCGGTCTGGGGCTTTTATTGTAAGCGTGTCCAAATAAACATTTATTTTGTCACGCGGCAGTGGGGTGTGCAGTGGTGCCAGTTTTGACTCCGCGAGTCCACCTCCACTTCGTTTTGTGTGGTTACGTTTCGCGCCACTTCGTTTCGCGCCACTTCGTTTCGCGCCACTTCGTTTTGTGCGACGATTCGTGTGCCTTGATTTTGATCTGGTTCGGGTCATTGGCATGTATTAATAATATATTAAAAAATGATATTATTGAAAATGTATTAAATGCATACAAACATTATCATAATAATATTGCAATTGCGTTTATGAACCAGGATCCGTGTTGGACGAATTATTTGGAGCGGTTTGCGAAGTTGGGATCCGAAGCATTTCATAAGAGTTCAAACAACCGATTGAATTCAGGTAAGTTCTGCGTCATTGTGGAGCCGCGCCAGCACCCGAATTTGATTCCGGTCATTAAGAACTTCATGTATTTGCTGCAGCACACTGGATGGGGGCTAATAGTGTATCACGGTCCCGACAATGAGAGATTTGTAAAAGACGGCCTGAAAGATGTCCTTCCGCAGCACAGGGTGCATTACGTGCGCATGGCGCAGCAGAATTTGACACCGCGTGAATACAGCGCCATGTTGTGCAATCCGATGTTTTGGCAATGTTTGCTGGACGGCTTCAGATGCGAGCACGCGCTCATTTTTCAGTGCGACACGCTGCTGCTCAAAGGCTGCGAAGCGATTGACTCGTTCTTGAAGTACGATTACGTGGGTGCGCCATGGCCGGACGGCGGCATGGGTGCGGTGCTGTCGCCAAACAATCAGCAAACGCGGATGACGGTGGGCAACGGCGGCCTGTCGCTGCGCAATGTGCGCGCCATGCTGGCCATCGCGCGCAAGTATCCATACTCGCACACATCCAGGGTTCCCGAGGACGTGTATTTTTCGCACTGGTTGAAGGTGCACGAAAACATTTACTGGGTTCCGACCAGCGAAGTGGCAAGCGCGTTTGCAATGGAACACGTGTACAATCCGGATGCAGCAGGATTGCACGCACCGTCGCCGACATTGAAAGAAGCCTATGCCGCAATGATAATGGCGGCATCGGAACTCATTCCAATTCCAATTATTAAGGAGGAAAATTAATTTTTATATGTTATTATATAAAAAGAATCACGTAATAGCAACAGCCAACAGCAAATGGATGTGTTTTCACAGTGCCGGGCGGCTGGAAGGGCCGCAGTTGATGCGGCAAATCAGCATACATCAGACCATGAATTGAAGTCAATTTATGATTTGGCATACAATCAAGCGTATGAACAGGCTCGTGCAAAAGCCCATGGTGGATCATCAATAAGAAAAAGAAAAACAATGAAAACACGAAAAATAAGAAGGAACTGCAGGCGTTAACTGCCCCCAAACAACTAGACCCCATCCAAGAAATAGATGTCATTGTATATTAACATATTAACAAACCAACTTAAAGATTGATTTATGATAACATACACCATCAACCAACCAGAAAAGCAAAGCAACACAATCCAGCAACACAATGACCTCAGCCAGGAAAGCAATCGGAATTGATTTGGGCACCACGTATTCGTGCGTGGGTGTCTGGCAGAACGAGCGCGTGGAAATCATCGCCAACGACCAGGGCAACCGCACCACGCCGTCCTATGTGGCATTCACGGACACCGAGCGCCTGATCGGCGATGCGGCGAAGAACCAGGTATCTATGAATCCGGAAAACACTATTTTTGATGCGAAGCGTCTCATCGGCCGCAAAATAGACGACGCCAACATTCAAACCGACATGCAGCACTGGCCGTTCAAAGTGATTGCCAAGGACGGCGGCAAGCCGCATGTGCAGGTGGATTTCAAAGGCGAGCAAAAAACGTTTTCACCCGAGGAAATTTCGGCCATGATTTTGACGAAAATGAAGGAGATTGCGGAGAGTTACTTAGGAACCGCGGTGACGGATGCGGTGATCACGGTGCCCGCATATTTTAATGACGGACAGCGCCAGGCCACCAAAGACGCCGGCGCCATTGCGGGTTTGAACGTGCTGCGCATCATCAACGAGCCCACTGCAGCGGCAATCGCATACGGCCTGGACAAAAAGGGCACAACTGATACCCGAAACAGCAACGTTCTAATTTTTGATTTGGGTGGCGGCACGTTCGACGTGTCGCTGCTCACAATTGACGAGGGTATTTTTGAGGTGAAGGCCACGGCGGGTGACACGCACCTGGGTGGTGAGGATTTTGACAATCGGATCGTGACCTGGTGCGTGCAGGAGTTCAAGCGCAAGCACAAAAAGGACCCGACCGGAAATAACCGGGCAATGCGCCGGCTCAGGACGGCGTGCGAGCGTGCCAAGCGCACCCTGTCGTCTTCCACTGAAACCACGATTGAGGTGGACGCGCTGTTTGACGGCGTGGATTTTACGACGAGAATCACTCGCGCCAAATTTGAGGAGCTGTGCATGGATCTGTTCCGCAGCACGATTGACCCAGTTGACCGGGTCATTCGGGATTCCAAAATCTCCAAAAGCAACATTCACGAGATTGTGCTGGTGGGCGGTTCCACGCGCATCCCCAAGGTGTGTGCGCTGCTGTCCGAGTATTTCAACGGCAAAGAACTCAACCGGTCCATTAATCCGGACGAGGCGGTGGCATACGGTGCGGCGGTGCAGGCGGCCATTCTGACGGGTGACCAGTCCAAGATCACGCAGGACATCCTGCTGCTGGACGTGGCGCCGCTGTCGCTGGGCATTGAGACGGCGGGCGGAGTCATGACCAAAATCATTGAGCGCAATTCCACCATTCCGTGCAAGAAGAGCCAGGTATTTTCCACGTATGCGGACAACCAGCCGGGCGTGCTGATTCAGGTGTTTGAGGGGGAGCGCCAACTGACCAAGCACAACAACAGTTTGGGGAAGTTCCAACTGGATGGCATCCCCCCTGCGCCGCGCGGTGTGCCGCAGATTGAGGTGGCATTTCACATGGATGCAAACGGCGTGCTGAACGTGCACGCCACGGACAAGGCGGGCGGCAAGTCCAACAAGATCACGATCACGAACGACAAGGGGCGGTTGTCCAAGGAGGACATTGATCGCATGGTGTCGGAGGCGGAGAAGTATAAGGAGGAGGACGACCGACACAAGGAGCGCATTGATGCCCGAAACGGTCTGGAGAACTACATTTACTCCGTGAAGAACTCAACCGATGACGCGAACGTAAAAGCGAAGTTGTCGGATGAGGAGCGAAGCACCATAGAGGCGGCGTGCAAAGAGTCGCTGGCTTGGCTGGAATCCGCGAATACGGAGACTGCTGACTATGCGGCCCAGCAGAAAAAGTTGGAGGGCATTGTTTCGCCCATTGTGTCAAAACTGTATGGTCAAGACCAAAATCAAGGCCAAGGTCAAAGTGCCAACAATAGGTCTAATGAAGGACCCAGCGTTGAGGAGGTGGATTGATTTATAAAATAAATAAATAAATACATCATTAAAGCAGCGCGCGCTGAAACAGAAACCACACATCGTATTTGGCTCCTTCTTCGCGACAAATGTGAAAATGGGATTGCGTGTCTTTTGAAAACACACAATCTGCAATGATTTGCTGGTCGTCTTTTACAGTGCGCCCCCGGGACAGGTGCTGGTGTAACTTGGCGTCATACATGGTTGCCCACCATTCCGCCTTGGTTTTATGCAGCATGAAAAATCCGCCCGCAATAAAATTCAGGCGCGGATCTACAATGTGGGTTTGGGTTGGATCATTTATGGTGTGAATGCAGTGCTCAATTTGTGTCCAGTCGTTGTTCACGCAGCCGTAGTAAATTTTTGCGGGGTTCAGCACCGCAATTTTGTTGGGATTGGGCCATCCGCGCAGCTGTGACATGGGCAGGTCTATCATCCGCCCGGTTGTGCGGCCCCGGAAATATCCAATGTCGCACCAGCCATAAAACTCTGTGTCAAAATAACGCCGCGTGACGGTTTCGTGCACGAAGTGCACCTTTTCAGACCACAGCGCATTAACGCGCCAGTCCACCAATTTGTTAAGTGTCGCATTTTTTTCGTGATTTGAGATCCACATGTCTTTTAGCGCGTAGTTGCGAAAGGATTCAAACGGTTTCACAATGACGCGAATGCACGGATTAACGGCAGCGTATGCGTCAAAATCAAATGCGGCCTTGCCTGCATCGTCCGTGTAAATGACGAGGTTATATGCACGCACGTTGGACAGCATGTTGCGGATCCAGGGGGCGTACACGCTGAAATCAAATTTGGCCTTGAATTGGTACCAGCATGTTGAAAATGTTATAATGGGCGCCGCCGCAATGGATGCGTCTGTGGTATGCATTTTATTTGCAAAATATTCAATATAATAATACTAATATAACGCAACTCATTTAAATTTAAATTCAAACAAAACCATTTGAAAATTCAGATCATTGTACATCGGATGTTTACAATTTATAAAAAAGTAATAAGCCCGGAGACAAGCCCTGTGTTAGGGCCTGCAAAAAGCGAAAGTCCCGACCTGAAACCCGTCCAGGAAAGAACCCCAGAAATGGAATCATTTTCGTTGTGTGGCTGTTGTGGGTCACGTGTCAAAGGACCAAATGCGCCCGTCGCGCCAGCGTCCGCGTCCGCACCCGCGTCAGCACCCGCGTCCGCATCCACCGCATCCACCGCATCTGCTGAATTCTCATATGAATTTGGGCATGCGACGCATTACAAATACATCGTAACCACACCCCGAATGATGTGCGAGTTTGATTGCACCCCTACCTAACTAACTTTTAAAATTCAAATGTTTTTTTTGAGAGTTCATTTGCATTTGAACTTGCATCTGGACATTTTCTACGCGGCGTCGCATTAATTCCTCTTTGTCCAAATCCAGCATCAAATGCCGGTAATTGGTCACGCGCTGTTCAATGTCGCTGTAATCCTCGCGCTGCACCACGCTGAGCGGCGTGATTAGGAACCAACGGTGCTTGCGTTGCAGATCAAACCAGTATCGGTCAATGGCGTAGTTCAGTTTCTGCGTGGGGTTGCGCATTAATAAATTTATGCCCGCGCGATAATTGGCAATGAGCGTGTCGTAGTAGTGCGCTTTTACAATGTATCCCGTGGTGGTTTGGCAGTTGCTCACCTGAATGCAAGCGTCGTTTATGACCTTGAATGGCGGGATATTGTTGCCGGCCAGGAGCACCACGTCCCAGTCATGCACCGTCGCAATAAATTTATTCAGCTGCGTCAAAAACTGCGGCAAGTTCGTGAACAGGATGTCGTCCTCGCACACCAGCACATGGTCCCATTTGCGCTCTTTGGCAATCTGAATACATCGCATGTGGCTCATACTGCAGCCAACCGCGCCGTTGACCCCATGCTTTATGGCATTGAATCTTTCGGCTACCAGGTTCGGCATTCCAGTTTTTAGCGCAGTCAACTGGGCTTCCACGTGCTCATGCCGGTCTTTGCGCGACTCCAAATTGATGTATAGAGCGTGCTTTATGCTGCCAAGGTGGTTCATGTGCGATGCGTTGCTATTTGCTATATATATAATATAAATATATAACATCATTTAAATTTAAATGATGTCATATTTAATAATTTTGACAAAAATTGATTTTAAATTTAATTTAATGAACCAACTTTAACCAACCAATACGAATCAATGCACACTCTGTATTTTGACGGCTGCAGCAAAGGCAATCCAGGGCGCTCAGGAGCAGGTGCCGTCTTGTATGATGCATTAGGAAACGAAGTGTTTGCGGAATCGGTCTTTGTGGGATACCGCGCAACCAACAATGAGGCAGAATACACTGGACTCATTCTGGGCTTGAACGAAGCGCTGAAACACGACATAACGACGGAACTTCTGGTGCGCGGTGACAGCATGCTCGTTATACGGCAAATGCAGGGCAAATACAAGGTCAATTCGCCTAAATTGGCCCCGCTGCACCAACGCGCGACCAATCTGGCATCCAAATTTGCGAAAATTGAGTTTGAACACGTGTATCGCGAGAGCAATAAACGTGCAGATGCGCTGTCAAACGGGGGGGAGACGATCTCCCCCCGATAAAGAGGAGGGTTTATGGGCGCACCCTGATAAAGAGGAGGGTTTACGGGACACAAGGCTACTGCGCTGACCTTAGGTTCCCGTCCCGTACCATTTTTTATTGACTTGTGTCATGTGCCTGCTGTAATCAACGTGCTGTTTGGAAATGTCGCTGTAATCAGGGCGTTGAATCACGGTAACTGGCACAATCAGATACCAGCGATCCGTGCGTTGCAAATTCTTCCAATATTGATCAATTGCATATTTGGGCTGCTGGCTCGGTTCTGCAATTAGTTTTTTCAGCCCTTCCTTAAAATTCGCCAATAACTTTTTAAAATATGGGCGACACACTAAATAAGCGGTGGCGGTCTGACAGTTGGCCACGCGCACGCATTCGGGCGATTCCTGGCGAAAGGGTTGGTAGTTGTTGCCAGACAGCAACAGCACGTCCCATGCATCTTTGAACCGAGTCAAAAATTGGTTCACTTGATACACCAGTTGTCCGGGATTGGTCATCGTGGCGTCGTCTTCGCACACCAGCACGTGATCCCAGTTGTTGCGAATGGCGAGTTCCAAACACGCGATGTGACTCATGCTGCACCCGATGGCGCCGTCATTATTACGAATCGCCGAAAAACGTTGCGTGTGCAGTCCAATTTTGTTGAACTGCGATTCAAAATGGGTACGACGATCTATGCGCGAATCTAGATTTATGTATAATAAATTGCTTATGTCATGAAACTGATGAAGCATTATTAATTTAATTAAATTACTTAAATTAAATGAATAAAATATTTTGAATTTATAAACGGAACACGGAACACGGAACACGGAACACGGAACAATACCGACCAGTCTGTCATATGGCATGGCATATTATTAACCGATGATTTTGTGATATTTCAAAAAGTGCATGAAATGCTTGTTGTATGCGTATTTTTCAGCAACGGATGCAATGTTGGCATCCGTCATTGCGGAATAAGCATATTTTTTGAAAAAGTGCTGGCGTTTAACAATGCCAGTTTCGCTCAGAACCGTAGACCACTTGCAGCACGTGGTGTTCAACGGATGTCGCATGTCATTATTTGAAACCACCGCATACGATGCAAACTTTTTATCAATCAAATATTCGGTGAGTTTAAGTTCATACTCCGAAATGGCGGCATAATGGTTTGACGGCAGTCCGTGCATTTTAAAATACGCCACTATGGCTGGAACAGTTATTGAATTGAAACACATGAAATACGACTGCACGTGAAACACGTTTTCATGACTGCTGGTTAATCCTAAGAAATCACACGATTTATATTCAGTTTCAAACAGACGTTTAACACAGCGCCCGAATGCGATGACATCCACCACCACAAATGAATCGTTTATCAAGCACAATTGCGCCACATTGACTATGGTTTTAGCGGTTTGCATAATGAACAATCCATAATTGCGAAAATCGCTCTTCAGATTGTATGCCATAAAATGATATTTATTGTAATTCGGAGAATGCATGGTCCATTTGTTCGGACAATTTGTCAAAACTATGATGTAATCAAAATAGTGCTGAATGCACTCCAGAGTCAACCAGTTGTAACTTTCAACTTCATTGGTTTCGGAATAATGCGAATAAATGACAACGCGCTTCCCAGTGAAATTCATCTGAATAATCAATTGCGAGTGTGCATAATTTGCGGCGATGGCATCCGATACCTCCGACAACAACACCGACCGGGATTCATCAACATTGGGGTCGTCGGACATTTCCGTATTCAACTCTTGTTTTTCTAATTCCGGGTTGCACTTTATTTTATTCTTCAATTGTTCTTCGTGCAATTGCAGTTTCAATTCATTCAATTCTTCCATAATATTTTGTTCGCGCGTATTGACTTCTTTCATGATATTTTGTTCATGTGATTTGAGTTTAACTTCTTCTTCTTGCAATTGCGTTTTAAATTCATTCAATTCTTCCATCGTTTTTTGTTCGCGCGTCTTGAGATTCACGTGTTCTTTGTGCAATTGCGTTTTAAATTCATTCAATTCTTCTATCGTTTTTTGTTCGCGCATCTTGAGTTTCAACTGATGCGTGTCTTCTATAATTTTTTGTTCACGCGACTTGATTTTCATTTGTTCTTCATGCAATTGCTGTTTCAATTGTTTCATTTCTTCTATCAATTTTTGTTCGCGCGACTTGAATTTCAAGTGTTCTTCATTCAATTTCTGCGTTGCGATTTCATATTTGTGCAACTCTTCCGCCACCTGTTTGAGGTCATCTTCCAACTTGAGTTGCAATACGTGTCTTTTTTTGCGTTCTAACTCATCGCGGATGGTTCGTTCCCGTGCTTCGTCTAATTGTTGCTTGGTTCGCTCCCGTGCTTCGTCTAATTGTTGCTTGAGTTGTTTTCGTTCTTCGTCTAATTGTTGCTTGAGTTGTTTCCGTTCTTCGTCCGATTGTCGCTTGAGTTGTTTCCGTTCTTCGTCCGATTGTCGCTTGAGCTGTTTCCGCTCTTCGTCCGATTGTTGATTGAGTTGTTTCCGCTCTTCATTTAATTTTTGCATGGATGCCTCAAATGCAATCGTATTTTTATTCAGTTGGTCATTCCATCGGGAGTCAAGCTGTTTCTTCATCTCAGCAAGTGCATCGGCATTGCATTGTTTCTGCACCACATCGTCTTTGCGCGCTTGTTCTGCCAATATCTCGCGTTCTTTTCCCAACCCATCATGCATTTCTTGCATTTTAATGCGATCTAATTCCATCTGACCCCTAAGTTTCTCCCGGTCTTCATTTAATTTTTGCATCGCAGCATCAAATGCGATCTTATTTCTATTCATTTGTTCATTGCATTGGGCATCAAATTGCTTCTTTGACTCTTTTAATGCGTCCGCATTGCATTGTTTCTGCGCCACATCGTCTTTGCGCGCTTGTTCTGCCAATATCTCGCGTTCTTTTTCAAAATTACCCTGCAGCGTCTGCATTTTTTTGCGAAACAAATCATTCAGTGCCTGCTCGTGCTGCTTGAGTTGGTCCCGTTCTTCATTTAATTTTTGCATTGATGCCTCAAATGCGATTTTATTTTTATTCATTTGAGCATTGAATTGGGCATCCAGTTGTCGTTTCGTTTCAGATATCGCATCTATGTTGGATTGACGCTGAGCAACAGCGTCTTTGTGCGCTTGTTCAAACAGTTGTTTTCGTTCATTTTCCAACTGAAGTTGCAATGCGTGTGTTATTTCGCGCTCCAAATCGTCCTGCTTGTTGCGTTCCCGTTCCTCATTTAATATTCTCTTGATTTGTTCCCGCTCTTCATTTAATTTTTGCATCGCAACATCAAATGCGATCGTGTTTTTATTCACCTGTTCATTCCACCTGACATCCAGCTGTTGCTTCATCTCCGCGAGCGCGTCCGCATTGGATTGGCGCTGGGATGCAGCGTCTATTTGCGCCTGTTCCGCCACACGTTTTCGTTCATTTTCCAATTGGCATTTAATTTTTTCGCGTTCCAAATCGGCCTGCTTAATTCGTGCATGTTCTTCATTTATTTTTTGAATGGCGGCGTCAAATTCTAGCTTATTTTTGTGCATTTGTTCATTGCACTGGGCATCCAGTTGTTTCTTCATCTCCGCGAGCGTGTCCGCGTTGGATTGGCGCTGGGATGCAGCGTCTATTTGCGCCTGTTCCGCCACACGGGTTCGTTCATTTTCCAACTGGAGTTGCAATGCGTGCATTTTTTCGCGCTCCAAATCGTCACGCATGTTTCGCTTACATTCTTCGTCCAATTGTTGCTTGAGTTGATCCCGTTCTTCGTTCAACTGTCGCATTGCAACATCAAACGCGAGCGTGTTTTCATTCAGTTGGGCAGTTAGCTGGGCATTACTTTTTGTGTCCAATTGCATCTTCGCCTCAGCGAGCATGTCCGCATTGGATTGGCGCTGTGCAACTGTTTCGTCGTGCACCTGTTCCATCATGAGTTCTCGTTCCTTTTCCAGATGGCATTGCAGTTTTTCACGCTCAGAATCCATCTGAAATAAAAATTGAACACGTTGTTCTTTTTCGTCCCGCTTGATTTGCTCCCGTTCCTCGGTCAGCTGTATGAGTCGCTCCTCTTCTTTTTGCCGCAATCGCTCCAGTTCCTCGTTCAACTGAACGAGTTGCTCCTCTTCTTTTTTTTTCAGGTGCTCCCGTTCCTCTTTCAACTGAACGAGTTGCTCCTCTTCTTTTTTTTTCAACTGCTCCCGTTCCTCTTTCAACTGCTCCAGTTCCTCGTTCAGCTGAACCCGTCGTTCCTCTTCGTTTTGCCGCAGTCGCTCCAGTTCCTCGTTCAGCTGAACCCGTCGTTCCTCTTCGTTTTGCCGCAGCCAATCCATTTTCTCGTTCAGCTGGAGAAGTTGCTCCTCTTCTTTTTTTTGCAGTCTTTCATGCTCGTCCGTCAATGCCTGCATTTCGATATTTAATTCATTCATTTTTTCATTGTATTTGGCATCCAAAAGTTCTTTCGCCTCAGCGAGCATGTCCGCATTGGATTGGCGCTGTGCAATGGTTTCGTCGTGCACCTGTTCCAGCATGAGCGCTCGTTCCTTTTCCAAATGGCATTGATTTTTTTCACGCTCGGACTCCATTTGAAATAAAAACTGAACTAACTGTTCTTTTTCGTCCCGCTTGATTCGCTCCCGTGCTTCGTTCAACTGTCGCTTGATTTGCTCGCGGTCTTCATTTAACTGGGCGTGTTGTTCCTCTTCGTGACGCTTGAATCGTTCCCGATCTTCATCCAATTTTCGCATGGCATTATCAAATGCAATTTTATTTTCATTTATTTTTTCATTGCATTTGGTGTCAAGATGTCGCTTAATCTCGCTCAGTGCATCCAATTGAAATGCGCGATGAGTGACCGAATCTTTGTACGTTTGCTCGGTTAATCGTTCACGTTCCTTTTCAAAATGAAGCTGCAACGCATTTATTTTTTCGCGCTCCAATTCCAGCGTGGCATTGAATTGTTTCAACATAGTAGCACTGTTTGCTGCATGTTTTTCGGATTCATGTTTAATGAGCAACTGCAGCCGTTTGCATTCAGCCTCCAATGTGACATTTTTTTGAATGAAATCATTGTTCATGCGCGACATTTTGTGAATTTCCAAATTATGAGCCCGATCTTCCTTTGCATTCATAGTTTTTATAATTTGAATGCAAATTAAAAATTATGGTAATTTTATTTATTCAATTGCTTTTATATTTATTATTTCATTATATATAGGTTAATTGAACCAATTGAATCGCATCATATCATTATGAATGATTTGAAATATTCGTCATTTTTCAGTGCATCCATGCAATGAAACATTCGCTTGCGACGCGCCACTGAATCACAATTTGTGGCATCGGTTTCATAATCCACTATATCCTGTATCATATCCACTTTTCGGGTTTTATTTTTTATTCCATAGTATCCCGCAATGTGCTTGAGTTGTTTCATGGTGTAATTCATCTCGTAATCAAATGACATTGCAGTAGCACAATCCATCTTAAAAAAATCCATGTCTTCAAACTCCATTAAATTAACGTCATCATTTTCATCGTTGCAATTGTTCAATTGATCATTCAATGTTTGCATCATGCTGTCATATGTTGAGATAGATGATTCCAACGAATTTGAATTTACAGGACTGTTATTGTCATCGTTGCCATTGTTGCCATTGTTGCCATTGTTGCCATTGTTGCCATTGTTGCCATTGTTGCCATATTCTATGCACAATTCAACTGATTTTTTATGAGGGGTCATTGAATGCACGAACCTGAATGCACTTATATAAACATAAACACAATGATTAAATTGTTTTTATGTATTGTTCAGTTTGAATTATGTTTTTGTTCTTGTCTGATTATTTTGTTTTTTTCAATTCATCCAAAATGTCCATGTGCTTGAAAATGGTTTTATTGGTTATGCTGGGATACTTCGCATTCTTCGGCTTCAGTTGACTGTTGTACTCCACTTCGGACACAATCACCGTCCATTCATCGGCATGCCCGAGGCGCAGAAATTGGTGCGCATCCTTCAAAATGATGAACAAGTTTTCGGTCAGTTCCTCCACTTCGTTCGCACGATCCGATTGACGCAAGTGTTCCCGAATGAGCGATTGCAACTGCTGCACAATGTCCACAATTTTAAATGTGGTGACAACCCCTTCTTTCATCAAATTGATGATGAACAGACTCATGGCGCGCCGCTTGTCATTCGTCTTGTTGACATCGCAAAACCGCGCATAATCCTTCTTCGCGTCGGCGTGCTCTATGGTCTTAAACAGCGCCATGAACTGATCAAAATTCGTCTCAAACACGGTCCTAAATACCGCATTGTATTTGTGCAACAGCTGGCGAAACAGGCGTGCGTACACCGCCGAAAAAAAGTGGTTGGAACTGGCCGTGTTGAAAATGGCCTCTCCCACCGTCAGCAAATGAGTCGCGTCGGGCTCATCCTTCAGCTCGTCAATGCGAGCGCACAGCGCGGCAAACACTTCTTCATACGTCTTGTCCGTGATTTTGTTCAGGTCGGACCGGATTCCGTCCAGGTGCGCGTCAATTCCCTGACGCTTCTTCAATTCCGTCGCTTGAAAGGTGCGAATGGATTCCCAATCGTCTTCCGTTATCTCAGTGGAAGTGGTGCGAGGCTTTTTGCGGGCCGCACCTTGCTCTTGCCCTTGCCCTTGCCCTTGCCCTTCGTCCGGCTTATCGCGTTTGGGAAACACGGGAGTCTTAACATATGACGGCGCGCCCACTTGGTCGGCTATGCGCGAAATCAAATCTATCATTTGCTGTGGCAACTCGCACTCAAACCCGTTCCATGTTATGGCCTCAAAATCAGATATCTGATACACCGGCATTATCTGCACCGGCACATCGGGAGCTGCAATCGTCGTCATTCAACAAAAACAAGTCACGCAAGTAAAGATGAAAATGGATTTGAAACTATTTGTATTTCGCGCGCTTTGTTTATATTCATTTCATCTAAAATATTTTTTTTTTTGGGCGATGGGGCGCGCGGGTGCCTTTTTTTAAGCCCACCTTCAATTAACACACACTCTGCGCAAAATGATTTAAATGAGAACAGACACTCATATGCATATGCACGACCAACCGCAATCACACAAACACGCAAAATGGGCAACGACTGTTGGAATAAACTGACAATTACATGCAAACAATCATCGGATGAGTTGAATGAACTCATTGCAAATGAAATACAATACAAACAAAATGAGGAGTACGATGAAAGTGTTCACAATGAGCATGTCCGCGTCATTAAACGCGGCAAACACGGCATTTGCGTGGACATGTACACAAAGTGGAGGCCCAATTTTAAATGGTTGAGCGGGTTGTTGGACAAATACCCCAATTGTTGGGTTAAAAATGAATGGGATGAAGAGGGCGGATTGGCAGGAGTTTGGGTCGGATTTGTCGGCGAAGACAACGAAAAACAAATACAAGAACTACGTTGGAGAGATTTATGCATGGAAGAAAAATTTTATTATTTCAAAAAGGAGGAGGCGGAAATGGAGATGGAGGAATTGGTGGAGGTGGAGGATGAGGTTGTGGAAGTGGAAGTGGAGGTGGAGGTGGAGGAGGTGGATTACAAAATAAATAAATGAAAAATAGCTTAAATACACCACTGCATGCTAAAACAGCGTACCCAGTTTATATCATGACCGCACCCCCTCCAACCACCACCACCCAACCCCGTGAATTTGAGGCATGGGAAGACATCCCCGATTTGAACCCGCAGCTGATGCGCGGTATATATGGCTACGGCTTTGAGAAGCCCAGTCCCATTCAGCAGAAATCCATTCTGTCCATTATTGACGGCCGAGATGTCATTGCCCAGGCGCAGTCGGGCAGCGGCAAGACCGGCGCGTTTGCCACCGGCGCGTTAAACCGCGTGCGTCTGGACTTGAAGCACCCGCAGGCGCTCATCATCGCGCCCACGCGCGAGCTGGCCAAGCAGATTCACGACGTTATCAAGGATCTGGGCTCGCAAATGACGGGCCTCCACGTGCAGCTCCTCATCGGCGGAACGTCCACGGAGGACGACGTGGCCGACCTGAAGGCCAATGGTCCGCAAGTGCTAATCGGTTGCCCGGGCCGCGTGCACGACATTCTGCGCCGTCAGCCCGCAATCGGGCGCGGAATGCAGATTCTTGTTTTGGACGAAGCCGACGAAATGCTGTCGGCGGGTTTCAACGAGCAAATCTATAATATTTTTCAGCAACTGAACACGAACGTGCAGGTGTGCTTGTTCAGCGCCACCATGCCGCCCGAGCTGCACTCGCTGTCCGACAAGTTCATGCGTGACCCGGTGCGCATTCTTGTAAAGAGCGAGATGCTGACGCTGGAGGGCATCAGCCAATTCCATGTGGCTTTAGAGACGGATCACGACAAGTACGCCACCCTGAAGGACCTGTTCACGCGCATTTCCGTGTCGCAGTGCATCATTTACTGCAACAGCATTCGTCGTGTGAGCGATTTGGCGGAGGCGATGATGAACGACGGGTTCCCCGTGTGCTGCATTCACAGCGGAATGGAGAAGGACGTGCGCGACAAGGCGTACCAGGAGTTTCGCAGCGGGGCGCATCGCGTGCTCATTTCCTCCAACGTCACGGCGCGCGGCATTGACATTCAGCAGGTGAGCACGGTGATTAATTTTGACATGCCGCGCGATGTGCACACGTATTTGCACCGCATCGGGCGCTCTGGACGCTGGGGGCGCAAGGGCAGCGGCGTCAATTTTGTGACGCGCCGTGATTTCCGCAAGCTGAAGGAGATTGAGTCGTATTACGGAACCGCCATTCCCGAGCTTCCGTCCAATTTCGGGTTGAATTAAGCACCGACCCGACGCCTTTATGGTGGCTACAAAAATAAATTTAATATATTTTTTAAATTTATTCATTCATAAAAATTATATAATATATCTGTATTATACAACAAACATGGAAGAAGAAACCGCAAAAGCAATTGAGTTTTTGAATAGCAAGGGGTATACGTGCATGGGTAACCACCCGTCCAGTCACGTTGGTGTGTCCTCCCGAAAAAAGATGGATTATAAAATTGGTACAGAATCAGCCAAATCATACTCAGCTTCACCAATGTACCAACAAAAAATAAAGGACACAATTAATGCACTTGGCGGTAAGAAGCGTAGTTATAAGAAGCGTAGTTACAAGAAGCGTAGTTATAAGAAGCGTAGTTAGAACCACGTCTTCTAATCAGTCAAACTCATCAAAATAATTAAATTCATTTAATATAAATTGAATTTAATTAATTATATCCATGATTTTTTTATCACTTATTCCGCTCATCACCGTGCTAACAAGCATATGCATATTGACAGTTGAACCCAAATGTCACGAGTTTGAATGTGCCGACTTGGTGCAAGACAGCCTGGACTGCGACGTGTGTTGGTGCTACGAAGAGGGCGGTTTCGGGTGCTTTTGCTGCACTGTGTGCCATGACCATGACCATGTCAATGACCATGTCAATGACCATGTCAACGAGTACGACGATTCATCCGATTCATTTCATGCTTATGCCAAGAAATCGTGAAACTGTTTTTCCACATACATGGGCAATAGCTGCGGATTGTATAAATAGCAATTGCACTTGCCGTCCACATGATAACTGCCGTAGCGATTACCGCCGCAGTTGCAGTATCCCGGTGCTGGCTCCATCGGGTCGGGCGTAAACATGCACCAGTCTTTCGGGTACCCTTGTTCCACGCATGCCGACCAGTTTTCATACCCTTCTACTTTGTATTCATGCACCGCCTCTTTGTAATTGTAACGAGCAATGTAATAAATCAGCATGATGAATATACCCCATTTCACATAAGTTTGCATTTTTTGTATGCAAATATTTTATTTTAATTTCATTATTCAATTTGCCAATATTCATGTTATCAATTTGAATATTTGTTTGAATGCATTGGCCTTTTTGGTTTTTCTCTTCTTCGTCTTCTTCGTCTTCTTCGCAGTCTTTGTCTTTTTAGGCGTCTTTCTTGGAGTTGGTGTCCTGGATATTCTGGGTGTCTTTATGGGACTCCCGTCTGTGCTCTTGGGACTCCCGTCTGTGCTCTTGGGACTCCTGTATATGCTCTTGGGACTGGGTGTTGTGCCTTTGGGGCTTTTTGCGCCAGGGCTTTTTTTTGCATTGGGCGACCGTTTCACAGTCAGTTTGTGTTTTTTGACGTCATACGTGTGCTCAAAATACTCCATCGGCGAATACTTCAAAAACCATTCCTCATATGCAGGATCACCGCGTTTGAGTTCTTGATATTTCTCAGCCTTTACGGCCTTAATGTCGTCAAGCGTCTCCTGCTTGCCGTAGCACGTTATGCCGAAACGTCGCAACAGCCCCGTCTGTTTCAGACGGTTGCGCTGCTGAATGTCGTACAAGTACTTGCACATGCACAGAATACGCCCGACGTCGTAGTACGGCTTTTCCGAATAGATCATGGCCAAATACAGACTCAACATGGTGTCCGTGCTGGCAATGCGCACCTGTTTTTTGCCCACCTGAATCACGTTGTAACTGTGACACGCCACCGGGCGGTATATGAAGGCCACCTGCAGTTTGCCCACCGCAATCTCATAATGCTCCGGCACGATCTCGCCGATGCCCGAATGTTTGGTCACACCCACGTCCTTGAAGTCGTTGTCTTCCAGACGTTCTTTGACTTTGCGAGCGCTGGCCTCGGGATCGGTGGACAGCACGTCAAAGTGCGGAATTTGAGCAAACAGCGCCTTCTCGCGTTTCGGTAAATACCGCGCATACTGCGAAATGGCATACCCACCGAAAAACACTAGGTCTTCGTCTATGAACGCATTTCGCACCGTGCGAAACAGACGCACCTCTTCGGTTTCGTGAGAATTTGAGACTGTGTCAATGTCGTCCGCGGTAGGGCTCTTATTGAACGCATTTGCATTGTTGTAATGTTTCTTCGGCGTTTGAAACGGTATCATCAATTTGTCCGGCGTGCAGCCCTCCGCCTTCAGCGGATGGTGCTTGTTCAATAAAGCCAGCCGCTTGCTCACCTTTTCCCAGCGCGACACGTCGCCTTCCGGGCGCGACAGCTCCAAATACATGCCCATACGCAACAGGTTCGGCGGCGCATACAGGATGCCGTCCACTTTAATCGCCTCTGCCCGAATGTTCTTGAACAGCGTCGGGTCCAGCTGCGTGATGTCCGCAATCCCCACGAAATTCACGAACACTTTGTAGGTGCCGTGGTGCATGCCGGATTTGGCCTCCACCTCTGAAAACCCGTTCTCGTAAAACTCGTCGGCCAGATCCTTCGCGTCATTTAACGCGTTGGGCGAATAAAAATCATAATCGGGTATCTCCGTTTTTTTATCGTAGAACTGCGCTAGTTCCGGCAAAATGTTGTTGATCGCCGTGCCACCGTAACACACCAGCTCGTGCTTCTTTATAAACCGCTCCACGATGGCAATGATGTCCTTCATTTTAGGGTCGTTCGTTTTTTTGGCTCCAATCTTGGCTCCTATATTTTCAACCGCCTGCTTCACCAGCTCTTGCTCCAAATCCTCTAGATCAGGCATTTTGCAGTGATTGTATTATATTATAAAATATATTATGTTATGTATGACGATTGCTATACAATGCACATAAAATAATTTATGATAATAATAATAACAATAATAATATCTAATGATATAATTAAAGAATGGCCATTGTTTTTAGTTCAGTCGATTTACTTAATATACGCCAGGTGACCACTGTAAATGGAAATATCTGTTACAGAATAAAAACGGATGACTGCCCAGTTAGATACGTGTTCACGCCAAAATCAACTACATTTATTGCCACAAAATATGCCAATGTCATTCACATTTTCAACTTAAAACACAATGGCGTATTTCCGGTCAAGTTTAAAGAATACATTGAACACCACATTAGGGAAAATTTATACGAGTTTTTTTTTAAACCACTTTTAATTGGAGAATCTCTAAGATTATGGCGCAAGATAAATAAGAATTCACACAATTTTGCAATCATACGCCAATCTTCAGAATGCAAACCGTTCATCGATTTATCAAATGCAAAAAGGATTGTCCATCAATTGAATGCTGCGCTCCAACCGAAATGTCCTGAGTTTCATTTGCACATTGATTACATCTCATCATTCCCTCCGGATAGCGTAGTGTCTTTGTATTCAGATATTTCTCCGAATTCTTATTTTCAACCTCAAATAATATTGTGTTTATTCACTGGCAATAATTGCGTGTCATCTATAGCAATCAATGTCACCGAGTCCGAAATGACCATTGATTCTAGGACGAATGAACTATATTTTGAACGAAAATTCAACACATTGTTGCGAGCGGTTGCAATAATTGTATCAACCAGTCTTAATGAAAGGGCTGAAAGATTGGTGTCTAGTGCAATCAATGTGGTATCCGCATTATTGATGATAAAACGGTTTAATGCAGTTAACGGAGACATAAGCAGCAAAACTGTTGCACCCGAAAAACTGGATAAAGTCATCAAAGATTATTTTGATCATAATAAAAAAAGCATGGAAACGTATGTTGAATTGAATGAGGAGAATATTGCAAATGCAACGTCCGTGTTTCATGAAACTATTCCAAGAATGAACTGTGACCCGTTAAAAGGTGAAAGAATTGTTTATAGTTCTAACGCTTTACTTAATATACGCCTGCTGACCACTGTAAATGGCAACATCTGTTATGAAATACGTGAAAGTGCAGAATGTGCATGTCCAGTTAAATACGTGTGGACGCTGGAATCAACTACATTTATTGCCATTGCCATGAAATATGATGATGTCATTCACATTTTCAACTTAAAACACAATGGCGTATTTCCAGTCGGGTTTGAAGAATACATTGAACAAATTAAACCCAAATTGTATGCGTATTTTGAAAGTGGAGTTGGGGTTGGTAAAGCTTTTATGATAAGTGATGAGATAAATCGTCGCGATAATCCATACAATTTTGCAATCATACGCCAAGTATCATCTTCATGCCAATGTAAACCGTTAATAGACTTGTCAAATGCACAAAGGATTGTCCATCAATTAAATGCTGCACTTCAACCGACCTGTCCTGGGTTTCATTTGCACATTGATTACATCACATCATTCCCCCCGGATAGCAGTGTGTCATTGTATACAGACCTTTTTATAAATTCTTTTTTTCAACCTCAAATCGTATTGTGTTTATTCACTGGCAATGATTGCGTGTCATCTATAATAATCAAGGTAACCGAGTCCGAAATGACCATTGATTCCGAAACGAATGAACTGTATAAGGAACGAAAATTCAACACATTGTTGCGAGCGGTTGCAATAATTGTATCAAAAAGTCTTAATGAAAGGGCTAAAACATTGGTGTCTAGTGCATCCAATGTAATATCTGCATTGTTGATGATAAAACGGTTTAATGCAGTTCCCCGTAACGGAGACATAAGTAGCAAAACTGTTGCACCTGAAAAACTGGATAAAGTGATCAAAGAGTATTTTGATCATATGGGAGGCATGGAAACGTGCGTTGAATTGAATGAGGAGAATATTGCAAATGCAACGTCCGTGTTTCATAAAACTATTCCAAGAATGAACTGTGACCCGTTAAAAGGTGGAAAAAAGAAATATACTAGAAAGGTTATAAACAAATCAAAAAAATACAAACACAAAAAATACAAAAAAATCACAAAAACTCGCAAATAAAATAAATGACATTTTTCTTTATAATACAAATTTGTCCAAATACACACATTCCTCATTTACTGTTATAAATTGCTTTGAATTATTCTAACCAATTGAGCAATGATGCTGTTGTTGTCTATTTTGTTGTTCCATTTATTGTGCCAGTGATAACAAAAACTTCCTTTAAAAAAATTATTAAAATCATACGGTTTGTCTGTGTCTTTGAAAAATTTATCAGTGCCGATATTGTATGGATTTTTTACCCAATCCGCGTCAAACCATGCGCATGGTAGAACAAGCATGTCCAGCGCTAAATCATATGTCAAACTGGCTTCTTGAAACCCCCAGCCACGATTGCATTGAATTATGAACTCAATGTTTTTTCTCATTTTTTCAGACTGCGGTTCTAATGATATACATATCGCATTGTTTGGATAATTTTGGTTTTCCCATTGATAAACGCATATTTCATTCTCAAAATTGCAAAAAAGGGGGTCAAAACTTCGCAAAATGAAACAATCTAAATCAAACCATATGCCACCATGATTATACAATAAAAACATTCTAACTACATCTGAATAATAAGGAAATGCACGTTTGAAATAAAACTTATTTTTTACAAAATGTGCATTCATTATTTCACTCATCAATGAAAAATTCTGAATTTCAGCGTATTTTGCTATTTCAACATTGTATTGATTGGGCGTATTATTTTCCAACCACAATATGATCTTGTGTTTGTTTTGGCGCACATTGAAATAATAACAGGACAACACCGAATACAAGTGTTTTTCACTCAATTCGCCATTCCAATAACAATGAAAAATGACCGATTTCTCATATTTTCCTTGCAAATTAAGAGCCACATTGATTGTTTCAGTGTAATCAGTTCGGTTTGTCAATAACTTCATTTTATGTACATTAGTGATAAGTTATTTCAATATTTTTTCCGTATGAAAGTTTATCCACGATTGCACAAATGTCGTAATGGCAGTGGATGCCAGCAAAAAGAACGCCGCGCTAAACACAATCGTGCGATCAAATTCGGTAAATGCCGCCTGATTCGGATTGGTCCATGGATTGAACCGCACCAGCAAGAACGCAATTATGAAATACTTTAACACGGAATTCAGCGTGACAAGATATGACGGGGCCACCGTCGCAAGACCTAGCAGCGCTATCGCATACAATCCGTACCAGGCATACAGCACGCCGTAGTAAAAATGTTGAATCCATTCTCTCCAAGTCATTCGTTTTATTTTTTGATGCATTTGGGTTAATTTGTGATGCATTTTGCGGGTCGCGTTTAATATTCGGTTATATTATTTATTTGTATTGTATTAAGTGCAAATCAATAATTATAATTCAATACAATGAATCTGGAACTCTCAAAGTTTGATATGCGCTCCATCAGCTTTAGGCCCGATGAAAACAAGGGGCCCGTTATCGTCCTCATCGGCCGCCGTGACACCGGTAAAAGTTTCCTCGTCCAGGACCTCATGTTCCACCACCAGGACATCCCCATCGGCACCGTCATTTCCGGCACAGAGGCCGGCAACGGCTTCTTCGCCGCCCACGTCCCAAAGCTCTTCATCCACGACGCTTACAACACCGCCATCATTGAAAACATCCTCAAGCGCCAAAAGGCCGTCCTCAAACAAGTGAAAAAGGAGGTTGAAACGTATAAACGCTCCACCATTGACCCCCGCACCTTCGTCGTCCTGGACGATTGTCTCTACGACAACAAATGGACCAAGGATGTCATGATGCGCCTCCTATTTATGAACGGGCGTCATTGGAAGATCATGTTAGTCATCACAATGCAATATCCGCTCGGCATTCCGCCCAATTTGCGCACGAATATTGATTACGTGTTTATCCTGCGCGAACCCTACATTGCCAATCGCAAACGCATCTACGAGAACTACGCGGGCATGTTCCCCACGTTTGAGAGCTTTTGTCAGGTGATGGACCAGTGCACCGAGAATTTTGAGTGCTT
>Ga0209296_1000025_pt1 | contig 160373 bp, 151 predicted proteins | sample S_130206_EF_Meta_FD_187319 | JGI IMG/M metagenome (GOLD analysis project Ga0209296, IMG submission 187319) | Freshwater microbial communities from Lake Simoncouche, Canada to study carbon cycling - S_130206_EF_MetaG (SPAdes) (version 2) | ecosystem: Environmental > Aquatic > Freshwater > Lake ... | reverse complement strand
TCGTTCCCTTCCCATCGTTCCCGTCCCATCGTTCCCGTCCCATCGTTCCCGTCCCATCGTTCCCGTCCCATCGTTCCCGTCCCATCGTTCCCGTCCCATCGTTCCCGTCCCATATTCCTTTTATAAATATGTATAAATACATATGCTGTCTCGAGTAAATTTTCCAATTTTGAAATTTAGATTTATGTGCTGGATTTGTATTTGGATGTAGTTACAAGAAAACACTATATTATTAAGCCAACCCTTTTGCTATGCATCAGGTTTCTTAATATGACATACGCGATCTCCTCAGAGTTCAAACGTGTCTTAATATAATTTTCATTTGACAGTAAAACATCGTATATTTTGCAGTACCGAGACATGTTATACACTTGTGTTCCCTTTATATATGTTTTTGATTTGGTTTTTATTGGTTTAAAAGCATAAAATGTAATATGATAAATTTATAATGGAGATGGAAGTAAATACCGGCGATAAGAAAAATATAAAATTTATGATTAATGACCTATTTGATGATAATAATGATTCAGATGATGACTCTGTATCAAAAGATTTAGATACTTCTTGGATACAAGAACACGACCGTCTTTCTACTATAAATGAAAATTATCTACGAGAGACTATGGATTCTATTAATGTTTATTACGTATATATAAATCGTAATCATTACATAGAAAAAATAATTAGTGATAAATTACCACTTTTATTAAGTGAAGATAAAACACATTCTTATTTATCAAAGGAAACTCTACTTCAAATTATACAGTCTAGAAAAATAAGGACTTCTTTCTCAAAATATAAACTAACTGATGTTGTTTCTTATTTAGTTGATTTAGAACCCGAAAATATACAATCTTTCTCCAATAATGAGAGTGTAGAACAATATACACCCTCCTTTTTTAAGATTAGGTCTTTCATGGACGATATACAATTTAATAATTCTATTTTTATTTTTCATGGCATTAATTCTATTTATTTCTTATTTGAAGAAGTAGAGTTATTAAATCATCGCCACACTTTGAAATCTATTTTAAAAACATCTACTCAAGACACAAGAGTATCTGATAAAACGAGCACTAAGAAAGTTAGAATTCAAGAAGGACATGTGGATAATACTAATAAAATAATAGGTCATAAGTTGAAACGTGGTACTCGTAAACATATGTCAACGTGATTATGCGAAGACTGTTACATAAACCATATAAACATTACTTGGTTATCATTATACCCTAATGGATATTGAAGAATTCCCGTATCTTAATACAACTGATTTATCATATCATTTCCAAGAACAAATCGTTTATTTATATTTAAATATAATGCGTAAAACTAATGATTTCGTGGTTAAAGAATTGGCTTCACAATTTCGTGAATTACTGTTGTTATTAAAACAAGAGATGGTAAAACATCGGTGCAGTGGGTTATTTCATGATGGATTTAAATATAATCAATATATTGATTTGGCATATAGACTTGTTGCTCATACTCGTGATATTGTCGGTGGAAAAGGTGAGCACGAATTATTTTATATGCTGGTATATGAATTACATAGAGTTTTTCCCACTTTGTCAATATATTTATTACATAATTATATAGGTGTTTACAAAGTTGGTAGCAGCTTGGGCAACAACATAGATTGCAAACTCGGTTGTTGGCGTGATGTGAAATATTTATGCAATTATGTCCGCAATGTTTCTCCGAAAGGTAGTGATGATTCTATCATTGATATTTGTATTGAACTTATGAACAATCAACTTAAGAAAGACATTGAATCGTGGAGATTCTCGGTAAATGCTGGCTCTCGTAAACATATTTCAAATATTGCAAAATGGATTCCTCGTGAAAAGAGACGATTTAATTGGCTATTTGAGAAACTTGCAGTTCATTGGTGCAATAATTATGGGCGCTGGAAACTTGATTCTGATAACTATAATTATTATTCTGCCCTCACAAAATGCAAACGTCAATATCGTAAGGTTATTGCAAGAATGAATAAAATATTGGACACCACTGAAATTAAACAGTGTTACCAGTTATGGGATGATATTAATGTAGATAATGTATCAAAATATACTGTTATGAAACAATCAAAATTGTTTTTATGTTATGGCAATAAAGATGAAATTACCGATGTTCTTGATTTTTTCAAGGATGTTTCCAAAAGGAGTTGTTCTCAAAAATACATTGAACGCTCTGTTCCCATAAAGAGCTCATATAGTCATAATGAAATTATACAGTTACCTATATCCTATTTTGTAAAAGAGGCTATGCACATATTGAGAAGTTGTAATACTAATATTGCTTATCGTGACGTGTTAAATTCTAATTGGGAAAAGTTTTCACGCACATTTGATTCCTATAGATTTTATAATACATTACCTATGGTTAATGTTTCTTATAAAATGATTGAGAAAGACGCTGAAGCTTTTTATGCAGGTGTTGGAATGTCTATAATTATTGCACAAAAAAGTTCATTTGGTAAACGCATATTGGCTTTGGAGAATAAACCGACATGGGTAAACCTTGAGGATTCTGATGATTTTTTATCTATCGTTGAGAAATTCTCTGAGATAATTCGTTCTCAAAACAATACCTGTTTTTGTTTTGAGCGTGGTATTGATATGATAGTTACTGCTCTCTATGAATCTGATTTTCTATGTAATAAAATGAAATTGGTTTTATTTTCTAATGGGCTTTCTGGTAATATTGAAAAATATTATGATTATATGGAAACCCAGTTTACATTAATGAATTATTATATACCCAAGTTAGTGCTTTGGAATTTATCTAAGACAGACATTTGTGAAATACCTGGTGAAAAAGTAATGGATAATTGTATATTGATATCTGGTTTCTCTAGTTGTTTGATTAAATATATTGCGACATTGAATAAAGATGATACTGCTTATGATGTTGTTTCTCGGATACTGAGTGGGGAAAGATATGAAATGTATTCGCAGTATATGTCGCAATTGGTTCAAAAGAGCCGGTAAATATAATGAATATTTGAAGATGGGTCATATCTAAAATAACTAATGGATTCTGTGTTTTCATACATCATTTTATCTGCGTTCTTTATGCGAAAATTAAATTTATCTTCAATATCATTGCCGTGTCTTAAAACCAATTTACCTCCCATAAACTGATTATATTTACCATAACATTCACCTCGTTGATTGGGTGTAAGGTTTGCGTTTGTATCATATATATTTGTATTGTTCATTGTATTATAAATTACATCATTAAACAAGGTTGGTCCTGTTGCCTTAAATATATTGTGTTCTCGTTTCTCTATTCTAATTATCATTTCTTCAATTACTTTGAGAAGCAATGGATGTCTAGGTCGTATCATAAAACAGAACTGCTCCAGATTGATATCACCATTAATGAAAAAAATGAATTCATCATGGGGACTAATAAATGTATTCAAATCTAGATTGATTGATGCATCTAAATCTAAATATACACCGCCATATAAATATAAAGCGATGTATCTTACAAAATCTCCTTTTGCTGCTCCCAAAATTAATTGTTGAAACGCATTAAGTGTTCTCTGATCAAAATGGGTTTTTATTATCTCTACAGCTTCTTGGTCCGTAATTAGTCGGTAATCATATTCAGGATTGTTTTTTAGGATTTGGTTTAGATTATTGTATATAGGCTCTGGTATCTTATTATTGACATAGGTTTGTATAATTGTTTTGGGAATTGTTTGTGGGGATTTTTTTGTAGTTGATGGTATTAATGTGGGTATTGATATCATTATATGATAAAAAAAGAATAATATTTGTTTGTTATTACGAAGGTTCCGTTCTTTGTCCCTCATTTTACTTGTTGTTGAGACTTACCCGAATATTGTAAAACCGGTTCTTATACGATTTCTTATACTTCTTAATAATGTCTTGACAATCTTCTTTGGTTACAGTTGAATTTGCGTTTTTCACTTCATTAACAATATCTGGTTTGTATTGGTTAAGATAATTGTCAAAGCTTTCTGATGGCGAAATCCTGCTAATTCCGTCATTTGCATTGTTGTTAATTTGACTATAAATATGTTTATCCATTTTCTCTTGAATGTCCTTGGAAATGGACTCATATTGCTTTCGCTGCTTTTCATCGTTATTGTTGTTGTTATTTTTGTTGCGGTAATAATATCTAGCACTCTTAAACATCTTTTCTAATGTGTCTCCCTCAAACCCTAGTGTTCTTAGACGCTTTACTTCGTCATTAATAAGAGGTTCAATATCTTCATCTGTTGACCACTTTGTCCATGCTTCCTTAAAATCTTTGCGATGGTCATGTTGATGAACCTTGGCAAAGACTGCCAATTCATTTGTAAAATCACCAGAGAAAACAAACCTATATGTCTGAAGTGTGATTGTCTGTTGTTCCATGTTTAAAATGAAAAGTCGTTGTTTTTCATTTTATTTTTCTTTGATAAAGTTTTCAATTTTTCGCTTTATTTTTTATTGGAATTTCCTATCTATGATAACAGGCTCTTGATTTGAGTCTGCATCAAATTCCCGAATGAGGAATTGATAAATATCTTTGTATGTTTGATTATCATGGTATTGTCGGCATGTATAAATATCAATGGCAACATAATTATTCTCTGGATATGTATGGATAGAAATATGTGATTCTGACAGCAAATACACTGCAGTAAATCCTTGTGGTTGGAATTCGTGTTGGGATTTTTGTAGTATCGTATAGTCATATGTTTTACATATATGGTCCAGAAGGTTTGTAAGTTGTTGTGGGTCATTTATGAGGTTTTGGTTTTTAATGTCTTTTATATCGCAAATCATGTGTTTCCCTGATGACATTAGTGTTTTTTTTATATATTTATTTTTTATTTTTATTTTTTTAAACTGACTGATATTATATATGGAAAGTCCTTTTGCTAAACATGGACAAGGCTCAGGCTCTACCTTTGTTCTCTATTTAGAACCCATAATGAATCCTTATTTTAAATCTTATCAAAATGTTATTACCTTGGACCGGATGCCTGATGGACCATTGGCTGATATGGTGACGATGGTTAATTTGCCGAAGCTTTCGCCTTTCCAAGAAGCTGGTAATGGATTCGGTAGAGGAATGGGTGGGTCTTGTATTCATGTTCTCTTAAGATATCGTAAGAGCTCTGGACTATTTAGTTGGAAGAATTCGGATATTTTTATGGGCACTGATGATATTCCCTCTGTCTTAGGGTATTTGAAAGCAAATGGATATACTATTGATACGGATTTGACAAAGATGATGTTTAAAAGTCGTGTGGAAGTTGGGGGGATATCGGATAAGAGGTTTTCGGGGGATAGGAAGGTTATCTGCTTTGTAAGTGGTGGTCTATGAATACGGTATCAGAATCTAATAATTTAGAAATTATTATTCACAAAGACAATATTACCCATCTTAATTTCATCAAGATTTTAAATTTAACTCTAATGCCTATTTATATAATAAACTATGTCCTACTCTTATAAAAATATTTCTGTTATGTATTATCCTGGTACAGTATGTGCTTATTTAGGATCTACTGACATAGATGGATGGGTAATATGTGACGGAATACAACGAAATGTTTCTGATAGTAGATATACAAATTTAGTTACTATGGCAATTGGAACTGGAACTGCTAATGCATATACTCCACCTGACTATAGAGGTGCATTCCTCAGAGGCTCTAATAAAGGAACTGCAAACGCTGCTGCAACTACTACTTACGGTGCTCGTGCACCTGACCTTAAGATCTCACAAACTCATATGACTGAAACACACAGTCATGGCGCTAGTTCTGGTAATCAAAGTGCTAATCATACTCATACCGGAACAACTGATTCCGGTGGATCTCATACTCATACTATTAGTACTAGTGCAAGTCCTGATCATACTCACGGATCAGGTACTACTAGTGAATTTGGAGATCATACTCACACAATGAAAGATGCAGTTTTTGCAGAGAGTGGTTTTGGTGGTGAAGAAGGAAATCTTAAAAATAAAAGAGGAAGTAACAGTGGCTGGGATAACAATAATGATCGGATTACCGTTGGTACTAGAACTATAGGTATCAATACAACTAATCACACTCATACATTTACTACAGACGCTAATACAACTAATCATACTCATAGTTTGACTATAACCGCTAACGCAACTAATCATACTCACACTATTACTACTAATTCAGACCCAGTTCATAATCATACTATTACAATTAATAATTCCACAACAAATGCAGGTTCGGAAACTCGTCCACATAATTATGGAGTAAATTGGATATTAAAAATATAATATTTTTATAACAAATATATTATATGGCTTCTTATTTCTACAAAGGAATTTCAATAACACCTCCCGCCAGTAGTATAACAGCTTATTTAGGAAACACTGACCCAGATGGATGGGTAATATGTGACGGAATACAACGAAATGTTTCTGATAGTAGATATACAAATTTAGTTACTATGGCAATTGGAACTGGAACTGCTAATGCATATACTCCACCTGACTATAGAGGCGCATTCCTCAGAGGCTCTAATAAAGGAACTGCAAACGCTGCTGCAACTACTACTTACGGTGCTCGTGCACCTGACCTTAAAAGCTCACAAAATCATATCACTGAAACACACAGTCATGGTGCTAGTTCTGGTAATCAAAGTGCTACTCATACTCATACTGGAACAACTAGCAATCAAAGTTCCTATCATAATCACACTGGAACAACTGGCAACCAAAGTGCTAATCATACTCATACTGGAACAACTAGCAATATAAATGCCAATCATACTCACACATGGTCTGATACTGTTACTGGCCATAATAATTCTAATCTAGCCGGGCTTGGTGGCGGTGATTTTAATAATTCTGTAAATCCAGATTTAGATAGAGCTGGTACTACTAATAGTGCCGGAGAACATACACACACAGCAACTACTGCTTCTAGTGGAGACCATACTCACACATTAACTGTTGATGATAATGGTAGTCATACTCATACTATTACTACTAATTCAGATCCAGTTCATAATCATACTATTACAATTAGTGATTCTACAACAAATGCAGGTTCGGAAACTCGTCCATATAATTATGGAGTGAATTGGATACTAAAATTATAATGTATTTTATATAATATAATATAAATATAATCTAAATAATTATATTATATGAATAATACATCAGAACTTACTGCACCTAAAACGAAAAGAGCTTATAATAAAAAAAATAAAAATATAGAACAATCAATTAATAATGATATCCAAGTAGTTGATTCCTCTTCAAATCCTACTGTACCTAAAAAGAAAAGAGTTTATAATAAAAAAAATAAAATTGTGGAGGAATCAATTCATAATGATAGTCCAATCGTTGATGCTTCTTCAAATTCTATTATATATTCAAATAATAATATACCATTACAGAATTCAGATGAGCAATTGTCTGATAACAGTGGAAATCTTATTATTGACAATTTTATTTATTTAGAAGATAACAATCTTCCTGATGTTACATGCAATGACATTATTGATATGTTTATAAAAAGCGATAAGAAAACTCCAGGAACAACGGCCTCTGGTGTATTATCTGAAGTTAAAAATACTAATGATTTATATATTTCAGATTTAGTAGAATTTAAAGAAATTGATAAGATTTTATACAATAAATTACATGTTGCAATTAAAAATTATCTTGGTAAGATTAAAAATTATTTAAATTCCGTAAAAATATCAGAAAAGATTACCTATTTTGAGACTGTAACTGATTTTGGATATCAAATTCAGGAATATATTAAAAACGAAGGTAAATATATTTGGCATTCAGATAGTTTAGACTTGGATGGAATTAAAAAAAATAATCAATATCGGATGCTAGCTTTTATTTGGTATTTGAATGATGTAGATGAAGGAGGAGAAACTGAATTTATACATGGTAAAGTTACACCAAAAAGAGGAAGTTTATTGATATTTCCTTGTTCGTGGACATACATGCATAAGGGAAATATTCCAGTTTCAAATAATAAATATATTATAACTGGTTGGGTCGGATATAGATTATAGAGAAATCAAATTCTAATATTACAATATTTTTATTAAAAACTCCCAAATAGCAAACTTAACTTTACTAATTGGGCATAAGTATAAATTGGAAATTAAAAGGTTTAAATACATCTGTAGATTATTATATAGATGTACTTCAAACCTCTTCTTCCTCTGATGGTTTTGTTTTCCAGCGTATTGTCCTTTCAATCCCGCTACATTTTTCGTCCTAGTTTTAATATTATGCGCATGAAGAAAAGTGCACCAGATTATGATTCTTTTAATCCTGACATGTCTGGTTCTGGTCGTAAGTCACGTCAAAAGAACTTGGCCCCCGTTTATAAGCCTCGTTCCGAGAACCAGCGTCAATACGTCTCCTATTTGAACAATGCCTCTGTCCCCATCGTCTTCGGAATTGGCCCCGCTGGCTGCGGTAAAACCCTCTTTGCATGCACTACGGCTATTGAGGGGTTGCGGCGTGGGGCTTTCCAAAAAATCGTATTGACTCGCCCTATTGTCCCTGTTGAAGAAGAGGAGCTTGGATTTCTACCTGGCACTTTGGTAAAGAAAATGGATCCTTGGACCCGGCCCCTTATGGATATCTTCTTGGAATATTACCCTCAACATGAGATAGATTTTATGTTGGGTTCAGGTGTCATAGAAATCTCACCTTTAGCATATATGCGTGGTCGTACTTTTAAACGTTGCTTTATTATTGCTGATGAAATGCAAAACTCTAGTCCTGGGCAAATGCTTATGTTAACTACACGCATTGGTGATGGTTCTAAAATGGTTATTACTGGTGACTTGAAACAGACGGATAGGTCTCAGGATAATGGTCTCTTAGATATTATGCATAAAATTAAAGATTATAGGGTGCGTAAGGCTTTGGAAGCTGGTGATTTGGGTATTGAGATGGTGGAGATGAAATATTCTGATATTGAGCGTAGTCCTATTGTTAGTAAGATTCTTGAGATATTTAATGATAAAAATGATAAAAACGTTATTACTAATGATAGAATGATTCCAAGTCAATACATTAGTCCAGTTAATGTTACGACTAATAGTACAAGTACAGATACTCCACTATCTCTTCCTGAAAAAAAAATAAATATAAAAATAAATAATGATGCCGCGTTAATTCCTTTGTCTGACATGACTACTCGTTATAATGGTATCTAGGTTTCCTTCTTTTTGGTTCTGGATTTTCTTGCCTTCTTCACTGGTTTTGGGGCTTCTAGTTCCGGTGCATATGGCTTATCCAGGACCTGTTTGCGTTTTGCCAAATAAATCAATGCCATCATCATTTTTAGAGCCTTCCTTTGGAAATATTTATAGTCACTTGGACTATGTGCAACTGCTGTTTCACATGTTCCTATAAATTTATTTATTTTATTCATACAGTCTTCTTTGTGAACATAACCAAACCTCATATAAAACCCTATTGGCAAACACCTATTGCGATTGTATTTATATAAACTATTCATCATAGGCGTGTAAGTTTTGGTTTCAATGTTTTTGAGGAGTGCTTTTAAATAAGGAACCTTGAGTTTCATAATATTGGCATCCAAATTAGGATATCTGGCTCTAAATATCTGGATCCGAGTTTCTGGTAAAAGGAACTCATAAATATATCGGACCATATCTTCAGGAAGTCTATCCATAGGTTCCATCCTGAAGTTTTTTGACCGCTGAGTGCGTTCTTCTATAGCAAGTAACTTTTGGGATTTTTTGTCGCACTTTTGTTGGAAATCTTCGTTGAGTTTATTTACATATTCTTTTGCTGTTAATATCCATTCAAACATCTGATCGCTGTCAATGCTCATCTGATATCCAATATCAATATTTGGGACCAGCAAGTCTAGATTCGTTTGCAGCAGGTTGTGGAACGCTGGCTGAATTGTTGTGTCTGTTTGTCTGGGGTATCTACTGACCTCTTTAGAAATCGGAAATGTCACTAGGTTTTTATATATTTGTTCTGCTGATGGTGGGCGCTTTTTTAGCGGTAGTCTATTTGATATCGGCTCTTCTGGTTGCAAGATTATATTCTCCATATTGATTTTGATGGAATTGGTGGTTTTTCTAATTTAAAAATCAATTTTTCACGCTGATTATTATTTTATAATTATATAGTAAGGCAGTACAACCACATAATAGTTAAATGATGAATGTTTATACGTCTTTAATTGCGTCTATTGTTATACAGGTTATAACAGGAATTATTGAAGTTATTTCTCTATTTGTTAGAGTACCGTTTACCTTCTCATTTATAAAGCAATTGTTATTGTTAGAAGTATTCGTGCAATTCGTAGAAGGTTTATTTTATATATATTGGTTGTTTAATTTTAAAACTATTTCAAATATTACTCCCAAAAGATATTTTGATTGGGTAATTACAACACCGACTATGTTAATAAATTTGATTTTTTATTTAATTTTCTTAGATCACAAAGAGAATAATACGAGTGATAAACTAAACTTTTTTGACTTGTTTAATACAGAATTTAATACTATTATTACGGTTTTGTTACTAAATTGGGCTATGCTTTTATTTGGTTATTTAGGTGAAGTTTCTATTATTCCCGTAGTATTGGGAGTTTCATTAGGATTTATTCCGTTTTTGATTTATTTTTATATAATTTATGAGAAATATGCTATCTTAAGTGATGATGGATTAAAAATGTTTTATTACTTTTTTATCTTCTGGTCTTTGTATGGTGTGGCTGCTGTGTTACCTTACAATCTTAAAAGTATGTGGTATAATATTTTGGATTTATTTGCAAAGAACTTTTTTGGTTTATTTTTGACATATTTGATATTTACTAATAAATATTAATGTTTGTCTAAGACTTGTTCGTCTCAAAAAATTGAGATAATAATTGTTTTGTTTCTATATATTAAACAAAACAATCATGTTCAAACAAGTAGTAATGGTTTGGGTCTTTGGAACGCCTATAGTTTGTAATGGATTCAATTTGACTCCTGTACGTGGTATTATTACATCACAAGCCTTTTCAGAATCTTTAATAAATAATATTAACCAGGAATTCATTAGTGATGGAGGTGTTATGAAAGATTTGTTTCAATATCATTACAATATTCCTGCTGATATTATTTATACTTTATTCTTTATGACAACTTTATACTATCAACTATCTACTCTTGATAATAAAAAAATTTGGGATGATATTGCTTTGTATCAAACATATCGCAGACGTTTTAATATGATATTGATGTTTATGTTTGTTGTCTTTGTTAGAAATATTGATAATGCCATTTAAGTTAAGGGAACCAATGGTTTCGTTCCTTGTCCCATGAGCCGCTTCCTTTTATAATATGGTCTATTCAAATGTACTCACATATACTAACAATCATTGTCCCATTCTCTTGTTTTATTTGGAAAGGCTTTCCGCAGCCATATATTGCATTGGTCCTGATAAGGTTGTCGCATTTTTCTTTTGATGAATGCGGTCCAACCTGTTTCCCTGAGTTCTTGTATTGTCCATGTCTGAATATTCCACAGTTGAGTTTCTCTATAAGAACGGGTTCCTTGCAATGTGGGCACGTGATGACTTCGTTCATTCTTCTATACTTTGTCATTATGTTTTATTCTAAGCATATTTGAATCAATTTTTTTGGATGTCTTCTTGTGAAGACCAGAGACCTGATGACTGGAAACCTGAACGGACCCGACGACCCGACCCGACGACCCGACCCGACGACCGAAGAGAGTCCCCTCGCTCCGAGCCTCTCCCCGAGCCTCTCCCCGAGCCTCTCCCCGAGCCTCTCCCGAAGCCCCCTTCGCCGAGCCCCTTCCCCTCCCGGTCCCTGGCGAAAAGTTATCGGGAAATGAGTGACATATCGGTAAATGAGTAGGATACCGGGAAATGAGATTTTCTGACGAAAAAACGCGAAAAAATTGAACTTTTTTTTCGGAAACTTTTCGGAAGGAAAAATCCCGAAAACCGAAGTCCGAAATCCCGAAAACCCGAAGTCCGAAATCCGAAGTCCCGAAGTCCCGAAGTCCGAAGTCCGAAGTCCGAAGTCCGAAGTCCGAAGCCCGAAATGGCCTCCGCGGCTTCCGTCAAAACGATTGAGATGTTCGCTATTGACGGCTTTGAAGCGCTTGTCTTTACCGTATGCCCCACTATGGTAAAGCGAGAGGCTATTGAAGCCTTCGTCCGGAAGGCAAACCCGACGAAGACGGCCGCTTTCCAAAGCGAGATAGCCAACCGCATACAGGACTACTCGGAAGCCTTCTTGCGAACGCCCCGCGCGCTTGAGAAAAAGCCCTCTGAGATTGAGATGGCCGCTATCATAGAGACAATACGTCAATTCGCGAAGGACGACTTCCGCTTTGGTCTCTTCAAAAAGAACCTGCAACTTGTATTTGATTTGATGACGGATTCCGTTAAGGAGGTTTACCTGATCAATAACGGGAATCTCTGTAAGCTGCTCAATGAGACGATGGACTTCCTAAGGGCCTCCCGCGATGAGATGCGCTTTGACGCGAAGTATAGCTCAGACGGCAAAAAGGTAACGTTTGGGCTTCGGAAAGTCTAAGTGATAGATTAGTGTAGTTTGTTCTCTGTAAGTGTACCTAATAAAGGTTTTTTTTGACAATTTATACATAAAAGTTTTCAAAAAAATACAATATACACCGAGTGAAGCCCCCTGCGAGAATTGAACTCGCGACCTCCAGTTTACAAGACTGGTGCTCTACCACTAAGCTAAAGGGGCACACAATATAAATTGTCGTATATTCTTTATGTTTCTTTTTGTTTATTTGTTTCATGTCCAGTTGAGAAAAATGTATTGTATATAATAGTTATCCAATCATAAGGTTTGCTAGGTTTATCTGATTCTTTCTCTAATTCTTTCTCTGGTTCTTGAAGTAAAAATTTAATAATAGGATAAGATATTGATATAAATTTGTCTTGCATAATATATATAAGATAAATGTTACTTGCAACAATTGTATTTATAAAACTAAAAAAACCTAAGTAGTTTGAGAAAGAGTTTACATAATTTTATGTTAAATTATTTAAAAAACAGTGATTTTATATATAAAAAATATATTTCAATTTTATTTTTCGTAAAAAATTTCAAAAAATGCATATTTATAGTTTTACGGAAAAGTATGTAATAAATATTAATGTTGGGAGATTTTTGGTTTCCAAAATAATATAAGAACTTTTTTGTAATCATATTATATTACAAATGGATACTCCAGAAGTTCTCCAAAATACTATAAAATATACATGTGATCATTGCAATTACAAAACCCAGCGAAATAGTCAATATGAAAGACATTTGCTGACATCTAAACATTTAGAACGCTCAAAAGAAGACAATAAAGTTCCCGACCATATTTGCGAATGTGGTAAAATATATAAACATAGACAGGGATTATGTAAACATAAAAAGAATTGTTCGCATCAAAGAAAAGAAGAAAAAATGTCAATGATTATTGAACAAAATAATAAGATACTTCAAGAAATAGATAAAACAAGAAGTCAAATAAATACACTTACTTCCAGTTTTATGTATTACATTCGTTTACAAAATGATGTACGTAATTTTACAATAAATACTTAATAATCTTTCTCAAAAACAAAGAAATAAAGTCGGGAAGAAATTTGAAAATGGACAAAAATAAATGTCCATTTTTCTTTTTATGAGAATAGTTTATAAAAAAGGGGTCGCTAAAACGTGATTGTGACTGATATGCAGTAAATACCAACAATATCATTGGAAATGTGCGCTGCATAAGTTTTTAAATATATTTTATGAAACATATTTAGATACTTTTTTTGTTAGAATATATTATAACAAATGTTAACAAAAACTAACATGAAAGTATCACAAATACATTCATGTATAATTTGTCACTACAACACGAGCAGACGTGGGTTATTTGAAAAACATTTATTAACTGCAAAACACATTAATCTAACTTCTTCTAATGAAGAAGTATCGCTGCAATATGATTGTCACCATTGTAACTATAGTACCACAATACATAGCAATTATAAAAAACATTTATTAACTGCAAAACATATTAAACTATCAGAAGTATCAGAAATTGTTTCTCAACCCATACAATGTAGTATATGTAATAAAATATATAAATCTAGACCAGGATTATGGGCACACAAAAAGAAATGTATAGAAAAACCAATAGAAAACACAATTGTTCCAACCGAATTAACAAGCACTGCCGTAATAATAGAAATAATTAAACAAAACCAAGAGTTTAAAACACTTTTAATAGAACAACAAAAAGAAAACAAAGAGCTTATCAACAAAGTAATTGAACTTTCCAAAGAACCTAGAATCGTAAACAACGGTACAATGACACAAAATAACAATCAAAAATTTAATCTACAATTCTTTCTCAATGATACTTGCAAAGATGCTATCACAATACAACAATTTATTAATAATATTCAGATTTCATTAGAGGACCTAGAGAGTGTTGGTAGAAATGGTTTCGTGAAAGGTATTTCTGATATTGTATTAAAAGAATTAAATACATTAGATGTTACAAAAAGACCTATACATTGTACTGATTTAAAACGTGAAGTTATCTATTTAAAAGAAGAAGATGCATGGAATAAAGATGATGATGAAAATACCAAATTAAAGAATGTAATAAAAACTGTTGAAAATAAAGGTTGGAATAAGGTTCCTTTTTGGTATCAAAACAATCCTAATGCTCATGTTTCTGATACACCTGAATATGCAATGTATGGAAATATTGTGCGAAATGTTTCTGGTAATGATAATGAAGTTAAATTAAGAGAAAAAATTGTCAAGGTTATTGCAAAAGAAACACATCTAGAGAAAGAAAACCATTTCATTGAAGGAGACCCTTCCTCTGAATAAAAGAACCCTTCAATCACAGTACAACTATATCATATTATACTCTTATTATAATATGGTAAAATACCCCCATTATACGTTTGTCGGGAAATGAGTGACATATCGGGAAATGATTAGGATATCGGTTATTAAGTATTTGAATAATTCAAAACAGATATTAAAGTGAGGGTTTTATATTACATTATTTAATTGTTGACAGAATCGCCAAAATCTGACATAAAAAATTGAAAAAGTTTTCCTGTAGAACAGAATTGGTAAATTTCCCAACAAGTTCGCTTGTAATTCTCAAAATGTCTACTCCCGTTGTTTCGTCTGCTAAATCTTCTGCTTCCAACGTTGCTTCGGCAACTAAGGAGGTCAAGGAGAAGAAGCCTCGTACTCCTACTCTTCCTGCCAAGTTTGGCAAGTTCATCCAGTTTGGTTATTGGTTCATGAAGCGCATCAATTCTCTTGACGAGAACGTGCCTGCTGTGGACGAGGACCTCTGCATTGAGCAGCTCAACGTCTTCTCTGAAATTGACTCTCAACAGGCCTTCGTTCAGGCATTCTTTGATGACTCCAAGGATATTGCCAAGACCATTCGAACTTCTATTCAGCAGAAGAAGAAAGACGAGGTCAAGGCCGCTAAGGCACAAGCCAAGGCTGATGCTAAGGCATCTGCCTTAGCCAAGTCCGATACCAAGGACAAGAAGCCCCTACGTTCCGAAAAAAAGAAGGAGAAGGCTGTTGTTGCGGTCGCCGATGAGTCTGATTCGGACAAGAAAAAGCCCAGGGGCAGGAAGCCCAATGCCAAGGTTCTCACATCTGAGGACGCCTTCGTAAACGAGATGGTTCAGTTGGCCAATGGAAATCCTCCTCCTCCTCCTATTGCATCTCCTTCTAAGGAGCCAAAGGAAAAGGATGCAAAGGATACAAAGGATGCAAAGGTCAACGAGACAAAGGACCCCAAGGTCAAGGAGACAAAGGACCCCAAGGTCAAGGAGACAAAGGACCCCAAGGTCAAGGAGCCCAAGGTCAAGGAGACAAAGGAGGTCAAGGTCAAGGAGACAAAGGTTAAGGAGCCCAAGCTCAAAGAAAAAAAACCTGCTCAGGATCCTGACCAAACCGCCGTATCTATACTTAACCTCAACGATAAACAATACCTCATTGACGAAAAAAACCATGTTTACGACTTCCACACCCACCAACCCATCGGTACCTTCAATCCTATTAATCTTACTATCTCTTGAAGGGAACCTACGGTTCCCCTCAGACCCCTCCCTTAATATAATGTCATTATTGTAATCAATCGGAATCTTGCTCTTGACGTTGTCTTCTCTTAAAAAATCATAAAAAACTAAATTTTGTATACATTGTTTTTTTTTGTTGTAAAAAATTGATTCTGTTTTTATCTATCATAAATTATAGAAACAACACAGCTATTTAAGATGGTAAAGAACACAACTGGTGGAACCGGTGCAAAGAGCCTTGCTAGAAAACATCAATCTTCATCCAACCAAAGACTACGTCTCCCCGAATGTGAGTTAGAACAATTCGCTTGCGTTACAAAAATGCTAGGAAACGGAATGTGTGAGATTTACACAAATAGCAATGTGCGTCTGATTGGCCACATTCGTAATGCATTTCGTGGTAAAAACAAGCGAAACAATATGATTACTCCACAATCCATTGTTTTAGTTGGACTTCATGAGTGGGAGAAGATTCCAAAAAATTGCAATATTATGGTTATCTATGACCAAAATCAAATAGAACAACTTAAAAGTATTCCAAGTGTAAAAATAGATCATGTTTTGAATCTACAATTATCAGCGACAACGTTCCAGTCAAGCAAAAAGACGCAGAGAGACTTTGATTTTGTAGAAGAGAAGGAGCCAGAAATTGCTCCACAGAACGTTCCAGCACATCCAATTGATTTTGAAATGACTACTGAAAACGAGGTTAACATTGATGATATCTAAATAAAAAAACCACAAATAATTCACATCTTTGTTTAATAACATAAAAAGTAATTAATAATAAAAATATATGTCTATTTTTTACGTTTGTATAACAACAATAAGAGGATACGAAGCAGCATTAAACAATATATTGGAGTCAATTCCTAATGAATGGAAAGACAAAACTATTATTGTTTATCAAAACGAATCAAATGAACGAATTACTGTTTTTGAAGACGGTCGTATTGAGGTTTATATTAAAAACAATTTGCACGATTATGGTAACTGGATAGGAGTTTATAAGCTTATAGATAGGTCTATAGTACCAAAAAATTCATGTTTTTTGTTTGTTCATGACACTTGTAAATTTGGACCAAAAACGCATCAGTTATCTCAACATATTTCCAATATATTTATGAATGAATCCGATTATGATATATTCTGGTTATGCAATAACGGGCAATGCAATATATCTTTGTTAAAAGAATCAGCGATACGTTATGGTTATAACTTTTATAAGGATATATTTTCAATAACAAAAATGCAAACAGTAGATTGGGAATGGGATTATAATAATCCATATTGTCCAAAAACTTTTAATTTAAAACATTATTATATGCGTATTTCTACAGAAAAAATGGGCATAAAAAAAATATATAGTGACGTGGAAAGAACTGTTTTATATTATCCAAGCATTGATATGGAAAAATATTACGTAGATATTAAAAAAGAAACCGACCATCCAAAATCGCCATGATCTGGCATAAAAAATTGAAAACTTTTTCCAAAATTTGGGGGAACGTAAATAACAATCACCAATACCCTTACTAAAATGTCTTCTTGCTCTGGCTGCTTCCCAATTTACCAGGCCAACCAAACGGCGCACATGGAGAGTGGAGGTTGCCTGTATGTGGACGAAGATGTCTTTTGCCAACCCGTCAACCTTCTTTCTCAGTTTGAGTCTTCCAACGTGGACGCTAGCGCTGCGTACGCTCCTGCTGTGGACAATGAATCCGCTTCCGCTTCTGGTAGCGAAGTCTCTTGTTTTGATTCCGTCGGAACTGGAACTGAGTGCTGCATCTGCTACGAGATTATTGGCAAGAAGAACAACTGCGTCACAGATTGCGGTCACGTATTCTGCTTCAAATGTCTGGCAACAGCGATGGCGCACAACAACAGTTGCCCTTGCTGCCGAGCTCCGCTGACAGACATGCCCGATGACGAGGATGATGACAGTGATTACGAAGAAGATGAGGAGGAAGACAGTGATGATGACGATGATGAGATTCACGTCAACAAGGAGTACGACGGCGACGTGGAGGACATGGTTACACGCATGGAAGCCAAGGGTGTTACCATGCTAGACATTGTCTCCTTGCTGTTCAGCAAGTTTAGCAAGAAGGATGAAAAGTACACAAAGGAGTATGTGAGAGCTCTCTGTGACACGATTAACCAAATCAGTGAGGAAACGGAGAACGAGAGCAAGGAGCGAGAAGTTATGGGAGGTGAGGACGCACCGATACTGTCTAGATTGGGTGGACCAGTCGTAGAATTTGTGGCATAAAAAATTGATTAGACTAGTTTTGTTTCTGTAATCTGTAACTTTTTTCATAACAATGTCTGATATTGCTATTATTGCCAATGTTGACCCCGTCCAGATTCATCTGGATGAGGAGTTTACACTATTAATCAAACCCGCACAAAAGGGACTATTTGTTCTTTGTGTAATTGACAAATCAGGAAAATACGTTACGATTCCTGACGGATTTGCAGCATACGAAATTTATACCCAACGATATTTGGATGTTAGTGAAGATGATAAATATTACACAGGCTCTCTATTTAATGTTTACGAATTTTATTATAAAAATGAAAGGGTTTTGGACAACATAGAAGGATACACAATGGAAGATTATTGTGGATTTCCATACACTTCAACCAAGTACTACCAAAATTTCTACACTGCTCTTGTGAAAGGAAGCATGACCAAGGACACAAATACGATTCAAGTATCGTCTACTATGGACCTAGACGTAGGGATTACTGTGTTTGGAACTGGAATTCCAGAATTCACCACAATTACGCGCGTAAATGATGAAACAAACACAATTGAAATCAACAACCGTGCTCTTGAATCCTGTTCCAATGTTACGATTACTGTAAGGTAAAAACAGTAAAAATACAATATAAACAAATTATAATTATAATTATAATATATAGACAATGCGATTTTTATTGTTTTTTTTATTTGCAGTACTTGCAAGAAGCTCTTTAATTGAGCGGTTTGAGAACTGGGTCCAGGACTTTAAAGTTAAGTTTGATGATTACAAAACATACGATGGCGTTTTTAAGAAGTGGGTTGAAAATCACAAATTTATTGAGGAGGTAAACTCCAAGAATCTTACTTACAAATTGGGACATAACCAATTTTCTGGCATGGATTCTTCCGATTTTAGCCAGTATTTAGGAATATCAAGGATTTTGTATCAAGATTACAAACAATTATTTCATATAAACAAGCCAATAGACATATTTGGAAAGGTCCCTGAATCTGTTAACTGGGTAAAAAAGGGCGGAGTTACTCCAGTTAAAGACCAAGGTCAGTGTGGCTCATGTTGGTCGTTCTCCACAACTGGTGCAGTTGAAGGAGCCTACTATGTAAAGACAGGTTCATTAGAAAGCTTCTCAGAACAACAGTTAGTTGATTGCGATAATTATCTTAACGGTGGAAAGGACTTGGGATGCAAGGGAGGTCTTATGGATAATGCTTTTACATGGATATCAATGAACAAAGGATTATGTACAGAAAAAGATTATCCTTATGTTTCTGGAACTACAAAGAAATCAGAGACATGCCAAAAATCTTGCTCCAACGTTAAGAAGAGCAATGTAATTGGTTTTGTTGACGTTGTCACAAAGTCCGACGACGAGATGATGAAAGCATTATCATTACAACCAGTGTCTATAGCAATAGAAGCAGATAAAAAAGAATTTCAACTCTATAAATCTGGTGTATTTAGTGGTAAATGTGGAACCGAATTAGACCATGGCGTTTTAGTGGTTGGATATGGTATTTTAGATGGCTCAGATTACTACTTGGTTAAAAACTCATGGAGCACTAGCTGGGGAGATGGTGGATATATTATGTTGGGCAGAGGAACCCAATACAACAGCGGCGATGGTCAATGTGGTATGTTATTACAAGCTAGTTATCCATTAATGTAAAATATATAAAAATTAAGTGGGCTAATATAGAAATGCGAAAGAATCTTGTTCTATTGTTGATTGCGCATAAAACAACACAGTTTGTATTTTACAAAAACAAATATAACAACCGTGATAAATAATAGATGAATAATATATAAATGTATATCATTTCTGGTCCAAGTGCGCATTTAATAGCCGTTTCATTTTGTGTATACATAGTTGTCAATATATTTGAAAACTTAATACACTATAATATAGGAAAATTTAGTGACAAAGTTACCCATTTTGATATGCCAACTCAAAAAGATTGGATAAAAATTATAATAGTGATGTGTGTTTTTGCTCTTTTACAAGGCGTTTTAACGTTTTGGTTTCAAAAAAAACAAAAACTAATATAAACCATAGTTTGCATTATATTAGTTGCACTCGGATTTTCCGATTAACTTTATCTTCATCTTCAAACAAATACATTTTACACTTACATGTTGTGTAATTAGGTATGTCACAATGTGTGTTAATTCGGGACAGTAGCTTCAGTTTCTCCAGATATATCATGTAATTAACTGACCCATCGTTCTTAACAATTCTATCAAAGACAATCCCCTCATGTTCAACTTCCATAAGCTCTGGATGATTAAATACTCTAGTTAGCAGTTCACATTCTGTCTGAATTTTGCGGATTGACCGCATAGAAGTATTGACATAGTCCAGTTTCTGCATCCAATCTTCCAAGAATTTTTGTGCATCTAGACTAAGTGATTTTATTAGCCCCTTGTGTTGCAAAATAATAATTTGATTCAATAAGTCAACCAGCCTCCGTATAGGACTTGTAATATGTATATAGACTTTAGAATCGCATTTGAAATTCTTAGTATTAATCAGCTCATGCTCTAGCGAAACGTCTTCCATAAAAGGAATGTATTGACCAATTGTATTATTCCAACTGCGAATAACCCGAACAGTTTCGTCATTGAGACCATTTGAATCAACTCTTAAATTAGAATTAATATACGCAGCTGACCTGAATATACCCATCTTATTATTTGACATATAAGAACCAGTGAACATATTCATTTGAACCATCCAATGTGCAACAATATCATGACTGTTTTTTACAGCATTATCCATTAAGTATGACAAATCAAATAGCTTTCTATAAGCAACATCATTGTTTAACATCTTAGGGTCTTCGTATACATAATTTTTTTTTACACAAATTAGTGAATTTGCGTATTTAATAGGAATATCCGGAACAATATTTCCGAACTTGTCCACTACAATATCCATTACTAGAGCAAATCTGGGTTGACCCTCTTGTAAACTACATAGTGCATCAGATAGAACTGTTGGTAGCATAGGTCTCCGTCTATCTGGTAGATATATTGTTGAAACCCGTTGACTAAATGAGTTCCATAGTCCTAGTATTTCTAGCCATAGGAACACATTGGCAATGTAAATGGAAATCCGATAATTCTCACCAATTTGTTCTATTCCAAACCCATCGTCATAGTCAAGACTATTATTTGGGTCAATAGTAAATATGTAATTATGCCGTCGGTCTTCAATGATAAAATTGGGGTTTTGAAATATCTGCTGAACGAATTCGTCATGTGTCTTTTTATTGAGAGCACTTCGTGTTTTATTCGTAAACTCAGTTATAGAAATATGCAAACTTTTTGAATAAAGTTGATACTCATAGAAGTGTTCTAGAACATCCACATCACCAATTGTTTCACTAATTAATCCATGTGGATGTTTGTCTGTCCAGTTATCAAACTTAAACACAATATATTTGTTTTTCTGCACTTTAGAGAAGCCTAGTTTTACCTCATAAGGGACTAAAAATGCGGGTAAATAAGTATCGTCTGGAATACACTTATACAAGAGACGCTTCTTGTTTTCAGTTCTTCCAAATGTCTTATTGTTTTCCAGTACGAGTATTCCAGCAATAGCTTGACAGTTCCTTACGTAAGAATGTATTTTCTTAATGTCTTGTTGTCCATTGACTTCCGTTATTTCAAAGACATCTCTGCTGAATATCTTTTGGTCAGCTGGTTGAATGGTTTTAAGCAATGGGTAATCCTCTATATTTACGTCAGAATTGTTTTCATTATGAGCAAACGTCCAGTCCAGGTACGTCCTATCACGAACGTATATTTTAAATTTTTTAGAGGTCATTCTTTGTATAATTGGATTTGCTTATTATGTTACAGAATATGTTTATAAATCAATTTTTCAATAGTTATTAAAGGGTTTAAACATATAATGTATTCAAATATAACAATGGGAGGATTTTATAGTATGTTATCAGATTGCTTTAAAAAAGGAGAACTTGAACAACCTATTTTAACTATAGACGGTATATATGATGATACCAATCGTCTAACTAGACTTTCTGATGTAATAAGTAATAAGCGTGTCCATTGGAGCAATTATGATTCAAAGTCGGAACAAGAATATTTCAGAATGGTGAATGAAACTACCAAATTAAGAAAAAAATACAAGGGTTAATTCTATAAGAGAGATAAAATTATTATAAAACCAATTAGAAACTTTATCATATACTATCTTAGCATGCCGCCCAAATTTTTCAAGAAGACATACAAAAAAGCATCTGATAAGACATCTCCTCACTTATCTAGCGCAACCTATCTCATTATTGTAGAATCGCCAAGTAAATGCACAAAAATAGAAAGCTATCTAGGTCCAGATTATTGTTGTATTGCATCCAAGGGTCATATCCGTTCCATAGATGGAATAAAATCAATAGATATGAAAAAAACATATGAACCCACTTTTTCAATTATAGATGAAAAAAAGGCACACGTAGAACAGATGAAAACAGTAGTTTCAAATTTCTCAAAACAAAATATTATATTGGCGTCGGATGATGATAGAGAAGGTGAAGCTATCGCATGGCATATCTGTAAAATATTTGATTTACCAATTGAAACAACCAAACGCATTATCTTTCACGAAGTTACAAAACCAGCTATTCAAAAATCTATTGAGAATCCTACAACAGTCAATATGGACTTAGTCCATGCGCAACATGCCCGTCAAGTATTAGACATCATAGTAGGTTACAAAATATCGCCCTTTCTTTGGAAGTATCTATATAATAATAAATCCAATTCATTAAGTGCAGGGAGATGTCAAACACCAGCACTTCGTTTAGTATACGATAATGAAAAAGAAAAAAACAGTGGTGGTGGAATTGAAACCAAATATAAGACTATAGGGACATTTTTACAGAAACGTATACCTTTTGAATTAAATCATGAATATGACACACCAGAAGAAGTTTCTAGTTTCTTAGAGAAATCAAAGACATTTCAACATAGGTTGTCTTTGGGTTCTCCAAAAGATGCAACTAAGTCCGCACCAAAACCATTTCATACATCACGGCTTCTTCAGGTTGCTAGCAATGTTCTTCACATATCACCCAAAGAAACTATGAACTTATGCCAGATGTTATACCAAGCTGGATATATTACTTATATGAGAACAGAAAGTTCTCAATATTCAAAGACATTTTTAGAGCAGGCTAATAAATACATTATGGGTGAATGGTCGTCTACCAAATATCTGGCCGATTTCGCAAAACTAGAAAACAAAGACGCATCTAATCCACATGAAGCTATCCGCGTTACGCATTTAGAAACCAAAACAATTACAAATAAAGATGACCTAAGATTGGCTTCTATGTATCGTCTTATTTGGAGAAATACTTTAGAAAGCTGCATGGCCGACGCAAAATACAATACAATAAAGGCAACAATATCCGCACCAGAAGAACGCCAATATCAATACACTATTGAAATCCCAGTATTTTTAGGATGGAAAGTGGTAAGTGATAAATCAGATAATGATAATCCAAACGAGGGCTCAGGATTACATCTATATATGCAATCTATTGTAAAGACAGATAAACCAGTTCCATATTTGTCCATAGATAGCACCGTTGTAGTTAGAAACAAACACCAACATTATACAGAAGCCAGTTTAATTCATACTTTAGAAGAATTAGGAATAGGCCGGCCTTCTACTTTTGCAAGTATTGTGGATACAATTATTGACCGTGGATATGTGAAAAAGACAAATCTAGAAGGCACGGTTACCAAATGCACAGAATTCAAACTTGTTGACAAAGTTATTGAAAAAACAGAGAAAGAGAAAACATTTGGTAATGAGAAAAACAAATTGGTTATTCAACCTACTGGTATTCTCACAGTGGAGTTTCTTATTCAGAATTTTGAGAAGCTGTTTTCGTATGAATACACAAAAATAATGGAAAATCAATTAGATTTAGTATCTTCAGGAAAGGAGAAAGAATGGTCAACTATATGTGGGAATTGTGATAATGAAATTAAACAACTGGCTAAAACAGTTAAAAATGTAGCGAAACAGACCTATGTATTGGATGAAACGCACGAACTAGTGTTTCAAGCATACGGACCATCCATTAAACATACATTGACTGACGGAAGTGTAGAATATTTGCCAGCAAAGAAAGATATGAAGATAGATTTAGAAAAACTCAAAGAGGGTAATTATTCATTAGACGACATTATAGAAATTAAGAATGGTTGTTTAGGTACTTACGAAGACCAAGAAATCTTTATTAAAAACGGCAGATATGGCCCTTACGTAGAATGGGGAACGAATAGAGAAAGTATTAAGGAAATACAGAAACCATTGAACGAAATAACGTTATCAGATATTGAATCCTACTTGTCAAATAAAACTAGTAAAACCGAAAAGAACGTATTGCGAGTATTAAATGAAGATCTTAGTGTGAGAAAGGGTAAATTTGGGGCATATGTTTATTATAAACGCAAGGATATGGCAAAGCCCGACTTTCTCAATATTAAGAAATTCAATGAGGGGTTTTTAACATGTGAGCCAGAAACGTTGATAAGTTGGTTACAGACTACTTATAATATAGTATAATATTAATATATAATGGCAAAGACTAGTGCTGTATTTTTAAATTATTTTGCATTCGCTATTCTTTTTGTTGTTGGATTTATAATAGTTTACATTAAAAACACAGAGATAATAGGGTTCTATCATTTATTTATAGTAAACATTGCGTGTACTCTCTATACTATATCTTATTTTACTAGTGTGGAGGGAATGGATCTGGTGCCATATGCAATAGGGTTTTCATTAATTATAAGTGGAATATTTCATACCGTGTGTTTAATATTTATTGTCATGATGATTAGTAATTTAAAAGTGAAATATTCGGATACTTATGGAACACCAATAAATCTTCCACTTATTTACAAAGAACACCTAGAAATGTTTAAAAGATTGATGATATCTACATTTTCAGTTTGTGGTGTATTATTAATAATATATGGCACTCAATACGATCCCCCCAATGGCATTAACATAAATTTTACACAAGAGATGAAATCAATAGGAAATATTATGTACAAACCCTATCCTTTTGCCGTATTGATTATTACATGCGCTCCACTAATTATGTCGTCAATAAATGTTTCTATTGCGAATAATTTTTCAGCAATAACCAGACAGGATTTAATGCGTTAACTTCATACAAGATGTTGTGTGTAATAAAACAAAAAGCAAATACGTTTAAAAACAAACATATTTGTTCTCTATACTAAGTAACTATGAAGTACTACGAATCTCATTATGAAGAATACATATCGTCTATAGAAAAATATAATTTACACCCCGAATTATTGCCGATTTATGATTTACTTCCCAAAAAAATAAACCAACTAGAAAATTTAATAATATATGGTCCACCAGGGGTAGGTAAGTATTCTCAAATTCTTTACTTATTAAAACAATACAGTCCAAGCGAATTGAAATATGATAAAAAAATAACAATTACTACTGACAAACAGGAGTATATTTATAGGATAAGCGACATACATTATGAAATAGATATGTCTCAGTTAGGATGCAATTCAAAGTTACTATGGCATGAAATATTCTTTCAAATAGTAGATATTATTTCTGTAAAACAAGAGAAGATTGGTATCATACTATGTAAGAATTTTCATCTTATTCACACAGAATTATTAGAAATTTTCTATAGTTATATGCAACAGTATAATCATTCGCAATCTAATATCAAAATAAGATTTTTTATTATGACAGAACATTTGAGTTTCTTACCTACCGCAATGTTAAATGCCTGCCAATTATTAAGAGTAAATCGTCCTTCGGGTCAAAAGTATATTGAATTATCAAATTATATAACGAATGACCGGTCTAAACCGTTTCTCCAATACATTGCTGATTGTAAGCATAAAAAACCCCAAATAAATAAAAAATCACAAGACATAATTAACAATATTGATGTAGAATCTTTGATGAACTTAAAGGAAATAAGATCATTTCAATTAATTACTTCACCTGATGAAATACCAAAAGATGTGTTTAATATTATCTGTGACAACATAATTTCTGAGATAATGAATCCAAAAAAGATCACTTTCACATCGTTGCGCGACACTCTTTATGACATATTAACGTACAATCTTGATGTCAATGAATGCTTGTGGTATATTTTAAAATATTTTATAGAAAATAAATGTTTATCAGAAGAGAACATTTCTGAGATATTAATTCGCACATATTCTTTCTTGAAATATTATAACAATAATTATCGTCCGATATACCATTTAGAGAGTATAATATTCTATATAATAAATAAAATACATAATTTAAATGAACTATACGAAAGCATGTGAAAATTTGAATATCAATGTATCTGAAGAGATAACTACAGAAATATTAAAACGCCAATATAGATCATTGGCTCTCAAATATCATCCAGACAAAAATCCAGAGAAGGATACTGTATCCAAGTTTCAAGAAATACAGGAATCTTATGAATTTTTAATGAAATACAAAGATTTTATGGATACTGATTCATCAGATGAATATTATGATGATGAACGAGACATATCGGAAAATAAAGGAAATTATAAAACTATATTATTGTCCTTTCTCAAAAACATATTAATACCTGATAATAGAAATAAGTTGTTTTATACTATTTTGAAACAAGTAGCAAGCACATGCGAATCAAATGCTCTAGAAATATTGAGCAAGGTTGAGAAACAGAATTTAATAAAAATATATGATATTATAGAGAGATATAGAGAGGTACTTCATTTCACAGAGGATTTCGTTATTAAGATAAAGGAAATCATAAATGAAAAGATAAAGGACGATGAGTGTATAATTTTAAATCCTACTGTAGATGACCTGTTTGAGAATAATGTTTATAAACTCAAGGTAAATGGTTTTACATTCGTTGTTCCTCTTTGGCACAATGAACTAGTTTACGATAATTCAGGGAATGATGTTTATGTTAAATGTGTCCCGATTTTGCCAGAAAACATAGAGATAGATGATAAAAACAATATTCATTTCATCTATGAATCAAACCTTCAAGAAATATGGACTCAAGAATATTTAACAATTAATGTAGGAACTGTGCGGTTTTATATAAAACGAGACACTCTAAAAATTAAAGATGAACAAGTAGTTATATTTTCAAAGCAAGGTATTTCTCGGATAAATACAAAAAATATATACGACGTTACAAATAAGGGTGACGTAATTGTAACAGTTAAGATAAAATTAGTATAACTAATATATAAATAATATTAGTTATATATAAATGAATTTTACAACGTTAATTATTTTTCTATATTTTAGTTATACCAAAGCGTTATTTATTCGGTATCCTTTTGGTCCTAAGTTTTCAATAAAGGACGAAGAAGTTAATAAAAGAATAGAATACGTTTTACCTCCTAACGAGCAAGATATTATCAATAAAATCAATGGACTATACGCATTAATCGGACCAGATATAAATATGAAAGAAGTATCTACTCTATTTGACCTATTTATTGGAGATGGAATTATACAAAGCGTATTTTTCAATAAAGGAGAACTTACGTTTGTAAAACATTATGTGCGAACTGAAAAGTTATTATATGAAGAAGAAAATGGAATAATACCTAAGAATGCGTTATTTCAATTATTATTTGTCTTATTGAATAAGCTTGGACTATTTCCAAACACATTAGGCTTAGCGAATACTGCAATATTAAATATTAAAAATAAAGCGTATGCTCTTTATGAACGAGATTCACCTTATTTGTTAGATATAGATTTTGTGAATTCTCAAATATCAACCGTTAAAAAAATAGATATTTGTAATATGAACTATTTTTCAGCTCATTCAAAATATGACGATACAATAGAGACAATTGAATACAATATGTTATTTAATAATGTAAGATATCATGAACTAACGCAACATTTTGGAACAATCAGAAATAAGGTTATCAAAATGGATTACCTACCTGTTGTTCACGATTTCCTGAAAACAGAGGATAAAATTATTATTATAGATTCGCCATTGGTTATTGATTTCTCAAATTTGTTTAGCAAATCTATGCCTGTTATACTGGATAACAATAAGAAAACAATTATTAATGTACTTAACAAATCAAACATGACTATAGATAAATATTATGTGGATGAAGGATTTTACATATTTCATTACGCGGATTATAGAGAAACAGATGAATACATTGAGATATACGCATCTATTTACAATAACCTTGATTTCTCAGAGTTAAATATTGTTGGTAAATATAGAAAATTAGTAGTGAATAAAGAAACCAAGAAGGTAACTATTGAAAAAAATCCTGAATTAGAGAAATTGGATCTAGAATTTCCAATTAAATATGATGATAAGATTATTTTGCGAAATATTAATAATAAACGCATAACTGGGTTTGTGGTATGTAAAGGATTAGAAATAATAAAAAATATTGAGTTTGGTAATAGGTTTGTATTGGGAGAGCCAGCTATCACCTATATAGACAATGAACCTTATTTAATTGCGTTTGTGGTTGATAATGAAAAATCCAATAGAGGATTTTTAATTATTATTAATATGAAGACATACGAAACAATTGAAATACCATTAAACGAAACTATGAATATTGGATTTCATTCTACCTTTATTTCTAATCAGTAAACAAATAATGCGGTGATATACGTATTCTTGCATCATTCTTTTCAATAGCGCTCATATGAAAATAACGATGTTCACAATCAGTAACTGGATTTACTATTTTATGATAAGATTTATATATGGTAAATGGCACACCCAATGCTTTTTCGTTTCTCTCAATATCCTGTTTTGAAATCAAATCAAAATTGCTATGAATCTGCCAATCATAATAACACCCTGCGAATTTATCTTTTTTATAAATTGCGAAACCATTAAATGCTGAGGTACATTCTAATAAATCAGTGGGTTTTAATTTTGATAGCTTCTCTACAATGTATTGTTTCATTTTATTTATAATATCAAATCCACCGGGGAAATGCCAACAACTCAACAAATATTGGTCTATGGATAACCCCCATATATCATAATAATTTGGTCTATTAAAAGATAAAGAATCCCAATCAATATCATTATCTATGCTTGTTTTAAGTGTGCCAATGTTCATATTTCCTGAGCAAACATCATCAAGGTCCATCATAATAAAATATTTGAAATCTCTATTATTTTCACTATAGATATATTTGATTATTTCATTTCTCGCATTTGATATTCTTTTGCTGCGCATTGTATAATCTTTAATATAGTTGTTTTCAGTAACACAAATTAATTCCATTTTGTATTTGCTATGTTTTGTTTTAAGTAAATCTAAACTATTATCTTCGCATATATCGTGCGCAATTAATAATTTATAATCCGAAAATAGGGGTATTATTTTATCAATATTCGCAAACACTTTCTCCAAATAATTACCACAATTCTTTACGCAACCGCATATATAAACGCAATTTGGTGGTTTTGTTATTATTGGTTCTTCAGAAATAGTAATGTTTATTGTGTCGTTGTTTCCGGTTTCTTTCTTAACATTATCTTCAAACTGGTTATTATAAATACGTTTTAATTCATTTTCATAGCTGTTCATGAAAGGTTTGGGTTCCATTAGACGCATGAAATTACCGAGTATTGTTTTTTTATATTCGTCTATTTTTTTGGGGTTGTTTACCAAGTCAACTACAATGTTTAAATACTCTTCTTTTGAATTTGCAACTAATTCAGGAAACCCACAGTTTATTAATAGAGAGCTAGACACATTATTTACATGGTAATCAGGGTTATAAAGAGTAACTACAGGAATAGAATTATACAAAGCATTACAGGTAGTAGTTGTCCCAGAATAAGGGAATGGATCCAATAGAATATCAAACAACGTAAAAACTTTCTCATAATCCTCATTGTTTAATTTATTTAAAACAATTAATCTATCTTTTGACATACCCAATTTATCCATATAAAATTTTGTTCTATTTTCCTTATCATCATAGGATTCCAATTTAAACAAAATGACTGCGTTTGGACACCGTCTCATTATATCACCCCACAGTTTCAACAACTCATCATTGGATTTATTCTCTTTATTAATAGCGCCCAAAACTATTTTATCCTTGGTTTTTCTTGGATTTGGTTTAAAAGGATGTATTGGGTCAAATAATAAAAAACATTTGGGCAAACGGATAAGTTCTTCAGAATATTTCTGTTTTGTTAAAGGGTTGTCTGCTATTACATCTGTTATTCTATATTTTATTGATTTTAATCCTGTAGTATTAGGGAAACCAAGATAGGTTATTTGAATAGGAGCAGGATGATATGTAAATATTTCTAATTTGTTTTTCACAGTATGACCGTTTAAATCCACCAGAATATCTATTTTACAATTATTTATCAGTTTTGCAGCAGATTTGTTATCTATATTTGATATATTGTTTACGTTTACTCCCGGAATTTGGTATGAATCAATAACTGTATCAGAATTCGCGAAAATAAAAATTTCAAATAGGGTTTGGTCATGATTTCTCAAGATAGGTAAAATAAAATTGGATACAGAATGCATTATAAAATCAGATGATAAATAACCAATCCGTATTCTATTGCTTTTGATTCTATTTTTAAAAGAAAACATTGGACTATCTGGTATCAATTTATTTATTTCAAGGCACCTATTAAACAATTTATCGTTATCGCAATATTTATAATCCGAGAAACACAATATGTTTTGAAACGACAATAGCTTTTTTTGTAAATCTAAATTAAACTTCAATGATAATTCGTAAGCTTTTTCACTATGTTTAATAGAGGAATCAACATCACACTTTGCGCAAAATAAATATCCAGCATCATGATAGTTTCTCCATTTCTCATTCTTATCATAATCTGTAATACAGGGTTTAGACGCATTAATTTTTATTAAATCAATTAAACATTTTAGACCATTTTCATATTTCAAGTTTACCAAATTGCATCTAATGTAGACAGTAAGAAATTTAGGCTCTTTCATAAATTTATCAAACTGATTATTCTTATTTAAAGTAAAAACATGATTTGAGAAACCCATATCCAATAACAAATCGCATAAATCAAAAAAATTATCTGGATAATCGGGTTTAATTGAGAAACACAGTTTATACCAAAACAATTCTTTCTCTTTTGAAGCCCCTTTATAAACCTTTCCCAAACGATAATAAAGTTCATAATCTTCTGGAAATAACGTAATCATTTTTTCTAATATAAATATTTTAGCATTAATGTCATTGTTTTGATTCAACGAAATATTCATATTATTGTAAAGAAGATGTTTATTTGCATAAATCTCTATTTGATTAGTAAGAAAAATATTATATAAGTCCACAAACTCTTTCATTTTAGTAATTATGTTTAGTTACTTTTAATATATTCTTTGCAAGTATATATTAAATGGGCACAGATGTCTGTGATGAAGTATTAGAAAATATAAAACAGAGTTTGTTACGATGTCAAAATAATAAAAAAACATATCAGCTAATCAGACCTTTTAATATAAGCAATTGTGATAATATATTAACATTCGCAGCCGGTTTGTATGCAACAAAGACACAAATAATATTAAAAAATACCATCGCAGTTGAAAAGTATTCAATAAATTATAATGTTAAGGAACGGACCGTAGAATTAGAATAGGGGGATTTATTTTTTAGGTATTACTTTCTTGATATGATAATGAATTAACACTAATTTATCACCATCCTTCACATGGGCATCTTCTTGATTGCCATAGACCTCGTTCAATAACTTAACCTTCCCATTATATGTTTCTTTCTCAATTTCTTCATGAATAAATGTATAAAGATTCTTGCACAAAACATGGAATTCGCGAATCAAATCATTTGTTGATATATTGTAAATATCCGCCAATGCCTTGTAAATTAATGGGTGATTAGGGCTTGCACCCAAGAAACCTTGAAATACTGTTCCATGGAAATAGCTAGATTTCACAGTAAAAAAATCGGCATCACCAACAATAGTTTCAATGTTCTCTTCCAACATTGCGTCCATATCAATATACACCCCTCCTTTAACGTAAAGGTAATAGTATCTGAACAAGTCAGCTCGGTGTTCACCGTAATTAAATGTAAAGAATTTTGCGATTACGTTGGGAAATTCTGGTAATGGATTCTCGGCAAAGAATTCCATAATTTCATCATCTACAAAATGATTATAATCCCATCCCGGACTTCTTTCTCTAATCATATCACAAATATAAGTCTCAGGTTTCTTTCTTGAAGTCTGAACAATGGTTCTAGGTATTAAAGTTATTGTCATAATAATAACAATACATGCTATATTTTTATATCAAATATATCATCTAATTCTTTTTTATTAATTATAGAATCATTGTAACCTTTCTCAACCATCTCTGAAAATTGGTACTGTGCTTTTGAAAACAAAGTTGTATAATCATGTATACTCATAGTTGGTGCAGTTTTATTTGAATTATCTTTTTTCCATATTCTTGGCGTAATATGTAAGGCAGCCTTGGTTGTATTTAAATATGGATATTTACTAAATCCACCATCAAATGATAAAACGTCTCTATAAACATTGGTAAAACCACCAGTTACTAATGGAATATGAGAACTTGCAATGCAACAATCTAATGCGTCTTCTAGACTATCAAATCCTGTAAAAATAGTTGTATTTGTTTTATAATTATAATTATCAAATGTAGTAACTCCTATAAACAGCTTTCTCAATTCAAAATCACTGGTTTGATAATTATCCAGCATTCTCATCTTGATTCGTTTCTCAATATCACTAATTTTATTTGTATTTTGAAGAGTATTATCAATTATCTTATTTTGAATTTCATCTATGTCTCTATTAAAACATAATAAAAGTGAATTCCATGCACCTGCAGATGCTCCTGAAAAAATATAGTTATCCAAGTTATAATTGTCCTTGATAAACTTACAAACGCCCATCACATAAAAACCCTTGAATCCACCTGGAGAAATAGAAATAAGTTTCTTGTCTTTAATATATTCATTATGGTGCAAAAACCGGTTTACTTCACTTTCTCCAAAAGTATGTTTGCTTTTAATGTTCCGAATATATTGTGAATCTGGCATTGATTTTTTAGAATATAATCTTGTTGGTAATCTTTTCATTGAATTTGTAATGCTTTGAAAAAACATGATTATTATAATCAATTTATAATAATAACACATATTTTGATTATATCGGTTATAGTGTATCTATACTAAAAGTTTTTGAATTTTACTAGAGATAAAAAAAGCTTTAATTAACTTAAATCAAACAGAACAAACTAATCTACGCTACTTCTTTTTCTAAATTGTTTACGTTACCTTCTTCTTGAGAATCTTCTTCTTAGGAGCTGCAACTGCCTCTGCCTCGCCCTCGTCCACGGACTCTGGGACTGGCTCAGGGACCGCAGGAGAAGCTGCCTTCTTGATTACCTTCTTAACTGGAGCTGGAGTCGCTGCAACGGAAGGAGCCTCATCCTCGGCATCCGAATCCTCAACCTCAGTTGAAATCGGGGCAGCAGGAGCACTTTCCTCCTCATCTTCGGCATTCGCAGGAACAGAGTCCATCTTGCTAATATCATCCATGGAAAGCTGAATGTGGCACTTTCCATAAACACTGACCAACTCCTTGGGCTTAACAACACACTGGACAAGCTTCCAAGTCAAACCCCAACCCTTACCACCGAACCAAAGACCACCACACTGGAGAACACATGCCACATTACTCATCTTGGGAATGAAATCCATGGGAGTCATGTTCTCATTGTCGCAAGGAAAGATGCGTTCAGACTTAGTGTCGTAAATCTCAATTCCCCAACGACCATTGTAATTCGGAACCTTGGCACGAAGAGAAGGAGGCTTGCTAGGGTCAATCTTCTTGGTCACCTTATCCTTGCTGTACTTCAGAACAGGATAGAACGAATGCTTGACAACAGCAAGGGGTTGTTCCTCGCCAAACCATGCCTCGCTGTTCTTGACAGCATCATTGAGAATCTGGGTCTCAAAAGCCTTGACCTTCTCAAGAAGCGCAGTAGTTCCTGCATTGGCATAATCCGCATTGGGAAAATTCAACGACATGCTATACTTGCCATCAGACTCTCCGGTCTTCTCATCCACGAAATCACCAACCCCCCAGGTCATGAGGAGAGGAGTGGAAACATGGAGAGAACGATTGGTTTGAGTACTGATAATGTTGATGGATTTACCACCACGCTCATTCACTTTAGGCTGCATGTAACGAATGGAAGAAGGCTCCCAATCGGCGACGCTAACAACAATAGGAGTAGAAGGCTTAGACGACATCTTAAAATAATAACCGGGCACACGAGTTATAGATTATATCTTGCCAATTCTTTAAATCAATTTTTTACAACATTTTGTCAGGACACGATAACATGCTGGCAGACCCCAAAAAACAGCACATTTTTGCAATATTTAATATAAACGTCTAACAAACATATAAATAAATATCTATTATTATACTATATTAATAATGGTGACAATCCAAGATAATAATATGATAAATAAATTTATCTCGAAGCCAGAAACTAAAAAGTACAATAAAACTCAGGCCGAAAATCTATTAAATTATAAAGATTATTTCAAGAAAAACTTAACACTAAAGGCATACAAAATTCCTGAGTTAAAAATGATAGCCAAACATCATGGTTTACATGTAACTGGAACAAAACCAGTTTTAATTGAAAGAATAAAGGACATATTTAATAAGACAAAATGTGTGGTTAAAATACAGACAGTTTTTAGGGGGTGGTTAACAAGGCTTTCTATGAAATTACGAGGTCCTGGATTAACCAATCGCACAAGTTGTGTTAATGATAAAGATTTTGTAACAATGGAACCTTTGGTAGAAATACCACTGGCCAATTTTTATAGTTATATGGATGATAAGAAATTTATTTATGGTTTTGACATCTGTTCTCTTTTACACTTTATAAAACAAAAAAGCAAAATAGAAAACCCATATAATAGAGAAAAACTAGGAAACGAAATAACCAACAATATCAAGAAACTATATAGATTTTGTTTTATTGTATTTCCTGAGTTTAAGAATGACAATGAGAAACTCGCAGCAACTGCACCTCCACCAATGTATCAACAAAGAGTTGCTCAACATAACGTAAATAATGCCAACATCAACGTCATTAATATTAATAATCACATGAATCAAGAGCAACAAAATAGAATAAGTAGATTATTTGTTAATCGTAGAAACTCTATTAATCAAAGAATCACAGATTTATTTATGGAAATGGACCAATTGGGTAATTACACAAATACAAATTGGTTTAATTTAAGTGCATCAAACTACATTAGATTATATAGACATCTTTATGATATTTGGTTTCTAAGAAGCCAATTAACTAGAGAAACTAGGCATAACATTTGTCCTTTAGTTTCACCGTTTACTGCGGAAAGAAATATGGTACTGGATCTTGATTATATAAAAACCGCGTGCGTTGAAGTATTTGAGAATTTGATATTTATGGGAATAGATGACGAACATAGAAGGTTAGGCACTTTTCATGCTCTAACTGCACTAACCATTGTATCGCCTGGTGCTAGAGAAGCAATGCCGTGGCTATACGAATCTGTGGCAGGTTGGTAAAATAATGTTATCAAAAACAATAACATTATTAAATTGTTGTGAAATAAACATAAATAGATGTTTCGTATTTTGCGTTTTTTATTTAATTCCTATTTTTCATTACCAGTACCCGAGCCGCAATATAATACTTTTGCAATTTATTAATTTGTTTGTTAAATGATTTAGAAAAGAAGTTGTTATATATATTATAATAGCCAGAATGGTTAGAGCTTCTAAGTCCGCTACCCCCGCCACCACCCCTGTTCCCAAGGTTGAGGCTTCTGCCTCCGCCCCCGTAGTCAAGGCCCCCCGCACCAAGAAGGTTGCTGCTGCCCCCGTAGCTGATACCACTAGTCAAGTTGCTGCCGCGCAACCTGCTTCTGAGGTTGCCGTCGCCGATGCTTCCCTCTCTGGTCTTCCCGTCAAGATGACCGAGTACAGCGCCAAGCTCCAACAGCTTGTTGGTCTCCTCTCCACTCTCAAGAACGACTTCAAGACCCTTGAGAAGACCGTTGCCCGTGAGATGAAGGCTGCCCAAAAGGCCTCCTCAAAGAAGCGCCGCAACAACGTCAACCGCAAGCCTTCTGGTTTCGTCAAGCCCACTCGCATCAGTGATGAGCTTGCCGCTTTCCTTGGCAAGACCGTTGGCACCGAGATGGCTCGCACTGATGTGAGCAAGGAGCTCAATGCCTACATCCAAACCAACAAGCTCCAGGACGCTGCCAATGGCCGCAAGATTAATCCTGATGCCAAGCTCGCCAAGCTCCTCAAGATTAGCGCCGATGATGAGCTCACATACTTCAACCTCCAGCGCTTCATGAAGCACCACTTCATCAAGGCCGAGGTCCCTGTCGTTGCCACCGCTTAAGTTGAGTAAATAATTAAAAATAGAAAAAGTATAAAACAACTTCAATAACCAGAAACAGTAAAAAATCGTAAAACAAAACCCAAATAAAAAGTAAACAATTAGGTATCAGAAAATTCAAATACTTTTATGCTAGTTATTTGATTAGCATAAAAACAATATAAATATTTTTAATGAATGATTGATATATGTCAGCACTAAGCAAAAATCCTTCAGGGAATTCTTTTGAAGACATTGTAAGAGCGTATGTTGAGAAAAACAGTCCACATGTTCATATTTTGACACCATGCTTCGGTTCTGTTTGTTTTGTGAATTACGTTCATTGTTTAATAATGACCATGGAAGCTTTTCGCAAATATGGTATCGGCGTGAGTGTTGACTTTTGCAAAAATGATAGTTTAGTATCTAGAGCGAGAAACAATTTGGTCGCAAGGGCAATGAATAATCCAGCCATGACACACATAATGTTTATTGATAATGATATTACATGGGACCCTATTGACATTATGAAATTATTAATTTCTAATAAACAGCTCGTTGGAGGTATCTATCCCTTGAAACATTACAATTGGAATAACTTATTGCACGATAAGAAGAATCCCAATTCTGATAACATTGTAAAGGATTGGATTAAAAATAAAAATAATTCCCAATTCAAGGACATTATTAGTGATGAGCATATGGTACAATACAAAATGTTGTCTTATAATGTGAATTATTTGAACACCACAATTCAAGTTGAGAATAATTTGACACAGGTAAAACATTTGGCTACTGGATTTATGATGATTCAACGTAATGTTATTACTAATTTATCCAAAGCATTTCCTTCTACCAAATATACAGACGATGTTAGTTTTTTGAGACCTGAAGAAAATAAATACGCATTTGCTCTTTTTGATTGCGGTGTAGAAGATGACCATTATTATTCTGAAGATTGGATGTTCTGTCACCGTTGGACCAAATTAGGTGGGTCTGTTTTTATTGATGTAACAATTAATCTAACGCATACTGGTATAGAAGATTATCGTGGTAGTTTAATTGCTTCTCTTACCTGATTTTCTTCGTTTGTTTGTTTTTCTCCTAAGTTTTCTTGATTTTCGTTTTCCACCACTTCTCGGCTTTATTTTAACAATTTTTCTTGGGCGGAATTTTTTCGTAATATGTGCTTTTATTAAAGATTGGGCGATATCGTTTGTCTTAATATATTCTTCTTGAGAAAACGGGTCTGGTTCGTGAAGATCAACCATTGTCTCTAACGCAGTCCGACCGTTCTTATTTACTGCGTCTATATTTACTCGTTTACTGTCTAACAATAGTTTAACTATATCCCTATTTAAAGAATTTGCTGCCAAATGTAGAGCAGTGTTTTGGTCCTCAATTCCCACCATAAAAAAATTAGGGTCATCCCCCTTAGTATTTTCACATAAAAACCTCACCATATCTATATCTCCTATAGCAGTTGCATACCAAATACGTGTGTCTGGACTATTGATTAAATCCCTACTTTGACTTACATAATCATCTGGGAAAGAATCTGGGTCTATAACTAGTTTTGGCCAGTTTTCGGGTATATCTTTTTTTTTATTTCCGGAAAACCATGAAGACATTATTGTAATATATATAATACTCATAAAAAAAATATAAATCACATATTTGTTCTAAAGTTGTTAATTCGCAAAGACAAATCCCTCTTTACCCATTATTTCTTTAAGTAAAACATTGTTCAATTCCTTTTCAGTAACATCAATGTTGTCCCAATTTTCCAAATCCGTATTGTTATTTAATTGGAAAATCCTATATGTATTAATAAGACGCGAATAATCAGTAATATATTTTGTGTTTTTCAGAAGCCAAATATAAAATCCATACGGATTATTTACATTGTTTGCATATTTCATGTATTCATAATACCATTTAATGGTTTCATTTAAACAAGTGTTTGAATTTATGTTATAATCAGTTCCAGATAACACCATAATTTCGCAAAACCGATTTTCTGTCATATCCAATTCGCTCAATATTTTTTCAGTGTCATAATAAATCGCTGTATGATTCATTAAACTAACATTACGAATCACATATTTGCATCCATACAAGAACATATCCATATCGTCGCTAATGCAACCCCATGCTTTGCCGTTCTTTAATAAATAAGCGCACAGTCTATCTGCTTCACCTGGTGCGTCGTAATAAATAACCCCATATGCATCCATTAATCTTTTTACATTCTTAATATCTTCATCACGTATTTTAACCATTTGTCTTTTTAAATTATCCATTTCTTGTATTATTTCTTTACTTTCCTCATTATCGTTTATAGTTTGAAGTTTAGCTTGCAGAGAGTAATACTTTTGCTCAGCATCCTTTTTCTCTAACTTACGTTGTCTCAATAGTTCATTCTTTTCGGGCGGCGGCTTGCCGTCAAATATAAACAAAGGAGTAATACGATATGATTTTAACACAGATATAAACAAATACATACTCTCCATCAAACTACCTTCGCTCGCAAACTTATACAAATAAATGCTGGTATCAATAACCACTGTTTTGTTTTTAAAATAAGATAAATGTTTTTTGGTGATTGCCTTTTTACTGCAATTGTCGCGTAGAAATCGGTTCAGATTTTTAATCCCCATTGTTTAATACTTCTTGGTGATTGGATATTGTTAGATAGTCTTTATTAATTTAAATCAATTTTTCAGCAAGGTAAGTGTTTATAGTTTTAGAAATAAAAACTAAACCATTCACCATTTTATATCTAATAATATATAAACTAGAATCTACATTAATAATGAGTAATGCATTAAAAGCCGCAGCAGAATCGGTATTTAAAGGCGTTGCCAAGAACGTAGAAGTCGCTGGACGGGTTGCGGGTGAGGTATCTGAGTCGGCTGGTAATTTAGCGATTTCTACCAGCAAAATTGCAGAAAATGCCGGGAAAATTGCTGAAGAAATTACAGGTAAGTTATTAGACAATACTGGAAAATTAACCGATAATGCTGGGAAAATCGCTGTGCAAGGTACAGAGGCTGGAAAAGAGGCTGCGAAAGCACTAACACATGTTGTTTCAGTTGCTACAAATTTAACTAGCGCAGCCAATTCATTGGCTGAAAGAGCGGAAAATTCAATTAAAAAAGCAAACGAAAGAAGAGCGATTATTGAGAAAGAGAAAAATGAAATTTTAAACGCAACATCTTCTATTAAAACAGAAACAAAAATTACTGAAGAAACAAAACGATTAGAACAACAAAAACAAGAAATAATTAAGAACGCAGAAGTAAAAAAACAACAGATAGAAAATGAGTTGTTGGAAGAAACTAAAAATAATGAGATTGAAAGAACGAAAATAGAGGCAGAAGCTCAAAAAATAAAAAAAGAATTTGAAAATGCACAATTAATTCTAGCTCAAACCCAACAGGTTGCAGAAATAAATACTTACATTGGAACACGTTTTGGTTACAAAGACAGCGATTGTACAAAAGTTGGATGGAACTCATCTACATTTAGTTCCAAAAAGAAGAATTTTTACATGGTTATAGGAATAATGGATATTAAAACTAATACTTATTTACAAGTAAAATTTAATAAAGAATCAGGAAAGGATGGTTATTATGTAAACAAAGATGGATATATATATAAATTACAAATAATACCTAATGTTGAGACTCGCACATCATTAATAACTAGAAAACCATATTATAAAGAGTTACCTAGTTTTGCAAAAATTATACATGTTAAATATACTCCCAATTGTTTCGCCGACGAAGGGTCAGTAAATCCCAATAACGCAAATATTGACCCAGAAGTAGATATGACAAAATATTCAATAATGACAAAATTAGAAGAATTTATTGATTATTCTCGTGGAGGCACCAAAGCAAAAAAGACTAAATCGCGGAACAAGAAAACTATAAAGAAGAAAAGAAGTAAGAAAAATTAATGGTTATGTAAAATACTAGTTTATTTTACATAAAAGAAATAGAATGTTGAGAAATAATATAGATATAATATAAATATGAAATCTAAAGCATTTATACCAACAACCCGTTATTTAATAGATTTTTTGAATACTCATATTTCTCATAAATTGGATTGTTTTCAACCAACCAAATTTTCTATTGAATCTAAGAAATTATTGGACCTATTGTTTGATAAAATGATTGCTGCTGAAGAGTCCTTTTCCAAGATTAGCATAGTTTCTCATAAAATAACAAAAATACCGCATGGACGTGACTATGATTTATTAGATCCAGAAATTAAATCACATATTAATGGCATGTCTTATGTTGGTAATTCATATACTTTTACAATAGGCTCTCGTAAAGTTGCTGTTCATTTAGTATCTGAAAACGACCCAACTTTCTCATTTGATAGCGCTATTAAAAAAATATATATTTGGCTCCATGTTGCAATGAGCTTTTCTAAATCAGAATGTTCTCAGGCTCTTTCTATTAATTTTTATCTTACCGAATTAGAGAAAGTGGTTCCTCATGGAAACGCCATAATTGAAAGAATAAATGCAAATACCGGTTTTACTTTCTCATGCAGTTATGAAAATGAAATAAATATTTATAGAAGAGAAGAATGGTTTAAAGTATTTATTCATGAAAGCTTTCATAATTTAGGGTTGGATTTCTCACATCATGAATGCTCGCATATTCACAAAAAATTAATGGCGATATTTCCTGTTTCTACGGATGTTCGTGTCTATGAAACATATTGCGAAACCTGGGCAGAAATTATCAATGTAATGTTTATTGTCTTTCAATTATCTGACCATAATAACTTGGTGAAAAAATTAGAGAAATTTATGGATTATGAACGCGTCTTTTCGCTCTTTCAATGTGCTAAGATATTAAAACATTTTGGTCTTAGCTATTCGCAACTTTATGAAAAAACAGATGCTGCGCATATGGCTCGTAAAATGCGTTATAAAGAGAAAACGCCTGTGCTTTCTTACTATATTATTAAGTCTTTCTTGATGTACAATGTCAATAACTTTTTGGAATGGTGTGTTTCTAACAATAATATATCTATTCGTTTTAATGATACAGATGCCAACATAACAATGAATTCTTATTTTGAATTAATTCAGAATCTATATCAGGATAAAAAATTTATAGAATGCATTGATGCTTTATGTATTTGGTTTACAAAACAAGAAAAAACAAAACGCAGCACAGATACTGAGTTTAAAACCTTACGTATGAGTTTATTTGAAATATGAAAAAAGGGACTTGGCCCAATTTTCTTTTTTTAATATTAAAACAAGACAAACTATGCTACTTCTACACTACTATTGTTTAGGTTTAACGAATGAACGCAGCAACAAACTCTTCGTAGAGTTCATTAATAACGCCAATGTAATCAAAACCATACTCCTTATACTCTGGCAATTCCCATACACCAGCCGCTTCCACAGCATCATTGGATTCATACTTCTCCAATAGTTCCTTGGAGACAACCTTGAATTGTTCCATCTTATTGCGAAGTTGCTTGAACACCTCCTCCATCGTAAGAGGCTTGGATAGCTCCTGGTTGAGACGCTTGTACTCATCAGCTGCCAATTGAGCGTTGCCTTGCATGTACTTGAGGTCATCGTTCTCATTTTGAACCTCCGCAATACGCTCCTCTAACTGAGCATTCTGCTCCTCAAGAATCTTGACCCGAGCAGCAAGCTGATGCACATTCATGTCCTCCGTTGCCGCAGGGATGGGCTTGTGGTTGACTTTGAAGTTGATGTAACGGTTATTGTCAAACCTAGAGAACTCAAAGCCATCGTAATAGCCACTGCAGCTGAACTCGCCATTACTGTCAATCGTCTTACGCACAATCTTAGTGGTCTGATTGTCATACCAGGTTTCAAAGTGCACGTAGGCGCACTTGGCCACACGATCGCTGTTTGGGACAGGCTTGGACATAAAGTCAACGCGAGATACCTTGCCAATCTTAAGCTGGTCGTTAAAGAACTCAGAAAGCATCTCTTCTGTTTCGTAACGAATATCGCCATTGTCACTGCTCAAATCGTCAGGGATCATCGGAATGTAGATGCTGGTCCATGAGCCGTCGTCCAACTTGAGTGGTTCCTTGGACGGCGATTGTTTCTTGGCAGGAACAAGCTTGATGTGATGCATATTCTTCCCATTGTCAAAGTGAATTCCACCTGGCACATTCTCGGACGGAATAAACGCACAGTCGTTCGCAAAATTCTCCATCCATCCAGGAACAATGTTGGTCTCCTTGTTGACAGATACGTCAATAAATGCTGAACGATAGCGAACGCCACCTTGGGTTTGCATTGGCACAATATTAATTGACGTAGGTTCTAGCGAAAGAATATTCTTGACGAATCCATAGACATCGTCCGTGGTCTGAAGCTCAGATGGTAGAGATACCATACGCATAGCATCAACGGGCAATGAAGAATTCATCCGAAGAACAGAATCAGAAGACATATTAGCAATGGTTTGTGGTGAATAAATAACTTAGCTTTCGCTGGGATTTACCGATTCTGATCTGGCAGAAAAAGATTTCAATTTTTTATGCCATGCTTAAACAAATTATATATTATTGTAATTCCTTTCTCACTTTCATCAATTGAATGTCAGGATTATTTCCTTTACTACGTTCAAAATGGGTCAATTTCGCATCCTTAGTTTCCAATAACATATTTTTTAATTCCAAATTACCAGAAAACTTGGCATCTAACGCCTTCTTACGCTCTACTTCAAAAATAGGGTTTGTTCCAACAGTATAAAAATCTGGGTCTGGTTTTATCTTTGCGTCTCTCAATACACGGTCTTTTGATTTACCACTCTTGCTACCAGCAATACGTGCCAATTCTATATCCTTGGAAATATCAGTTCCACTCTCAACTGAAAACTTAAAATAGAAATCGGGAAATCCCTTTTTAAACTGTGATGCCAAAAAGTAATGTTCCACAGAATTCCAACGATGTCCATCTAGTTTAAAAGGAGTAATCCATGAATCATCTAATTTTCTGCGCCAATCTTTCACAGAATTTAATACCTTAAATTTGGTCATATCATCGCCTTTTATTTTCTCTCCTGAACCTTTACCTGGCTTTGGTGATCCATTTGCTTTCGCATGGAATGAAAACACAGTTTCTTTGTTATATAAATCACGTGTCAAATATTCATCATCATTATCTTCTGGCTCACCCTCATTTGGATTCAATCCTAATCTAGTTTTCATATTACGAAAATCTTGAATTAAATAATAAGGCCCAGCATTCTTTTCCAAACATTTATTTATAATCATGATTTTAACATCATAAGGTATTTCACGGAATTTCAAAATATTCTTCTCTTTATATGAGACCGTTTTATAATGATTTCCTGTATAACAAGTCATAATGTAATAATCAGGAATAAAGGTACCCGCAGTTTCCAAATCACTATCATTTAATTGGCCACATTGCATTACTGAATCCAAATCACCTGATTCATAGGATTCTTCAGAAAGCAACAAGACTTTAATGTTTAATAAACGCTCTATTGTTGAAATCGTCCACGTATCAGCCCAGTAATGTCGGGTTAACATAAATTCACGGAATTTCTCAAGAGTAGTTAAATCCTTCATATATTCAAATTCCTCTAATAATTCTTTTGCTCCAGTTTTTTCTACTTTTAAACGTTTCTGGTCTTCCAATACCTTCTTTGCTTGTGTAACTAATTCCTCGTTTTCTTGTTTGTTTTTAGAGCTATCTATTCTTTTTTTCAATAGAGAAATAGTCTTAGTTGCAGATTTAATTTCTTTCTCTTTTTCTTGAAATTCTGCCAAAAATCCTGTGTAAATAGTGCGTGATTCCTGAAACATCTTATCTGTAGCTTCTTTTGCAACAAGTGCACGTAATTTGGCAACAGTTGTTTCTTTACCTACTTGTTTAAAAGCATCGCGGATAACTGCAAAAAAGCAATCTCCCCCACCCTCATTATCTATGATTTCATAATTTGTATTTTTCATTAACTTCTGTAACCAAATGTTTTTTGGCGATTCCTTGAATTCACGCTTTAACTCTTGCGAATCCTCTTTGGTTTCTTCTTTTAATAATGGTGGCTCCTTAGTCTTCTCGTTGATTATAAAAATACCTTCTGATAATTCTTTATCTGCATCTTTACCCGTCTTTGTTTTTTTATCCTCTGGAATCTGTAATCCCAAAACATCATCGTCACTATCTTCTGTTAAATCTACAACGTCTTCCAATTCAGCATCTTTTTCTTCTGTTTTTACCTTACCTTTATCTAATTGTTCTATTTCATCAGGTTTATCATCAGTAGAATATTTATTTAACATATCACGAACATATTGTTTATCAACATAAAATATAACATTTTTCTTTGACAATTTAACATCACCGTCGTCATCCAATATATCAATAAGCGTATTACTTTCCACTTCAAACACACCAATCTTTGCTCTTGGCATCTCATCTATTACCAAATAAATAGGAAAATACACCAAATCATGCCTAGAAAAAGTATGACGTTGTTTACCTAGGGCAATTACAATATCATTATCAAAAAGTTTATAATCATACAAAGGAGAAGAATATTCAATGTCTTCATCCTCTATTTCTTTAGATTCGTCATAATCTACTTGAGAATTAAGTTTTGATTTTACCATTATAATGTATATAGTTATTATTTTATGTAATTTTATGAGAAATATTACATAAAAACAAAGTTTGTTTATCTAAACTAACAATCCTCTTTCATTCTTTATACGGTCCAAAATGTCCATATACTTGAATATGGCTCTACTAGATATACTTAAATGTTCCTTAGCTTTATACTTAGAAAACAATGAAATGTTTGACATAATGGTCTCCCATACTCCAGTTCCCTTGAAATCTACTGCTGATTCTGTCACTAATATAAATAGGTTTTCCGTTATTTCTTCTATCTCATAAACCATATTTTCAATATCTACATTCTTGGCGACAATATCTTCCAAGTAAAGAATAATTTCAGATATTGTTGATTTCTCAAGAACACTTTTTTTCATTAAATTTACAATAAACATTGACATTGCCTTACGCTTATCATTTAATTTATTATTATCACAGAATTTATCATATTCTGTGTTTGGGTCAACGAATTTTATTTTATGAATATCATTCTTATAATTTTCTATAATTAGGTCTACATTATCACGGAATACTGCAAATTTTTCTATTAATTCTTTATACAAAGTAGCGTACAATTCAGAATAAAATTTATTGGTACTTGCTATCTCAAAAATAGCGGTTGAAATACTATTAATGTCGTTTGGATTATAAGTTTTTTCATCTTCGTCCGAAGATTCATCGTCATTTTTTGTTATATTAATAATATATTCAACAATTGCGTCTTTTTGTGTTTCATAATTTTTATTTGAAATCTTATTTAAACAGATACGAATATCATTAATTGATTTCTCAATACCCTCTTTCTTCTCTATAACAGTTGCTTTAAAGGCTTTTTGTTTCTCCCAAGTATCTTCGGAAATATCATTACGCTTAGGTTTACGTGAGTTATTAAAATAACCTGACTTCTTAAATTTCGCGTCATTACCATCTAATGCGCGAACTTCTTGTACTGGTGAAGTACCGAATTCCGAAACTAACCTTTTTATTATTACGTTTACACCATCAGGTAACGTATAATCGTAACCTGTAAATACAAGTTCAGAATAATCTTGAAGAGTATACTTCATTCTATTAGATGCCTAGTATAATATGCTGCTAATTATTTATATGTTTTCATACGAATATTAATAAAGATCTCATATTTTAATTCTTCAAGGGTTTAATTAATCTTCATATAATTGGTATAGAAAGTTACCAATATACATTATAACGTTTTTGATAGCTATGGAGACAGAAACGATAACTAATACAATAGAAGAAAATCAAAATCAGATAGACGATGAATTTCCAATGGTTCAAACATGGGATGAATACGATATTAAATCGGAATTATTACGTGGTATCTATGCATATGGATTTGAGAACCCAAGTGAAATCCAAAAGAAAGCTATTATGCCTATAATTAAAGGCAGGGATATTTTCGCACAAGCCCAATCGGGCAGCGGCAAGACAGGAACTTTCTCAATAGGAACATTGCAAAACATTGATACCTCCATAAATTGCATACAAGCAATTATTTTAGCACCAACACATGAGCTAGCTAAACAAATATCAACAGTGATTACAAATCTAGGAGCGTTTATGGAAAAACTAGTTGTTAAAACAATTATTGGTGGAACATCTATACAAGAAGATGTCTCTGATATACGTGAGAAATGCCCGCATATTATTGTTGGATGCACAGGCAGAATTTATGATATGATTATCCGAAAATATTTGAAGGTATCTAATGTCAAAATGCTTGTTCTAGATGAAGCTGACGAAATGCTTTCTAAAGGATTCAAAGACCAAATTTACAATATTTTTCAACACCTAAGTCAAAATTTACAAATGGTTTTATTTAGCGCTACCATGCCAGAAGACATATTAAATATGACACAGAAGATTATGAAAAATCCTGTTGCGATTACTATGAAGAAAGAGCAATTGAACTTAGAATGTATTAAACAATATTTTGTTGCACTAGGTGACGACATTCATAAATACGATACATTAAAAGACTTATTCTCAGTTATAAGTGTGAATCAATGTATTATTTATTGTAATAATGTGAAACGGGTTATAGATTTGCAAAACGCAATGACAAATGATGGGTATTCTGTTTGCTCTATTCATAGTTCTATGGACAAGGCAGATAGAGAAAAGGTTTTTGCTAATTTTAGAAACGGAACATACCGTGTTCTTATTTCATCTAATATCACAGCTCGTGGCATTGACGTTCAACAGGTGAGCACAGTAATTAATTTTGACGTTCCAAAGTGTGTTCATACTTATTTGCACCGCATCGGTAGAAGCGGTAGATGGGGGAGAAAGGGACTCGCCATTAATTTTATTACAAAACGTGACGTATTTACAATGAAGAAGATAGAGAAATATTATAACATTTCTATTGATGAATTGCCCGGAACCATTAAAGAAGGTTAGACTTTAGGACCCATATTCCGTTTTTACATCCCGTTCCTTTTACCGTTCCTTTTGCCATTCCTTTTACCGTTCCTTTTACCGTTCCTTTTACGTTTATAATAGTTAGATTTATTCATCAACTATTATAAATGATTGAGATACAAAATGTATTGAATATATTTTTCCCGATTAAGACCGAAACAGTTCCAGAATATAAAGATGAGAAACCTCCTATTAAAATTAATACTAATTTTAAATTACCTTTAGCCTATCTGGAATCTTCTGAATTATACACGCTTTCTGATGTTGTTGCCAATGATCTAGAGCTTGCAGCAACAAGTAATGGTTCAGTAACAATGTATGAACATCTCTTTCAACCAGAGCATCTGTTTGCCAAAAATATGATTCAAGACTGGAAAAATCAATACACCACAAACCAAGAATATTTAAAAGACACACAACAAATAGTTTTGGACATGGCTCTTTATAAAGACTCAATGTCCCGTTGTTCGCAATATAAAATAAATTGTGAAAAAATAACTTCAATTTGGTCTGATTTAAAAGTGGAAGACGATTTTTTAAATAGATATGGATTTTTAGATTGGGAGATGTTAGCGGAATTCAACGAATCCTCGTATTTTTTACAGTGCTTGACATTAATGAATGTTCTATCACCTGCCATAAGTTTGCTAATTCCTTTTGTCTTTTTGATTTTCCCCTTTTTAATATTAAAAATACAAGGTATTCCAATTACATTTGATGTGTATATGGTTGTTTTGAAAGATCTTGCGAGAAATCACTTTATAGGGAAGGCTCTCATGACTATGGATTCATTAAGCTTTGATAAGGTTGTTTATTTATTACTAACATTTGGATTGTATTTGATGCAGATTTATCAAAATATTCATCAATGTCAAAACTTCCGTAAAAGCATAATAAATATAAACGACAACTTATTGGAAATGCGTGATTACGTAAAATACTCTATTGATAGCATGGAGAGTTTTAGTGTCGTGACAAAACTCGTTCCAACATATGATAAGATTCGTGTAGATATTCGCATGCATTGTGATAATTTAAAACAGCTTTATGGAGAATTACAAAATATTAGTCCTTTTAAAAACAGCGTCAGCAAATTCAGCGAATCCGGATATATGTTAAAATGCTATTATCGTCTATACTCTAGTAAATATTACGAGGATAGTTTGAGATATTCTATTGGATTTGAAGGCTATATCAATAATATGTTAGGCGTGCACAATAATTTCTTCAGCGGAAAGGTAGCGTTTGCTGATTTTGATGTATCTGGTAATTGCTCGTTTGAAGAACAATATTACCCGGCTTTAGTAAATGAACAACATGTTAAAAACACATGCAATTTTAATAAAAATATGATTATTTCGTCTCCAAATAAATCGGGCAAAACCACAATTTTAAAGACAACTACGCTCAACATTATTTTCACACAGCAATTTGGATGTGGGTTTTATAAATCTGCCAAACTTAATCCTTATACTCATATTCATTCTTATTTGAATATTCCTGATACTTCTGGACGCGATAGTTTATTCCAAGCTGAGTCTAGACGTTGCAAAGAAATTATTGACGTTATTAATCAGCACAAAGACCCTGAGAAATATAGACATTGGTGCACATTTGACGAATTATACTCTGGAACCAATCCAGACGAAGCTTCTAGGGCTGGTCATGCTTTCTTGAAATATTTGACAGGATTCCCTAATGTAAACTTTATTTTAACCACACACTATTTGTCTATCTGTAAAAAGTTTAAGAAATCATCCTGTATTGAGAATTATAAAATGGAAGTTAATGTGCGTGAAGATGGAACGTTTGAATACACTTATAAAATCAAGAAGGGTATTTCTAAAATAAAGGGCGGTATTCGTGTATTAAAAGATATGGATTATCCTGCTGAAATTATTAACACATTAGAGAAACTATGACATAATTAAATGATGGAAATAGTATAAACACAATTTTATACTATTTTTTAGCTATGGATTTAATTACGTCTTCAAAACTTATACTTGGTACATTCTCTGCGTCAACATTAACCACAGTTGGTATTTGTTATTACTTTAAAGTTCCATTTTTTAATCCAACACATAATACCTATCAATTTCGCCAAAGTTTGAGAAATATCATTCCTTCAGTTTTAAGTGTGCTGACACAGGCCATTCTTTTAAACTCATTTTTAGTCGGGACATTTATTGAAAATAAGCCACACACTCTTTATCAGAATATTGATAATATATTAAGATATTCGGTAATAGCTGAATTTATTTATTACATTTATCATAGAACTATGCACACAAAGCAATATTATAAGGCAATTCATTCTATGCATCATGAAAACGTTGAGGTGTATCCATTTGATACATTCTATATGACTAAAGTGGATTCATTGTTTTTGATTAGTTCATTGGGTGCACCTATATTGATTCTTCACATGAATTATTTTGAAAACGTTATGGCGTTGTATATTTATATTACTGCAGCGTATTTGGAACATTCAAATTTTTTTTTAATGCATCATGCCAAACACCATAAGTTAATGTTCTGTAATTTCTGTATATTAAATCCCGTCTTTGATTTGTTAGTCGGTACTTATAAATAATATTTACGTAACGAGACAAAATATATAAACAAGATAGTTTATATATTTAAATGAACATTATTCAAACCTGGAAAACTGACAATATTCCAGAACACTATAAAAACTTTATTTTTAATTTGCGCGGTAGTAACTCAGAAAATAACTTCCTTTTTTTTACAGATGATTCTATTAAAATCTTTATTCAAGTAAATTTCCCGCAGTACTATGAAACCTTTCTAAATCTAAAATACAAAATCCAACAGATAGATTTCTTCCGATATTTAGCCATTTATCATTATGGTGGTCTCTATTTAGACCTAGATATGAATATCACAAAAAATATGGATGATTTAGATAAATCAGTTTGCAATTTTCCCATAGAAATAAAAAATGCCGACGGTTCCATATTACTTGGAAACTATGCTTTTTACGCACCTAAATGTGATCCTTTCATAAAACATATTATTGATAATATTGCAAATCCACCAATAAGTGAAGACGAAATCAAATTTGCACAGGACAACCACAGTGATGATAAAGAGCATGTATATGTTTATTACACAACCGGACCAGAATTAGTGACAAGAACTTATTGGAGTTATGAAGACCGGGCCTCAATAAAACTGCTGGAGCCAGAGCCATATCAGAATGATTGTTTTGGAAAATACGGGCGACATTGCTCGTATGGTTCTTGGAAACATCCTGACGCTGACCAAAGACCTCTCTAATAGTTTACGGGCCCAAACACTTCTGGGTCATTAAACCACACTAATAATAATATAAATCCAGTTAGAAACGCAAGACAAATAAATAACGCACCTCCAAAATTAAACCAAAACCATAACTTTTGATTAAAGGTTAATGTAAGTGTGTTTGTATTGATGCTTTCACTATTTTCACTGTCTTCACTGTTTCTTTTTTGTTCAATTAAAACTTCACTAATTACTTCAATTCCAACGACTTCTGCAACTGGCATAATTTCTACGCGCATGGGGTTTTCTACATAGTTAGTGTCGTCAATATCCTCGTGGTTTTCTACATCCATTATTGTTGTTTTTTAATTGATTTAAAAACTATTTGAATTAATCAATTTTTCCGAAGGGAACCAAGGAAAAATTGATTCAAAAATTATTCTCTATTTTAAATGTAAATAAAGAATAATGTCTAATGATTGCCAAATCTGTTGCGAAAAGCTCAATTTGAGCACACGTAAAATTGTAACATGTCCATATTGTGAATTCGGTGCTTGTAAAACTTGTTGTGAAACCTATGTTCTCGGTGAATCTAATCCAAAATGCATGAACACTGATTGTGGGCGCGATTGGACTCGTCAGTTCATTGCATCATCATTCACAAATGTATTTATTACAGGAAAACTAAAGAAACAACGAGAACAACTGCTATTTGATAATGAACGCGCACTCCTTCCCACAACACAACCGCTTGTTGAGCGTCAAATCAACATTGAGAATGCGACCAGAAAAATCCGTGAGCTCACTGAAAAAATGTACCAGCTTAAGATTGAGAGAAATCAAGCGCAAGCAGAACTCTACAGATTACACAATAGGCAAGTCACTACTGAACGAGCAGAGTTTGTTCGTGCTTGTCCTGACAGTGAATGTCGTGGATTCCTCAGCAGTCAATGGAAATGCGGTATCTGCCAGAAATGGGCTTGTCCCGATTGCCACGAAGTCAAAGGTTTAGAGAGAGATATTGAGCACACATGCAGCCCGGATACATTGGCAACGGCTAGACTTCTGGCTACGGATACCAAACCCTGTCCCAAGTGCAGAACAGGTATATTCAAGCTGTCAGGTTGTGATCAGATGTGGTGTACACAATGTCACACCGCTTTCAATTGGCGCACTGGACGAATTGAATCCAATGTCCACAATCCCCACTATTTTGAGTGGCTTCGTCGCAATGGTAACGCTGTCCCCCGCAATCCTCTAGACAACCCTTGCAATAATGACTTGCAGCACACGGATTATACAACAATTCGTACAATGCTACAGGTTAGACATCCAAATCATCCATTGAGCAAGTCAACTGACGATTACTTGGGCAGAACAATAAGAAACATTATTCATATGCGGTACGTCATTGTTCCAAGATATCGGACAGAAGACCGAGTTGTCAGGAACGAACAGCTGAGAATCCAATATATGAGAAACGTTATAACAGAAGATGAGTTTAAGACAACACTACAAAGGAATGAGAAAAAGGTTGAGAAATATAGAGAAATTCATAATGTGCTTACTATATTATTAACAACTGTAACAGATATTATTCTCCGATTTAGGACTTATCTTTCTGGAACCATAAATAATGAGTTCAATGATACTATTTTAAAAGAGATAAATCCTCTAGTAGATTATGTGAACGAATGTCTGAGAGATACAGCCAAGACATATAAGTCCAAGAATATACAGTTCAATTACGAAATCCATGATCTTTAAAAAAAATTCGTTAACAAAAACAATTTTATTTATTTTTATTGCAATCACAATTCTATCTTACTGCTTGCTCCATGGATCTAAACATATCATAAACAAAACGAATATAACAGATAAAGACATGATTGCACTGGATGGTTCAATGTCTGGAAAGCACTCTTTTGATTGGTACTCCCATAATTGAGTTTTGTAAGTTTTTTGATATATGTTTCTGTAATCATCTTCTGGTGATTTAGAGCAGGTAAACGGCTCATACGGAATAACGTGGTTAATGTATTCACATTTCAGCGTTTTATCATATTCTTTTCCAATATATCGGTCATTAACTTTTTTACTCACAATGAGATGCATCATTGTCGTTTCATCAACTTTAAACATTTCATATGCATTCACCCAAACAATGGACGAAATAATCACCAAATAAAACACCATTATAGTACTTCAGTTTCTCTAATTAAAATGATTGTTTTTAGCAATCAATTTTTCAAATATACTGAAAAATTGATTATTTTTAACATAAACAGTTCTTATGTTAAAAAACAATGACAACCGAAATTTGTTTATTATCAGACCTACGTGTCGGAAAACACTATAAACTAATTACTTTCCGAAATGGGATAAGAATGACGGACATACAATTGCGCAGAATAGATAGCACCTACGCAGAAGAAGCCAAAACATTAGGAAAGCTCTTAGAAATACGTCAATCTGGAAGGCCATATGACCCTGACATAATATTAAGATTTGAAATGGAAACTAAGGCAGGTAATAAAATCGTCATTGATTTTGAACCATTATTTGGATATTCTGAAGCATTCATAGAATATGAGCCAGATACAGAAGAAAAATCTATGGAGAGAACTCAGAAACGTACAAGCATATTGAAGGTAGAAATTGAAGGGAATGATTGGGCACTTCGCCCAGAAAACGTAGTGGCAACCCAGGGGATAGACCTTAGTGGATGGACAAATAAAAAAGATGATTAAGGATTATATATCTGTAATAAAAATTGATTGTTTTTTTATTACAAATTAATATAGATAAAACAATGTTGCTATTTACTGCAGTTTTACTATTCGTTTTATTAGTTTCAAATACTCAATTATTTGGTAATGTTTTCGGGGACACTAAAAATATGGGGACTAAAGCCAACTATAGCAGAACATTAATTGTTAGCAAATATCATGCAATTACCGACCATAATTATAAAAAACATTACACAAGGTCAAAACTAGCTAGAGGTTCAGCTCTCTCTAAAAAATGCAACTCAAGATGTTCTGCAAAAACTCCATGTAATAAACGCTGCCAGTTAGCAAGAGACCGTTATCAATTAGAATTAGCGAAAGCCAAATATAAAAAGGACAATGTGAAAAAGTACACATCAACTCAATTAAATCAGCGTTATTATAGCAGTCAGGTTGCAAATGGCACATGCAACTCTAGATGTCAAGCAGCCAAAAAACAATATGAAAAACAACGCATTCAATATATGAAAACATTCCATGAGAATTGTCAAAATGGCCATATCAAAAACAAAGGAACATATCACGGAAAACCACTAAGTGACCAAGGCAATCCAAGCGGGGACACGCCAGGTGATAAAACAACAATAGGTGGATATGGTGGCGTAGCTAAGGGAAGACCATTGGGTGCACCAGGTGCGGGTCAAATAAACTGGCCCAATTCTGCCAAATATAACTGGAGAACAGATTGTAAAAGTTATTCCCAAATACTGGGTTCTACAAAACCCCCAAAAATCTTTACAACATCTTCATTATTATTACATAGTTTTATACAAATTATTTAAAAACCCTAGAAGAATCAAGGAAATAAAGTCGGACCGATTTTTGAAATTGGACATTTATTTTTGTCCTTTTTTGATTTTCTGAAAATAAAATTTACAAAGGGGTCTGGGAAACCTGATTTCATAGCATAATGCTGTAAATGCCAAAATAATCATCCAAAACTGTGCTGCATAAGAATTTAAATAGTTTTGCGGAAAAATGTTTAGGCGAAAAATCTGTCAACATTCTATACTGACATTGATGACTGACGCCTATAAACCATGCTTTTCGCCAAAATTCTATTGTAAAGATTGTGATATAGGATGCAGCAAAAAGAGTGAATGGGACCGCCATGTCACTACCCGTAAACACAGAAATAAGACCGAATACTTACAAAAAACACCCGTTTATGAATGCTCTTGTGGCAAATCCTATAAACATAGACAGAGTTTATTCACACATAAACAGAAATGCAATGGTCAAAGCACTTTATCAGAAGAGAAAGAAGAGCTAAATCAAGAAACACAACCGCAACAACCATCTATTACAAATGATATGATTTTGACACTTATTGAACAAAACAAAGAGCTACAGAAACAGCTGATAGAGATGTCAAAACAGACCAATGTTGTCAATAACAATACTACAAACAATACTATGAATAACCAATTTAATTTAAATGTGTTTCTCAATGAGGACTGCAAAGACGCATTAAATATAGCCGATTTTGTAGGGTCTCTGAAACTGAGTGTGAATGATTTAGTACAAACAGGTAAATTGGGTTTTACACAAGGGATTACCCGAATATTTGTGAAAGCATTGAAGGAGCTAGATGTAAATATGAGACCATTGCATTGCACTGATATTAAACGTGAAACAGTCTATATTAAAGACCAGGATAGTTGGGAGAAAGAAGATGCTGAGAAGACCAAATTGAGAAATGTTATCAAACAATTAGCAAGTAAGAATTTAAAAGTATTACCCGAATGGCAAGCAGAAAATCCAGAATATCGTTATTTAGATACACCTGAAAATAAACAGTTTATGGAGATTTCAATAAGCTCTTTGGGAGCAGAATATAAAGATGACCAAGAAAAAATGGATGATAAAATCATACGAAATGTATTGAAAGAAGTTGTTTTAGATAAAAAGGTTGTTCCTAGTTTGAAGGTATAATGGTTGCGTTATTACTACTATTTAATTATATGATTTATAATTAAATGGCATATATTGGTGACAGGTCAAAAGACGTGATAATATTTGTTCATACGTGTAAAACCCTATATGAAGAAAGGGCAAAAGTATTGCAAGAAACATGGACACGTGGTCATAGTAACGTGATTTTTATTACAGATGACCTAGAATGCCCACATGAGAACTTTTTTTATTTGGGTGAATATAGACGTGGGTTTGACCCAATAATAATTCGCAAAATGTTTGAACTGTATCTAGAAAAGTATTCGGATTATGGTTGGTTTATGATTATGGATGACGATGCATATTTATTTGTAGATAAACTTCGGGCTTATTTGGAATACTTTGATGAGAAAGATAGTTATATGATTGGAGATGCATTGAATTGGATACCCTATGTAAATGAGCTACCAGAAATAGCATTTCAAAAGAAATTAGATTATAATGCATGGTTTTCTGGTGGTCCAGGAATAGTATTTTCAAAAACAGGTGCAGAAGAATATTTGAAAATGATTTATAGGTCTGAACAACATGGTCTAGTGGATGGAATGAAATATGGATACGATTTATGGTTGGCATATTTGTTTTATTTTGCGAGTGACCAGAAGGGTGTTAAGAGAATTCATTGCCCTGGATTTCATCAATATGGAGATGTAGATATGATTGCGAAATATCCAAGGGATAGTAAGCTGTTGATATCTATTCATTTTAATAAAAATATGGATGGATTAAGGGAGTTTCATGAGTTTGGATAAAGGTTTATAAAGTTTTATAAAGAATTATTTGTCTTTATAAAAGTAATATATTAAGTTAAATATGCAATAACAACAATTCCGCTACCGCCCACACCTCCTTGAGTAGCATTAGCACCGCCCCCTCCTCCGCCAGTGTTATTCGCTCCATTAATACGTGTTGTAGTTGTCGTAAAACCATTGGTATCAGCTGCAGTTTGAGTACCTCCAATAGCAGTACCCGATGCACCACCGCCAAATCCTCCTGCACCACCTGCATTTGTAAAGCCAGCAGGTGCACCACCTCCTCCTCCTCCTCCCCAATATATACTAGGATATTTAGAATTTATACCAGCAAGAGTACATATAACTCCATTACCACCAGCAGTTGCTTGACCATCTGAAGTTGAATCAACACCTTGAGCTCCAGCGCCACCACCACCACAATTTGAATTGTTTCCAGCAGAACCTCCTCTATTTCCTTGTCCAGCTGTTCCTGCTCCTTGGTTACCACCAGTGTATGCTCTTGAACCGCCTCCTGAACCTCCAGCGCCAGCAATATAATTATTGTATGAAGCACCAGCGCCGCCACCAATAGCAGTTTTGTTGTTAGACGTAGCGGTTGCAAAAATAGCAGTCGTATTTCCTCCAGCAAATGTTGAATTAAGTGCAACATCAGTACGTGCTGCACCACCTCCACCAACTGTAATTGTTATTGTATCGGCAGCTGTTAATGTTACTGTAGATTGAATTACACCTCCTGCACCTCCACCTCCTAGACCAGCACCACCACCTCCAGCAACGGCTAATAGAGAAAGTGTTTTTGCACCCGACATAGTAAATGTTCCATTTCCAGTGTATGTAAATACAGTATATGAACCAGATGTAGAAGTAGTAAAAGTTCCGGTGCCAGAACCAGTTCCTCCAGCAGCAGCAGTTAATGTAACACTATTAGATGCACTTGAAGCCGTAGAAGTTCCAACACTAGTTGTTTCTGTAACAGTAAATGTATAAGCTATGCCAGTTGATAAACCACCAACTGTGATAGGGCTTGACGAACCAGTTCCAGTAAACGAACCAGAACTACTAGTAACCGTATATGACGTGATTGCCGCTGCTCCGCCACCAGTATTTCCAGTAAATGTGACAGACGCACCAGTAGAACCAGATGCAGTAGCAGTACCAATTGTTGGAGCGCCAGGAAATGTGATTACTGCACTGGATGCAGTAGATGCTGAAGATGTTCCATAACTATTCGTAGCAGTTACCGCGAATGTATAAGACGTATTTGAGCTTAATCCAGATACAGCAATTGGACTTGCTGAACCAGTTCCAGTGAATGAACCAGGACTGCTAGTAACTGTATACGACGTTGCTCCCGACGCAGCAGTAAATGAAACATTAATAGTTGTAGAATTGGATGCTGTTCCAGAGACACCAGTTGGCGCAGATGGTGCTGAGCCACCACCACCACCAGTTAAAGCAGTCGCAGTAGGAGCCACAGAATAATAAACGTGGTTTGCTGGTAAATAAGATTGAATACCCCATTTCCATGCCAAATAACCCTCAATTGCCTGTTGAGTAGTACTTGTCATATCCGTGCTATAAGAATAACATAATATTTCAGCGATATTACCATTTAAATAAAATCCTGCATATGGTGGTGAAGCAGTTCCCGAACCATTATTATAAGCACCCATAATAAAATTATAAGTATTTGGTTGAGTCGCAGCAGTAACACCTGTCGCATTTGCTACCAAAGTTCCATTCTGATATATCTGTTTAGTTGCTGCTGTTCGGTTATAAATAGAACATATAATACGATATGTGTTTGCAGTGTATGTATCAGTGTAAATTAAACCAGTATCACCACCAGTTACTGTTGGCCCCATATTTATAGAACCACTTTCTCTAATAAATATTATTTTACCCGTAACTTGGCCTGCTAATGCTTTATTTAAAATGGCACCGTTAGTAGAAGCAGCATCGTTAAATTTTACAACCGAAAACATTGCAAACCCGTTTGTACTCAATGCGTAATTAGTTCCACCACTAAGAAATGTGGAATTTGCCGATGCGAAACTAACAGTAGGACCCTTAATAATACCATCTGTTACATAGGTGGGTTTATTACCTGCGGTTGCTTGTGTTAAATCACTGCCATAACCAGATTTATCAGCCCATTGACTAACTGCTCCTGAGGATTGAGTAATAGTAGTTTGGTCCATAGCATCATACCATGCGATGCATCCACGAACAGACATAGGATTAAACGGAGATAGAGTTGTTGAAGTTGGAGCGATAGAATAGTAAGGATGTGCACCGGGCAAACTGGATTGGATGGCCCATTTGCTTGCCAAATAGCCTTCAACTTGTTGGCGCTGGATCGTGGTTAATACAGAGTTATAAATAAGGATTTCGGCAACATAACCGTTCCAGTACTGACCCCCACTGTATTGACCCAATGTTAAACCTGTAAAAGTTATTGTTGTTCCGTTTTTACCAGTTAATGCGGTTCCATTAACATAAGGTATTAATCCAGTTGACGTATTGTTATTAGTCAGCTCCATTAAACATAAATTTGCTACGCTTGTTGCGGGACTATTTGTGTTTGTATCAGTCCAACCACCATTACCAGTAAAAGTTGCGAATTGTGTAACACCATTACCAGCGCCAAAAAATAAAAGTCCGTCAGAACCACCATTTAATAATCTACCATAACCATTTGATGCAGTATAACCAATAGCAAAAATAGTATAGTTAGTAGTGAATGGTATAGAAGAATTTGCCATTGATTTTGAAGTGCCAAGATTTATTCCATTTTTTCCATTTGACATTGCTGAATATGTGGGTTGCGATGCAGTTGTTGCCTGAGTAAAATTGTAACCACCATTAGATTTATCATTCCATTGAGTAACATTGGAACCAGAAAGAACGATACTAGCTGTATCAGCAGCATCCAACCATAATATGCATCCAGGAATAGCCAATGGATTATATAAAGCACTAGGAACAGGTTTACTAGATTTATAAGGATGAGTAGACGGCAAATTACCTTGTAAAGCCCATTTCCATGCCAAATACCCCTCAATTATTTGTTGTTGGTAGGTGGAAAGTTGACGATTAAACCCAACCATTTCGTAAATAGCAATGTCACGAACTACGTTATTTTGTCTATTTTCTCCAAAAACAAATTGAGTGCCAATATTATTCGCATTTAGTAAAGAATAACCTGTATAAGAAGTTGATGTGCCATTCACAGATACTACTGCAGAATTACTAGATATTGTGAAACCTACTACAGCGTTTGTACCTAGAGTTACAACACCAGCTTGACCAACTGAGATTTCACTAGGAGCACCAATACGTAGACCCACCCCTTGCGTTGTTCCATAAGAAAAAGAGAAATGATATCTTATTGTGTTACCACTACCGCCAGGCGAAGTAAAAAACAATGTATTAAAGATATCCCAACCACCCGATGGTTGACTACTATCATTTCTAGCCACAAAAAATGCTGTGGTGCCGGTAGAACCAGTAAATAATGGCATATTACTTGCCGTTTGTGCTAGCCATGCAGTGTTAGACAAGACGATTCCAGCTTGCCCATTTAACAAACTGGCAGTGTAGACAGGTTGATTGGCGCTAGTTGCTTGGACAACTGAATAACCATTAACAGATTTATCATTCCATTGACTTACTGCGGTGCCAGATTTTGTAATCGTAGTCGCATCCGCTGCATCAAACCAAAGAGCATTACCGTCAATAGATGTTGGACTAACATTATTTGCGCTCGTTGTAATAGTTAGAGTAGAAGGACCTGTGCAAGCATTATTACCATAAATTCCGAAAACAGTTACCAAATAACTAGTATTTGCCGTCAATCCAGTAAAAGTTATTGAAGTGCTTGTCGCTGAAGCAATAACGTTTCCAGGTTCGGCAATCGCAACCCAGTAACTAGGAGTACTCATTATATAGTATTTATTTATTTATTTTTCTAAACCGTTTACGAATCAAACGAATTCGTAAACGGTGATGACTAAAATAATTTATTGACAAACAAGCCAATAAATTATTTCCATTTTTTTGTGTTTATTTTTATCTAAGCCAACTCAGCAACAACCTTCTCCTTGCGAGGAGGACGAGCACCCTGGGGCTTCCTGCGGCGAACAGTGGTGAACTCACCGTCACCAGCGCTAGCGCCAGGAGCCCTGGAGTCATCACCACTGGTCTTGTATCGGCGCTGCTCTTGACGAGGGGCACGAGGGACAGCAGACTCATCTGCACCGGCAACAGGACCGTCACGAACAGGACGACTGTTGCGGCGGGTCTCGCACATGAGAGCACCACCCTTAACACCAGAGATATCAATAGCCTGAAACTCATGACCGTCAGTGCTGGACTTCACCAAACTGAACTCAACATACTCGCCCTGGACAAGGTACTTATATTGAGAGTTGGTGACACGAATTGCAGAATAGTGGATAAAGATATCCTTGCCAGAATAGTCGCCGTCGTTTACGGTAATGAAACCATAACCAGCCTTGTTATTAAACCACTTAACTTGACCCAAAAGGCGTTCTGGAAGTAAGGAGGACAGAGGAACTACAGTTGTATCTTGTTCAGAACTCATCTCTAACACGATATAAGATATATCATGGATTGCTTTTATATTTGTTTCATAAAATAATATAATCTTATATATATAATGAAACCCACAGCACCCTACCATAAAATTACATCCATTATTTTATTAATTTTGTCTCTATTACTTTCTATTACTTTAGGCACGGGAAACCTAAAAGCTATGTGGGTCGGTTCTATTTTAAGCTCCCCATCAAGCCTCAGTGTCCCTGTATTCTCTATGTAAATAATTTCTTTAATGCATTGTAATCTGGTGGTCCATCGTATCGTAAATTATAACAATAATTCAAGAAATCGTACATTTTTTGATTTATACGCAAACATATTTCACTTAATTTAGTCCATGATTTCATCTCCTTTCTCTGTTGGTTTTTATAATGTAAAATATGTATTTCTTCATAACCGTTTGGTACTGTTTCACTTTTCAAAGCATCCCGTAACAACGTGTCCCTTAGCAAAGCATCCCAAGGCAATTCCCTGCAATATAAATAAATATACAAATAACCTAGAGAAATTAGGTCGTCACGACGACTATTCGTAATTCCATCATGAACATGATAACTCACATATTTTGGTGTTCCAACAATATTTTGGGTTTCTGTAATAGGCAAGTGTTCCACTTTATCATCTACATAAAAACATGCAAATCCAAAATCAATCAAAAAAATCTCTTCATTAGATATCATAAAATTCTGTGGTTTTATATCACGATGCAATATATAATTTTTATGAATAGTTTCTAAGATATCAATACAAACACACATTATTTTATCTATCTTTTCAGGTGTCATCGGACTTTGGTTACAATAATCAAACAGAGAAATATCATAGTAAGACATCACTAGATAACTCCATAATTCATCAACACCATACCAATAAACGACTGGACTACTACGTGAGCCGTGGTCATATAAATATTTCAAAATAGTGGTTTCATTTTTAAGCAACCGAATATCACTGTTTTTCTTCTCGGTTTTAATCGCAACGCTTTCTCCAGATTTCATATTCATGCCTCTATAAACAATACCAAATTTACCATTTCCTATTTTATCCAGGATTTTATATTTCTTACCGAGAACTTTCTCATTCATCTTTATTTATTAGCCAATTTGTTTATATATTATCTGAAATATAATATATAATGAATTTGTTTAAAATGAAAACCGATGGCTTAGATGATAAAGCTGGATTCTCATCATATTTATTATTAGTTTTATTTAATATCGTTTATTTTGGGTCATTGGTTGGAATCGTATTAATAAACACTGATTATATTAACGTTTTTAATATAATAGTTCATGGCATTTTGTGTTTATTTTTAATGTATAGATTTAATCCTATGCGTAAAAATATAGAAATAAATAGGTTTGACCAAACAATCATATTCAGTAGTGCGTTGTTTTTGTTAGTCAATTTAGGTCTAATTGAGTTAATAAAAACATTTTATATTGATGGACAAAGTAAAATAAGAAAAACAATACAAAATCTAATGCAATAATATCTATTATGACAGAAAAAATAGATGTTAATGAATTGTTTGAAAATGCAATGAAAGACCCAACATTGTTTTCAACTATGGATGTTGAGAAATTATTGGAGTCTATTGAAAATGATAAGAATGATTATTTACAAAACAAGTCAATGAAAATAATAACACAAGAAATTTACAAAACTATTCAAAAATTACAATTACCAGAAAAAACCCGGTTTGAATATTGCCAGAAATTGATTGGATATCGTTTAGTAGATGATGTACATGAATTGCATGTGGGAAAACATGTGAGATGGATTCGTGAACAAGTTCTTACGAACGGACTAGCACAAGTTCTTACGAACGGACTAGCACAAGTTCTTACGAACGGACAAGTACAAGTTCTTACGAACGGAGGTATAGTAACAACAATAAAGTTCCTAGATAACGGAACACAAGTCCTATGTAAATCCAATGGCTTGCGATTTATTCAATTCAAATTTGATGAATGCATTATATTTCAAAAGATGTCTTTAGAAGAACAATTGATTATGATGGCATACGATTACATAGAAAAGACCTAACTACGTTTCTTCTTCGTAAATCTCCCAATAGGATATTTAATTTTTTTAGTGCGGGCTTTCTTATTAGCAACATAAAAAAATTCTTTAATGTAATACATCATCTTCTGGGCAACAACAATATCTGTTTCTAACATCTTCTTAGTGACGTGACTATTATTAAAAAATCCCCTTTTAAAAAATTGTCCGTATAAATAATCGGAAAACAAATACTGCTCTGTATCAATAACCGAATTTCTGCATAATTCAGAACCCAAAAACCTATCCAATATAGTTTCTGAAGAAAGGTGATGAACATAAGACTTTGGTTGAATATAATAGACATTATCATTCACCATCTCATTAAAATGTGTATTATCTACAAAGCATAATCTGGTTTTCTTAGGTAATATAGTGCATTTAATGAAATCGTTATATGATTTATTATGAGAAGTCCTTCCCACTTCCACAATTTTGTTATTGACTTTAAACGCACAAATTATCTTATCAAATAGTTCTGTTTCGCAACCGAGTTTATAATCAAAATATTTGGCGATTAATCTAGACCATTCAGGGGAGCATTGATTATTAGTATAAATATATACATTATCACACACACCCTTTCTCTTCTTCTGATATAAAAAGGCCAATATTGGTAGTATTCCATATCTAAGAAATTCAGGATATAAATCAAGTAATTTATTAAAATCAACGTTACATTGGTTGGTATGAAACGATTTTATTGAGCTCCATAGTGTTTCTAAATCAGCAAAAGAGCCTAATGTTTCATCCAGATCAAACGCAATAACTATTGGAGTTTTCTTTTTTAAATTAACAGTAGATAAAAAATGCTTTCCCTTATAGAGTTGTATTTCTTCTTCATGTATCATTACAATATATGCATAAATAAATATATTATAATATAATAATTGTGTTTACAGTCCTACACCTGTAGAGCCAAATCCCCCAGCACCTCTTTCAGTATTAGAGAGATCATGCTCATTTACGAGAACCACATAAACTGGGCAGAGTGTAGGATGGCAGACCTGAAGTAAACGTGTATTCTGTTCAACTACGTAACTGCGCGAATCGTCGTCACTTGAACGAAGCCATCTAAAAGCACCAATAAGTGAGCCACGGTAACCAGAATCAATAATTCCAGTATGATTTGCCAGCATAAGAGGAGTCTTAGAAATACTAGAACGTGGATGGACAGTGTATGCGCAAGTAAAGGGTTGGTTCTTAGTAACATCACAATAAAGCATCTCACCCTTTACTTGGAAATCAATAAACTTTGACTCTGTGTCCTCATCAAACAGAGTGTTGTCAGGAACAAAGATGTCAAAACCAGAATCAGGATAAAGAGAATTCAAAATCTTTCCATTATGTAGATCAACCTTTTGTTGATAAATACTGGTTAGTTGGTTATTGTTTGGGTTTACTGCTAGTTTTAGTATGGCAAAATTATTAGCAACACTTCGGCAATTATTGCGCAAGCTGTTGAAAACATTAAGAATTCGGTCTTCAATAGGAGTCATCGTAATAGGATAATATAACAAGAATCTTTTATATTATTTATTTTCAATTTTTCAACCTTATAGAGGAACCTTGTTGCATGTCTTTTTCTGAAATAAAATATAGGATATAATAATATTATGTTTACTCCAAAAAGTTATACTTTAATAAACAAAATGTATGACCCGAAAAAAGATATCAGAAATTATCGTAATAAAGTGCGTGAATGGTTTGAAAAAATGTCTGATAAAACAACAGACTCAGAACAATACAACTCGGTATTGGATATTATAAATAAATATACAGACATAATTGAATTAGAAGACAAGAAAGATATACCGTTTTATGAAGAAATAGTGGAGGTAATGCAACTTTTAAAGAATAGCAATATTTTGGAAGAGAAATATCCACGACATTATAAAGAGGTTTTAATAGAAGAGAAAAAGGAAAGACTAGAACTATCAAATAAGATAACTGAATAAAATCATAACAATTTTCTAAATTGTAAAAGTAGGCTCTCTTCCAATTTTAAACTGAGCCCAGCTAATCTTCTTAGATTCCACAGGCGGAATTTTATCGGCCTCGTGCAATTTGTCAATATTCTCAGCACGTTTAACAGCAGAATCAATATATAATTCCTTTAGGATTTTGCCGACCATAACGGAACCCTCATGTTGGTCAACTTTATTATCCTCAATTAATTTCAATACAGTCAATAGTTTAGTCATAATAGTCAAATCCAATTCATTAGACACCATTTTATTAAAGATATCGGTGTAGTTATTAAAAAGAAAAGGGCATTCAGATTGGCACAACTGAGAAAACTCTTCTGCAGGCATACCTACGTTGGCCATTCTTAATGTGTCAATTTTGCGCACATCATCACGAATTAACGTGCTGTGTTTTAACTTACGAATGTTTTCAGTATTGTTTTCACAATCGGATTCGTCAATAAGCTTCTTAAGATTTAGTCGGTCTTGGATGTTCAAATCGGCCATATAGATAGTATTTTATTATTTTTCTATATTCTTGATTCACTAATAATAAAAAATCTTTAGCGAATGTCCAACCATATATTTTTATCTTACAAATATGTATACTAAAATGAAATCCACAACATTTAATATCATAATATCGGTTATTGTTATTTCCGTAATTATTTTCAGTTTGATGTGTTCATGCTCTAATGTGCGCCCATATTCTCCCGATACTATTTTTTCACATGAATATCCTTACGAAGGATTTGCTAATTTGGATTATTTAAACAATGACCCCAAGAACAACGATTTATTTATAAACAACCATTTGATGGCAAATCAAAATGCTTCTGATTGCAAGAAAGTAAATGGGTTTAGCGGACTTTTCTGCAAGCCTGGAGTAGCCGATACTAAAATTGACAGATTTTCAGGAATTAAGGGAGACTCTAAGTGCTTTGGTAAAAGCTCTGGATTGTCAAATTCTACGGGAAGCTTATGTTTAGACAATGATTTGGCAACATTATTGCAAACCCGTGGCGGAAACCAAACTGGCGGCCCTGACAAAATAGGTATGTAATTACACACGAATAAATTATACAATTATTGACCTAATTGTATAATTTTATACTATTCGTTTATGTTTGGTTTATTTTGATTTTATATTACTCGGTGGAAATGTTAGATAACATATTTCACAATAAAAAATTTTATTAGACGTTTCTGGTCCAGTATCAACATCATCTTCTATAACACAATGTTCGCAATTTTCATTTAAATATTTTTTGATAGATTCAATGATTGTTTTATATTCAGATGACTGATTTTTTTGTGGTAGAGAATTTAATGAACATAATGCACTAGACATCAAGACAATGTCGTGTTGCTCCATAAAAAATATTTCTGCTAATATTATTAGCAGCGTATTTTTATGTTGTTTTTTATTACACCTTTCTCATTTCAAACGCCGATTTTATATTATAATTTGTATATTATCAAATAAAATATTACACCCTTGCCATCCTGCTCTTTTAGCGGTTATAGATAATGGTTTTCTTGGCATAATACAATTGGAATTAATATTTTCACTTTTAATATAAAAAATATTTATAATTTTATAAGATTGTTTTTCATATAAAATAATTAAATAATCTATTTGGTCATTAATATTTTTTAATGTTGTTGAATATTCACCTCCAATTGTATTGAATGTATTTTTACTTTTTATATTATTAACCTGTTTTTGAGTAGCACGTTTTGCCTTTATTTGATATTTTTGATTACAACTAATACAAATCAAATCTTTTGATTGTTCATTTGTTTTACATTTTTCAAAATTGTTATCATTACATCTAACACATTTAATATTATTTTTTATATAGTATTCACACGCCTCACCAACTATTCTACTTTCGCTTTTCCAATTATTATTTTCTTTAACTTGTGAAATAAATTTATTTAATTCCATTTTATTTATAATATAAATAAAATTATAAAAAAAAATATTTCTGCTAACATTATTGGCATGAATATTTTAAGTTGTTTTTTTATTAAAAGGAAGGTTCTAAAGGAAACCGACCCGCAGAGCTTTTAGGTTTCCTTTATACGTACATAGCTAACAAACTCTGATTCTGTTTCTCATCATTCTTAATAAGCGAATCTACGACCTTCTTGGTTACAGTAATAGGGAATGTAACCTCTAGTTCAATATCCTTACCAAATATCTTGGAGTCAGGCTTAACGAGTCTAAATAGATTCAACTTTGTATAAATAATCTCTAAACAACGCTTCAAGTTACGAACACCTGCTTCCTCGCCAGTAAGAGCACTGGTACCAATGATATACTCCAAAGTTTCATTGGGAATAATCACATCCTCCTCTGTAAAGTTGACCTGCTCACGAATCTTGGGCAACAAGTAGTTCCTAGAAATCGTGACCTTCTCCTTCGCATCATAACCCTTAGTCTGGATGCGATACATTCTGTCTCTCAAGATAGGGTTCACCTTGCTCTCGTCATTATAACTAAAGATGAACAAGCACTTGCTCAAATCAAAATCCAACTCCGCAAAATACTTATCATGAAACTGGCTGTTCTGTGATGTATCCGTAAGATGAGTCAAGATACCAACAATCTCCTCACCCCTAGGAGTATCACTGATTTTATCCAACTCATCAAAGTAAATCACAGGATTCATGCACTTGCTTTCAATTATGATTTGAACTATTTTACCCCAAGTGCTACCCTCGTAAGTATAAGAGTGACCTTCCAAGAAACTAGAATCACCAGTACCACCAAGAGCAATGAATGCGAATTCACGACCCAAAATCTTACTGATACCTTCCTTCACAAGTGTTGTCTTACCAGTACCCATAGGACCCTTGATAGCAATAGCAGTTCCCATGGCAGAGGGATTAGAAATCCACTGGCCAACCATCTGCATAATCTGAATTTTGGCATCATTCAGTCCAAACACACACTCATCTAGAGTAGTCTTGGCAGTCTCCATAAACTCATGACAGGCATCTAGACCATCATCCATTTTGACAGTGAGGTTCTTATAGGTACCAAAAGGAATACGCATAAATGTGTCTACCCAATTCTTGATTTTATAGTACTCATTGTCTCCAGGGTCCATACCACGAAGCACATTGAGCTTTTGCATGGCAATTGCCTTGAACTTAGCAGGCATCTTGGCATCCAGAAGAGCAAGACGATAAGGTCTCTCCACATTAATATGGTTATTTATTTCTTTGAGATCCTTCATAATACGGAGCTGCTCCTTGTTAGAAAGCTTTTTTCTGAAGTAGTCAATCTCATTAGTGCGCTTCTTGTCGGTGTGGATAAGCTTATGGTAGGTCTTGGCGTTCTTGGTACGAGCTTTCTTCACAAGCTTCTTGATACTGCGGTTACATTCGCTCACAGCATTACGAAGAATCTTGCTCTTGGGCTTATTTTTGAGTTGTTCAGAGAGGCTCTTCTTGGTTTCAACTAACTCCAAATACTCTTGTTCAACGTCGGTAATCTCAGTTTCTTCCTCTGTATCAGCCTTCTTTTTAATGGCCTTCTTCTTGTCTGCTGCCTTTTGTCCATTCTTTTGTCCATTCTTTTGTCCATTCTTTTGTCCATTCTTTTTAAAATCCTTGGTTGCGACAGCATCTAGAGTAATGTTTTCAGGACTAGGAGTATCAGCAAGTTCAACCTTCTCATAATTTTCTTTCATGAACATCTGTTCATCTTCACTATCACAATCTGCTTCATCTTCCTCTTCATTGTATGCACATTCATCTTCTTCTTCGTCCATTCCAAAGACAATACTGTAGAAGCCTTTTTCGTCATCGCCTGCATCTTCGTCTTCATCATCTTCATCAGATTCAGGCTTTGATTTGCGCTTGTTTCCGCGGACTGGTTTCTTGTCAGACTTTTTGGATTTGTCTTGCTTCTTGGACTTTGAATCTTTCTTGACACGCTCATCCATGTACTTAGAAGGAAAGATGCGAGAAATGAAGTTACGGAGTTCAGTTTTGTCCATAGCATCTAATTCATCATCATCTATATCCTCATCATCTAAGTCATCATCGTCTTCGTCATCATCATCGTCGTCATCACAAGCTTGCGAATCGTCGTCTTCATCATCCTCCTCATCGGATTCCTCTTCAACTACACGCCTCTTGTTTTTCTTATTTTTCTTAGAAGGAGGAACATAAGTTGAATCACTATCCTCTTCTGACTCAGAATCATCATCATCTACCCAAACTTCAGACTCATCATCAGAATCAGGCTTATTCTTCTTGAGCTTGGTGTTCTTAGTAGAACGGAGATTCTTCTTCTTGTCAGAAATACCCTTTGCCATTTTGAAATATATAAACCCTAGTTTTTAAGTAAATTAAAACAATGTTTTTCAGAATCAATTTTTTGATTCTTTTCGGAAGTCCTTTCAAAAAATTGATTATCAAAGGATATAAAAAATATCTCCATAATATTATAGGGAAATTATAATGTCGTCTCAACGATCCAGAATGAATGATTACAAACCTCCCTCCAAAATTATTGGCGTTCAATTTAGTATGTTATCACCGGAAGAGATTCGTAAAAACTCAGTAGTTGAGGTTACGTCTCGTGATACTTACATAAATAACAAGCCAATTGCTGGAGGTTTATTTGACCCAAGAATGGGTGTATTGGAGCCTGGTCTTATCTGTCCTACCGATGGATTTACCTACATTGATACACCTGGTTACTTTGGTCATATTGAGTTGGCTCGTCCAGTATTCTTCATTCAACATATCAAGGAGATTATGAAAATATGCAAATGTATTTGTTATAAATGCAGTAAGCTTTTGATTAACAAAAATCAACATAAGCATATTTTGACAAAGAACGGTTCAGACCGTTGGGATTATGTTACCGCAGCTTGTTCCAAGGTAAAACGTTGTGGTGATTCATCAGAGGATGGTTGTGGTTGTAAACAACCAGATAAAATCAAGTTGGAGGGAATGTCAACTATATTTGCTATTTGGGAGAATATTGAGACAGATGCAGAGGGAGAAAGTAAGAAGATTACACATAAGCTAACCCCTGAGATTATATTGAAAGTTTTCAAGCGTCTTTCAGATGAGGATATTTCATTCATGGGGTTTAGTCCTTTGTGGTCTCGTCCTGATTGGATGGTTTGTCAAGTGCTTCCTGTTCCTCCTCCTGCTGTTCGCCCATCTGTCAAGCATGATGCTCAACAGCGCAGTGAAGATGATTTGACACATATTTATAGCAATATTATTAAAACCAACAAGGACCTTGCTGATAAGATTGCTAACAATGCTTCACCGAATGTTATTGAGGGATTGGTCACTGTATTACAATACTTCATTGCAATGATTGTGAACAATAAAGTCAAGGGTGCTGTTCCAATGGCGCAGCGTTCTGGTCGTCCTCTTCAATGCATCAGTGGTCGTTTGAATAGCAAGAATGGTCGTATCCGTGGTAATCTCATGGGTAAACGTGTTGACTTTAGTGCCCGTTCGGTTATTACAGGTGACCCCAATTTGTCTATTCGTCAGTTGGGTGTTCCTAAGAAGATTGCGATGAATCTTACGAAGCCAGTTACAGTGAATGACCGTAATCGTGATTTCCTGATGAAGATGATTCAGAATGGCCCGGAGGAATATCCTGGTGCTAAGATTCTGGAGCGTAAAAATGGTGAGAACATTTCATTGCGTTATGTTGACCGTGGTTCTATAAGATTGGAGAATGGCGACGTTGTACACCGTCACATGATGGATGGCGATGCTGTCCTTTTCAATCGTCAACCTAGTTTACACAGAATGTCTATGATGTGTCACATCGTAAAAATCATGAAGAAAGGTGATACTTTTAGAATGAATGTTGGGGACACAAAACCATACAATGCCGATAAATTTTCGCTGCAGTTATGCAGCGAGTTTTGATTAAATCATCAATGTTGGCAACAGGGAGCGTTAAAAGCGTGAAACTCCCTAGTGTCAGGGAAACCGTAGGTTTCCTTGATGCAAAACACCTTGTTGACGGGAATCCCCTAAAACAATCACTACCACTCCAACTTGGAAACATTTTGGAGGAACACGGTTAATAGCCGTACCCAATGGTAAAAAAGTGATTGATGAATCTATTAGACTACCAAAAAGTCTATCCATAGATGAAATGGGCAATCCGCAGTGGAGTATCTAAAGCCGTTTGGTAGGCCATGATACCCTCTCAGAGACTGCTGAGGTGTTGGTGAACAATGAAGGATTAGCCATCCTGAGTTTGCTTAAGGTACAGTCCGTCCCCACTGGAAACTTTGGGGGTGCTGCATTTATGCAGCCAAAATAAACATGATTCGTGCATGTTTATTTTGGCTGCATAAATGCAGTGACGTTTGATGGAGATGAAATGAATTTACATATGCCACAGAATGTCTTGGCAGAAACAGAGTTGAGACATCTGGCAGCTATTCCTTGGCAGATGATTAGTCCTTCTGCCAACTCACCTATTATTGGTATTTATCAAGATTCACTTTTGGGTTCTTACCGTTTCACAAGACCCAATGTAAAATTCTCACACAAGGATGCAATGAACCTACTTATGATGTTTGATAAAGTGGATCCCAAACCATTCCTAGAATTGCGTGATTCAAAGCAAGATATTACTAGTTTTGATGTGTTATCACAAATCCTCTCACCTATTACTCTTAAATACAAGACCAAATTGTTTGAAGAAGAAGAAGACGCCAACACTTCTAATAATGTTCTAGAAATCCGCAATGGTAAGTACATCCGTGGTCAGATGGAGAAGTCCGTGTTGGCTTCTACAACCAAGGGTATTATTCATCGTGTTTGCAATGACTACGGAAATATGCAGGCATCACATTTCATTGATGATTTGCAAAATGTGGTTACTGAATATATGAAGACAAGCTCTTTTAGTGTGGGTATTAGCGATTTAATTGCCAACAAGACCACACAAGATAAAATTATTCAAGTAATCGCAGAGAAAAAGCATGATGTACAGACATTGATTGAGAAGATTCATTTGGGTATCTTTGAGAACAATACTGCACAATCTAATATGATGGAGTTTGAGGGCAAGGTCAATAATATTTTGAACGATGCGAATAACCAAGCTGGTTCTATCGGTCGTAAGTCATTGAGCAAAACCAATCGTTTTGTGATGATTGTGGATTCGGGGTCCAAGGGTACCCCAATTAATATTTCACAGATGATTTCTTGTTTAGGACAGACCAACGTAGATGGTAAGAGAATTCCCTATGGTTTTGATAGCCGCACACTTCCCCATTTCAGCAAGTTTGATGATAGCCCAAGTGCACGTGGATTTATTGAGAATTCCTATATCTCAGGCCTCACTGCTCCAGAGCTGTTCTTCCATGCTATGGGTGGTCGTATTGGTCTTATTGATACTGCTGTTAAGACTTCACAGACAGGTTATATTCAAAGACGACTTATCAAGGGCTTGGAGGACCTAAAAGTAGAATACGATATGACAGTTCGTAATAACAAGGGTAAGATTATCCAGTTTGCTTATGGCGATGATGGTTTTGATTCTACCCGTGGTGAGAACCAATCTGTTCCTCTAGTCAGCATGACAACTGAAGAAATTTATTTGCATTATGATATTGCTGGAATTAATGATGAGCATAACAATTTGTTAAATATTTATAGCAAGGGAACTCAATCAAGACTCAAAAAACAACGTGCTGCAACCAAGGAAATCTGTCAAAAGTATATTGATAAGATGATTGAAGCCCGTAAGAATGTGATTGAATCCGTGTTCAACAATAAGAATGACAACAATGTCACTGTTCCTGTGTCATTTCAAAACATTATTGCCAATGCTCAAGGCCAGCTCAATTTGAATTCTAATTCCATTGTTGATATTACTCCGTTGGAGGCGTTTGAGCTTGTGGAGGAGTATTTTAATAAGCTACAGCGTTTGACATACGTGCAACCTAAGTCATTGTTTGAGGTTCTCTACTTCTATTACTTGAATCCCAAAGATTTGTTGGTAAACAAGCGTTTCCATCGTGCAGGTTTAATTATGATGTTGGAGAACGTGGTTTTGAGATACAAGCAAGCCATTGTTCATCCCGGTGAGATGGTAGGTGTGATTGCTGGTCAATCTATTGGTGAGCCAACAACGCAATTGACCTTGAACACTTTCCATTTGGCTGGTGTGTCGTCTAAGTCTAATGTGACTCGTGGTGTGCCAAGAATTGAGGAGATTCTCAGATTGACCAAGAATCCCAAGCACCCTTCACTCACTGTTCATTTGAAGCAGATTGATGAGGCTGAACAAGATAAGGCTACCAAGTATGCAAATATGTTGCAACACACCAAACTTGTAGATGTTATCAAGTCTGTTCAAATCTGCTTTGACCCTAATGACAAGACAACTACAGTTGTTGATGACCGCATCCTGATGGAACAATTTTATGAGTTTGAGGATATGATGGAAGATTGTTTGGAATCGGAATTGGACACCAATGTCCAGAAGTCCAAGTGGATTATCCGCTTGGAGTTGGATGCGGATTCTCTTCTAGATAAGAATATTACAATGGATGATATTCATTTTGCGATTACAAACAGTCATGGAAATGATATTTCATGTGTTTATTCGGATTACAATGCTAACAATTTGGTATTCCGAATCCGTTTGAACAGCAGCATTTTCAACAAGAGTAAGAAGCAGAAGGGTATTGCGGATACATTGGACCAATCCGATGAGATTTATATGTTGCGTAACTTCCAAGAGGCTCTTCTCAACAATATTGTGCTTCGTGGTATCAATGGAATTGACAATGTGAATCCTCGTAAACTCAAGAATAATGTTAGTCGTGATGAAGGCAAGTATGTTGCAAAGGATGTATGGGTTCTAGATACGACTGGTAGCAATTTGATGGAAATATTGGCCATGGATTTCATTGATGCGAATCGCACATACAGTAACGATATCAAGGAAATCTTTGATGTGTTAGGTATTGAGGCAGCTCGTCAAATCATTTACAATGAATTCTTTGAGGTGATGGAATTCAGTGGTGTATACATTAACTATCATCACTTGAGTTTGTTGTGCGACCGTATGACATCTACAAAGGGAATGGTCTCTATCTTCAGGTCTGGTATCTTGAATGATGATATTGGTCCTCTTTCCAAGGCAACATTTGAGGTTCATACGGAAGTCTTGTTGGATGCTTCTAGACATGCTGACTTTGACCATATGCGTGGTGTGTCTGCGAATGTGATGATGGGTCAAATGGGTGTATTTGGAACAGGTTGTTTCCAATTGGTTTTGGATATGGAGAAGATGAGAGATTTGGAGGACCAGCCCGTAGATACTACGGATTCCAATAAGGAAATTGAGAAGATGTTTGGTAAGATGGATGACCAAACCGACGTTTGCTCAAAGAACAATATTGAGATTAATAATAATTTGGCAGCGATTAAACCTGTAGATAATGATGAATGCACAGATGATAATTATGATATTGGATTTTGAAACCCTCCCTTCTAAAACTTCCTTTTAATTTATTTTTTATTATGACTTTTTATAATAAAAAATTAACGGCAATGTTTTTTTGTTTTATTGTTACGTCTTCTAGTTCCTCCTTTACCGTAACCTTTACCTTTACTTGTACTGCTAGCTCTAGTACTAGCTCTAGTACTAACTCTAGTACTAACTGGTTTAGGTAAAATTTTAGCACCTGTTTTAGCCGCTACGCTTTTAACCGCCCTGCTTTTAGCCGCTACGCTTTTAGCCGTCTTCGTTTTTGGAACAATACCCAACTTTGCATTGAACCAATCCTCAATATTTTCAAGACGAATTTTACCAAGACGAATATCATAAATTAAATCATAAACCAGTCCGGGAAAGAAATTCTCCGTTTTTTCTTCATAATATTCAGTAGAATAGTCCGCAAAAACAGAATAACTTTCAATGATTTGATACAAATATGTCATCAATATATTGTTTTTGATAACGTCGCAACAAGAGCCATATGTAGTAGTAACCTGATATAAAGCTTCTCTAATCTTTTGTTTTTGTTCTTCAAATGTAATAATTTGTTGGGTTGGTTGTTTTGGAATAGGACCGACCAATTGTTGTATCTTATGATAAATAAGATTCTTAGCTGAAAACATATCTTTGCTATCATATTGCTCAATTACTATAAACAATTGACTGGCTGTTAATAGATTTTTAATAGTTGAGTTCATGAAGCATGTTGCACATTGTTCTCTAGGTATTTCTACAGTTAAACCAAAGTCAAATAATTTAACATTACCAGCAACAAATCCAATATTCCCAACGTGACAATCCTGGTGTAAATAACCTTGATGCACCATTCCTTCTATCGCAGTTATCAATTGTTGTTGATGTTTTTTATTTCCAAGTTCATGCCCATAATCCCCTTTCCAAACAGAAGACAATTTATCCATTACGTAGTAACCATATAGTTGACGAGATGTTCTATCTTCGCAAAACCATGATTTATATATTTTTGGAGCAACACCTAAATCTCCGAGTTTAATTCCGATATTAACCTCATTAATAAAATCGCTTTTTCCTTTTGGGTTCATAATTGTAATTTGTTTCAATACATATTGTCCACTAGCTGAAAGAGCACCTGCTATGGCTTCATTTTGAGCACCAGGCTTTAATTCATATGCTATTCCAAAATCACCTCTTCCCAATTCTCCTTTTATTTTTAAACCATCATAACATTTTTCAGGACTATCTACTATATGTTCTTGAATCATGTATCTATAATATAATAATAAAATTATATTACGATGAATATGAAAATTATAGTTTTTATTGACGAAATGATATAGAAAAAATAAAACACTATATATTGTCCCGGGTTTAGCTCAGTGGTAGAGCTTTTGACTGTAGTAGTTTGCCGATATCAAAATGTCACCTGTTCGATCCAGGTAACCCGGAAAAGAATACGAAGTATTTGGAAAAAGAATACGAAGTATTTGGAAAAAGAATACGAAGTATTCGGAAAAGACCAACCAAAAAGCGTTAATGGTGTAGTGGTAACATGTAACCCTTCCAAGGTTGAGCTGAGGGTTCGATTCCCTCTTAACGCAAATATTTATAAGTTTTTTATTACGAAACTTATAAACATTATTATTTCTCTAAATTCTGTTCCCCAACCGGAACCTTATTAGAGAAATTTTGATAAAACCCACTATTTTTAGAAGGTGCCGCAATTTCATAAGTAACGTTCTTCGCATATTTATTGTTCTGAAAAGGCACTAAATCATCAAAATATTTGTCCGTCATAACAGAATTCAATAACAACACTTCATCCTCATTGATACTATAATCCACATTAGATATATTCAAATAACGCTTATTATCTAACATAAATAAACGAATGCGCTTGTATCTAATTAATTCATCGCAAACCCGCATAAAATAAAATCTATCATTATCTGTTTCTGGATTAATTAAATTATTTTTGGGAAAACAAGCTTTGCCGTGGCGTTTTAAGCAAAATGATTTAACATCACAAGACCCAGAATTACAATTAGATAATTCACCAACCTTTTGTTTTATCTCTTCATCAATATCTGAAACAAAGCTAAATGCGTTTTGTGTTAAATGTCTTACCAATATATCCAACTTTTTCATTTTCAATGAATACAAAAACTTAGGATTGTCTAGCACATGAATGACCTGTTCACGGATTTCTCTATAATTATAGTCGTTTAATAAATTTCGTATTTCGGTTCTAAATGCTCCGTAAAATTGTGTTTCTAATCTAATATTACGAACAGTATTCACACGTAAGTCATCTTGTTTTTTGCTAGTTGCCAATGTAAGGTCTAGATTACTACTTAGACCATTAAATACTGGTAGACCATCTTCAAATGTATCTGCTTCTGGTCCTGTTATTTGAACTAACTGATTTGTTTCCGTTAAAATGCCCACAATCATTTCGTCCTCCATAACTTTCATCATGGGTTTACATAAAATGCGGCCACTAGAATCAGAACTTATTTTATTGAGTGTATCACGACTTGTTGCGTAATCTGACCATTGAACTGTATTCATAAATATAGTTTCTATATTGGTGATTTGGCGAGATGGGTAGCAGGGTAAATAAACAGTAACCTGTTCTTGTGTTTCCACCATAAGTGCAATTACTTTGCCATTGTAATTTAATACCTGTTTTTTTACCGTCAATCCAATATCACTTGCGTTTTTCATTAAAACATCAATCGGTACGTTTTCTTTGTATGTATATGTTCGGGGTCTTGTCTGCATTGGTTTACATTTTCTACCCGATGTTTCAATTACCATATTAAGAACCTTGCGTAGAGTCTTTAATTCATCGGTGGCAGTCATATTCATAAATATTTTAATAGTTTCTTCAGATATCTTTGTTTTGGTATTTTCTTTCTCCTTTCCTTCATATAAATAAATAGGTTCGTAGAAATTATCATGTTTTAACACCAATATTGTGCCTCGGTCTTTTAAATAAACATTGGATGAATATGCATTTGTGGGACACAATAAATCAATATTATCAGTGGCATCATTATACAAAATTTCCATAATCACTAGATTTACTCCACCCTCAAATAAAACAGATTCTTCAGATGAAATAATATCCCATAAATAGGTATGGTCAATGATGGCGTCAGGGTCGCTCAAGTAGTTTTTAAAGTTCTCAAAAGAAGAAATAGATTCCTTTAAAAATGCATATTGGGATGGGTCATATAAATCTATTTGACTATAGAAAAATGTGTTTTTATAATTTTCTACTGAAACATCATCCACCGTGTATTTATTGGGTTTAAAAATAGAAGTCATTGAGCCATTATGTAATTTCAAATAATCATCTAATGTCAAAAGGGCAACTATTTTTTGACGCATCTGCTCAATAGTTAATAAATTAATTTCAGAATAACTGCTGTAAATATCCGCAATTACACCGAGAAAGGATTGATGTGGTGATTGTTCAACACCATAACGTAGGAGAGGGCGTTTACCAGTTTGAATATACACGACGCCTCCATTGTTCAATGCATATTTACTGTTTTTAGTTCGTAAAAATTTCTCAACGGGAAGTGGTAAAAACCCCCAGCGATATTGAGGAACTGGATAACGATCTATACCAAATACATTGTTTTTACTCTTTTGCTTTTTCTTTTCTTTCTCTTTCTTTGCTTCGTCATCTTCTTGGGGTTTTACTAATCCAACAGCTTCTTTATCTTGTGCACCTTCTTTGGGTACAGACTGAATAGAAATCTGTGATTTTTTACCATCAGGTCCTATTTTATCAGTATTTACATCAACTAGTCCGCATTGTTGACGCCTAGCTTGTTGCTGGCTTAATGCTTTGCCTTTTGTTGCCCATGTATTGTAACAACAGGGCAAACACAGTTTAGGGTCAGGATGTGAATGTGGTGGTTTAAATCCAGGGGAATGATAAACATATTTACCATTTTCGTCTTTGTGATATTTGGGATCAGTAAATTCAAAAATAAAATGGTCTGGTGGTGGTGGTTTGGCATTATCAGGTATGATTTTGCCACCACATTCACCACGGTTTACCTCAGCTTCAGTCATAGGTTTATTTGTTTTTAAACACCAGAATCTTGGACAGATATACCAGAATTGATTTTTAGGGTCTGAACCATATTTGATAGCATTAGTGTAAGCGCCTGAATGTTCTTTATCTATTTCGGTTTTCTCTTCATCTGTCAAAATAACCGGTTGCAAACTACCATTTGCTGGACAAATGCGTGAATAAGAAACAAATTTGCCTTGGGGTTTTGTAAGTATTAAATTGGGCTCTTTCTCTTTCATACGTTTAGTAAAGATATTGGATTTTTCTTCTTTTGCTTTACTCGCACCGCTTTTAGCCCCTCCACTCTTTTTTTTATTTGAACTATTTTCACTAGAACTAGCAGACGGCTCTTCTGGTAAATAACCATCTTCTTCTTGTTCCTGTTCCTGTTCCTGTTCCTGTTCCTGTTCCTGTTCCTGTTCCTGTTCCTGTTCCTGTTCCTGTTCCTGTTCCTGTTCCTGTTCCTGTTCCTCCTCATCCTCTTCTTCAGGCAAATATCCTTCAGTTTCTTCGCTTTTAGATACAGACTCAGGCTCATCTGTAGAAACAGACTCGGGTTCTTCTGTAGCAACTGGTTCTGTTACTGGTTCTGGTTCTGTTACTGGTTCTGGTTCTGATATTGGTTCTGTTTCCTCTTCAACGTCAGAATCAGAACTAGATTCTGAGTCCGAATCGGATTCAGAACTAGATTCAGATTCTGACACAACACCTGTCTCAAGAATTTCACCATCATCATCTTCATCATCTTCACCTGGTAAATATTTGTCTTCCTCATCACTTTCTTCTTCACCATCAACAAAACCTTGTGTAAATACAACTGGCTCAACAATTGTGGTTTTCTTATTTAAAATAATATTTTCTATTTTATCTTCGTCGGCTTTATTCATTTTGGAACATAACAAATTCATTTTACCAATTAAGCTTGCAGGAATATCCTGAGATTGTATTAACATTCTCAAGATACTATCCATATAAATGTGTATAATTTCAATAAACTCTATTGCGTTTATTTGGTCAACCTTTATCTGTAGTTTATTATCAAACGGAGATTTATAAATAGAAACAGGAAAACCTGGATTGTCTACAATATCAACTTGCTTATTTAAAAATTGACCGTGTATTCTCTGGTGCTGATTAAAATAATTAACTATTTCAGCCATGGCGGCATCCCTGGATAATGAAAAATTTGTAGACAAGTTCTCTATAATCTCTGCTTGACTATTAGTTCTTTTAAACACTTCGGTGATAGTAGATGCAATGGCATTCATTTTTTGATAATTGTCAACACGAATAAAATTCAATACAATTCCTTTACTAACATCCAAATCTGTATCCATAACATCAAACATACTGGTTAGACAACCCAGAACCTTCTTAAAATTAACTGTCTTGCTTTCAATAGAAGATTGATACTTTAAATTTATAACTTCAATATTTGGCTCAGTTAACTTATCAAATCTGCGCATTTTATATCCAGATTTTGCCAATGTTTTATTTATTTTAATAATAATAGGATTAACTACATTGTATATAATTGTTTCTACAGCCTTCACTGAAATAGGAGTAATCATATTTGAACGAACACAAATATTACCATTTGCGCTAAGTTCAATAAAAATATCCAACAGCTCTTTCTTAAAAGTACTATATTTAATATAAAAAATTATTTGATTTTGTTTTTTGTTGTCTCGTGATATCGTATTTATTGTTTTCTTAGGCAACCATGGTATTTTTCGCCCATCTTTAGATGTAAATTCTGAATAAAAACGGAACATAACTTCACGCCGTTTACCAGGATTATATTTTATCATAGGCGTAAATGGATAATACGGGCTATCCGACCCCCCACTTGCATGAATTTGTTTAAATATAATATCCAATGGAATAGGGATTTCTATTTCAGGGTGAATGACAATATTAAAGTCAGACACTCCCATTTCAATATAATCCAATTCACTCTTTTTACTATTATGAATATTATAAAATAAATCTACAGTATCATGCAATTGAAATGTGCCGGGTTTTAGCAACGTATTATTATTTGCAATGAATTCTTGCTGTTTCTCCATAAATCCATCTTTATTAGTTACATCAGCCTTATATAAAAGTGGGAAGTAGAGTTCAACTAAGAAAGAATGGTCAATTGCTAGTTTTTCTACGGTTGAATCATCTGCATAAGAATAGTTTGCGGCGTCTGCATAATCAAGTACATCACCGGCTCTGCAAACATAAATTACATTATCTGCAAGCTCGCCGTAGTTCAAAAGCAACTGATTTTCAAAAGTATATAATTCGTTGTTTTTTGCCATTTGAAATGCAGGAATAGGGTCGTCTTTTCTCAATTCAACATCATATGGGTTACCTGAAAATAACAAGTCATGATAGGTTGCAAAACGTTGTCCAAGGGGAATTGACACCTTATATTTATCTGTTTTATTAATATATTTTGTAAAATCCTCATAATAATAAGCGGGTTTTTCCATTGCGATAAGCTCGTCGTAAAATTCGCTTTTTAATTGAATGTTTATGGCAAATTGCGACATGAGTTTACCATTGAACAGTCCTTTCTGTTGGTCAATCACTTTAACATGGTCAACTGTCAAATATCTCTGACCAAAAATATAAAGTTCTTCGTAGCAGACTTCGTTTTTACCAAGCTCATGTATTATCTTTTTCTTTATAGTACGGATAGTATCATCTTTATGAATTTGTTGAGAACTATTATGAAATTCTGGTTGCGGATTTATAGCATCAAATATCGCACGTTCACCATCTTTGCTAAATAATTTTTGTTTGATTTGTTCATCTGTCATAGGTGTAGAATTACCATTAAAAACAACATACTTGGATGGAATACCTTGTGAATTCAACAAACATAATATATATTTTTGGCTCTCTGGAATTTCTATAGTTTCAGAAATGGGTTCCACTGTTTTAGATTCCATGACGTATATACAATAAACTTATAAAATATGTAAGTTTTTTATTCTTTATATTATTAAATGAAAAAGGCATTATTAATTGGAATAGATTATATTAAAAATCCTGAATATTATTTGAGAGGATGTATAAACGATGTTATTGTTGTTCGCAATATGCTAATAGATGCATACGATTATAATGCGTTTGATATTACAATTATGCGGGATGATTCGGGTGATTTTATAGCACCCACAAGAACTAATATATTACGTCAATTAGAACTTTTGTTTTCCCAAAGCGAAAATTTAGAGGAAATATGGTTTCATTACAGTGGTCACGGGTCTCAATTACAAAATCAGAATCGTGAAATGAAACAAATTATTATACCGTCTAATTATCAAGAAGAAGGTGTAATTCAAGATACCGAATTGCTTCAGTTAATACAACAGATATCAAATAATTGTCGTGCAATTATGGTATTTGATTGTTGTCATAGCGGTACTATATGTGATATGCCATGGACGTTTGAATATACTAATGCAAATAGTATGGAAACACAAACGCTTGTAACACACACACTGGCAACACACACTAATCCTATTGAAATGTCCAATCCAAATATTTATGTTTTCAGTGGTTGTCGTGATAATCAAAAAAGCTCGGATTCAATAAACACATTAGACCAATCAATAGGTGCTTTCTCAAATGCACTAGTAGAATCATTAAGGGCCAGTCGTCATAACATAAGTGTTATGGAGTTGTATAAAAATACATGTATTTTTTTATTGAAAAATGGTTATAGTCAAAATCCTGTGTTATCATCAAGCACAAAGACACCGTCCTATATTATTAGGAAATCATAAACTTTTTACACCATTTCGCATTGAAAATGCGCAATGTAACGTTGCCTTTTCACTAAAATCTGCCCATTTCATGGGCAGATTAAATGAAATAAGGTGTAAAACAATAAAATAAAGACATTATGTTATTATTTATTATAATGGGAGTTCATTTCTCAAAAAGGAAGCGTTTGTTAAATCAAAGAAGATGTCCAAAAATAGCAAATGAAACATTAAGAAGAAGAATAATGTTTGACTTAAAAAGAATGCACAACTGTTTGAATGAACTAAAAGAAGACGTTCACATAATAAAAAAAGAAATATCAGAAAATAGTAAAAATAACGAAAACAATAATTATACATCATAATAAGGGTTGTCGTGTATGCTCATGCCGCAATATTCACGTTTATCTTTTTTATAGTCTACAGGATTGTGGATACCCGCTGTTTTGGCGTTCTCCAATAGAAATTTGAAATTCTCCCAGAATTCACTCTTATGTCCAATAGATTTTGTCATAACATGAGAAAGTTCATGAATCGCCACAAATGTAAGGGTACTTTCATCTATTAGATTATCATTTTCTGATTTAGATTTATTTAAACAAAAAGCTAATTTCTCGCCCTTGTTCTCACTATACGCAGTGTATTCACTTGTAGGTAATGTTTCAACAATCTTTTGTGGGTTGTAACCAGCAACAAGGCGTTTAACACGCTCTTCATCAGGATAATTTTTATTCATGTATTTAACTAATGATTTACACTTATCAGTTACGGTTGCGAGTAAATCAGCAGCAGCTTGTAATTTTTCGCGCTCACGAACACAATATTTATTACCATCCACATTAGATATAATACATTTTAATTGAAATCCTTCAGAGTTTATGTAATACATATATCCGCATGTAGATAAAACAAACACAATGAGAAAATAACCTAAAGCATCGTATTTATCCATGACTATATAAATACGGTGTATTTTAATTTTCTTATATTTTTTAACGTTGTCTTTTATCTTTTTTACACCTTGGAAAATTATAATAGGTGTATATGCTTTCACAACTTGTTGTTTCATGCGACTTTTACATCTGTTGCGTTTTTAACGACGAGTTTTTTTCTGCAAAAAATATAAAGTTTCAACCGCTACTTTATACTATGCTGTAGCCAAAAAACTTACCTTTTTTAACTATATCTTTATCTATAAAAGCTTGTCCAATTGCTTCGTCAAGTTTACATAATTTTAGAATAATAGCGTTTTCAAACATTTTTTTTAAGTCTTCTTTATTATATTTTTTTATATCTTCTGCTAGTTTGTTTGTTAATTCTTTTGTTTTTATTGATCTTATTGCGTTTATTGCTATGCTTATTCTAACGTATTTGTAATGTATTAGATTTTCATCTAACCCGTAATTTAAAAAAGTAACAAGGTCAGTTACCTTTTCATCTAACCCGTGAGTATTAGCTGGATCTTCCATTAGGCCGTTAATTTGGTCCCGCAAAGTTACCCTTTCGTACTCTTCAGTTTTCTTGGTCAACTGATAGTTATCCGCCTTTTCTTTCTTCTCTATATCTCTCTCTGTCTTGTAGTCTTCTCTAATCATATCCATCTGTTTTCCTTTTTGTTCCCGCCGAAGAATACGTGCATTTTCTTCTTCTTCCAATTTTTTCCGTGCTATCCTGTGTTCTTCTTCCAATTTTTTCCATGCTCTCTTGATTTCTTCTTCTCCTCCCCCCCTTCTCTTAATTCGTCTTGTTTTTCTTGAATTGCGTCTTTTCTGTTTACCTGCGGTTCTTTGTCGTTTTGAAGGCATTGTATATATAATGTATATAAAATATATTTTAATTTAGATCCTTCAGAGTTTGTGTAATAGATATATCCGCATACAGATAAAATAAAGACAAAGAAAAAAATACCTAAAGCATCGTATTTATGCATAACTAAATAAATACGGTGTTTATTCTTTCACAACTGGTTGTTTCGTGCGACTTTTACATCTGTTACGTTTTTTCACGACGAGTTTTTTCTGCAAAAATATAAAGTTTTAACAGCTACTTTACTATACTGTAGCCAAAAAACTTACCTTTTTTAACTATATCTTTTTCTATAAAAGCTTGTTCAATTGCTTCGTCAAGCTTACATAATTTAAGTATATTGTCGCTATTAAATATTCTTTTTAAGTCTTCTTTATCTACTTTTCCTATATCTTCTGCTAGTTTGTTTGTTAAATAGCTTCTTTCTCCTTTATCTTTTATTGTGCTTATTGCGTCTATTGCTGTGCTTATTCTAACGTCTTTGTCCGTTATCAAGTTTTTTATTAAGTTTTTATCTAAATCTTCATTTAAAAAATCAACAAAGTTTTTATTTGTTACTTTCATTTCGTTCGGAAATTTCGTTTTAAACTTGTCAATAACATTATACAAGCGATGCTCATGAACCAGGGCCTCCCTACCCGCGTCTCTATCTTCCTTTATGATGTTTTCTCCTCCCCTTCTCCTAATTCGTCTTGTTTTTCTTGAATTGCGTCTTTGTCGTTTGCCTGCGGTTCTTTGTCGTTTTGAAGGCATTTTATATATATATATATAATACATTTTTACATGGAAACATGGCCAAGGAAATTGCTTAACAATTTCTGGCCGAATAAATATATATGATTAAATTCATATGTATTTGTAAGTAATGTTATTGCATTACATTAAAAATAATTATTGATCTTTCTCATGCTTTTTGGCAGGATGGGGAAGTCCGTCCATGCCCTCCTGGCGCATTGGCATACCCATAGTCATGGACATACGCCAGACAAATCCGGCAGTGAAGTAAAGGACGACTGCGAAAACAAGAGAATGGACGCCAGCAACCATAAACTTGCTACCATTGGAAGGTAAACGCAAGAGAACACCAGGAGAGAGAACGAAGAATAGAATAGCGGAATAGATCGCAACAACAAGATTCATTATATATATCTCACAGAAAAAATATGAACCTCCTAAATAATTATAGTAGAGTTTCACATTCTTTTTTGACCTTGTCTAAATTCAATGTTTTACTATTTACAACACAGACACACATATTTTGTGGAATAATATATTGGTTTATAACCCCATTCAAATCCGCCTTGGTAATATTATGATGGTAGGTTTTTATAAATAATACGGAAGCCATTTGGATATGTATGATGTAAAATTGGCATACTGATTACTTTTCCTACTACATCTATATCAAAAAGTAGTATTATAACAATTGTTTCTTATAATACTATTGAGTAAGTTATTTATTTGGCTCCTTGACCAATTTCTAAGGGAACACGGCCCAAATCTGGCTCAATTGTGCTTTGGTTCCAGGGTCCAATATCGGACTTTTGGATGACGGGGTCAGAACGCAATTGGAGGTTGGGGTTACGAAGGGATTGACCGATGGTGTCAAGACCGATGTGGTAACCAGCTTGCAATAAGTCAGGCATTAAGATATCACCACCATTCATTGTGTTTGGGTTTAAGGCGGACCATTGACTGTTGGAATCCTTGGGCAATAAGTCAGAAGGGTTAGCAACGGCTTGAGCAGAGTATCCAGCAGGAACAGAAGCAGAAGCACCTTGGCTGGGAGCGCTAATTACCGAAGGTAATACGGGAACAGTTGGCTTTGTAGGAGCACTGACACCAGCGTCAGCCATATTATCATAAATGTTCAATTTAGAACCAGAATAGGCAAAAAGAGCCCATGCAAGAACTAAGAATATAATCAACACTAGAACTCTTTCTTTGGTGAAAAACTTGGAAAGTCCACTTATGATCTCTTTGAACATCCTTATTATATATAAACGGATGATAAAAATATTTTTACAATTCGTTTTTAAATTTGCTAAATAATTTGGCTATTCGTCTAGAGAATTTTCATCATCATTGTTATCTTCATTTTCCATCTCTAAATCACTATCATCGCTATCATCAACATCATTAATCATATATGTGTTTTTTATTCGTTTTGCCTCTAAATATGCCGAAAGTGCTAAATCTCTAGCTACCTTGGCCTTTCTCCTAGCTTCACGATACATTTCATAATAAACATCGTTGCGCTTTTTAATTTGTAATGGTTCGGATTCTGGCAATTCTTCTAAATCAAAATCTATTTCTTCCAATCCATCTTCAGATACATGAATCACCTCTGTGATAATGTTGTTTTTTATAGGCTCTTCTTTAACTTCTGGTTCGGACTCTGCTAATACTTCGGTTTCTGTATTAATTAATGGTTCTTCAGCAACTGGTTCTTTCTCAATATTTTCTAAAGATTCTTCGGGTTCATCAGAAGTTTCAATCAACACAATGGGTTTATGTTCATCCAATTCTTCTTCTTTATTATCGCTATCATTTATGGGAATAAATTCGGGATTGCTACTAGACTTTATAATGCATTTCTCAAAAGGATTTGTAGGTTGGAGAACCATCATTTGCTTAAGGTCAATTTCAATCTGGAAGCTACGGGATGAGCACTTAATCCCTTGTATCTCAACAATAGTTACTACATTTGTGTTATCATTAATAGATTCCATGTCTACTTCGCTCTCGTTTTCGTCATAAATCTTTAATGCTGGTTTGTTTAATACGGTGTTAACGTTTACACGTGCAATATAGTATTTACCTGACTTATACAATTTAAGAGGTGATGTAAAATAGTTTTCAATATCATGTAACTCCATTTGCCCGTCAAACCATTTATCACGGTTTTTATAAATATACTGTTGGCAATGATTCTCTAAATTTTCCATCCACCGTATGAAATTCTCATTTTCATTTGTGAACATCAAATCACAAGAAAATTTTTTACCAGCCTTAGTAAACCCCTGTTTTGTTTTGCATTTAGGAGGTTGTATGTAAAGAGGACCATTATTTACTAAACAACGTGAAAAATAGTTACCTCCAGAAATTAAACTTGGTTTTGTGAGAACTAATTTACTAAAATCAAAAGAGTCGTTTGTATCGTAAATCTCCATCAAAGTTACTTATATTTTGTGAACAAAAATATAAATAATTGTAGACGCAAACAATTACGTTTATATGCAGAGTTTATTCTATGACAATTTTGTAATTATGATATGAAAAGCATTCGGGATACCTGTATAGAATTCTTTCAAAATGAAGATACTCGTAAAGATATGAAGGAGATATTAAAACCCTTAGCCAATATAGTTTATAATGAAGTTTATTTATATTTGTGGTTGTTGTGTTTTTATAACCTATTTTTATTTTTTATAATTTTAGCAATATTAGTTCTATTATTAAGGGTCTCTGGTCAACTTATGAATTTTAGCAAAATTAGTGGAACATGCACTCAAAAAATAAAATGTGAATAGATAGTATAATGGCCAAAGGAAGACATTCAAGAAGACGTGTCCATAGGCGTCGCAGTTCTAAAATGATGATAATGGGTGGTGATGGTGCAGCTGACCATGCTATAAGTACATACGGTGGAATCGGACAACAACATCCTGTTAGTGCAACTAACCATACAATTGCAATGAGCAATGGTTCGGTTATTGTACCTGCTGTAGTTAAGGGTGGTGCTCCTTTATCCCCTGCTATAGTAACTGGTGGTGCTGATTTAGCTCCTGCTCAATACAATGGTGGTGGAATTATCACTGACGTGGCTGTTCCTGCTGCTTTGATTTACACAAGAAACCTAATGGCTAAGCGCAGATTACCTGGGTTCCCTCGTTTCTCAATGAGAAAGTCTCGCCGCCATCGCAGACGCAGCAATCGTAGAGGCAGACGCTAAGAGTTTTATCTAAAATTATATTATTTAGTTAATATTATAATTTTTACCTATTTTAACCTATTGTTTGCTGCTGCTTTTACTATTTTAAAAAGTTCTTCACGTGTAAACAAAGGAGAATTTATTTTACTTCTTAGTAATTTAACAGCAGTTTCTACTTTGACTGGTTCTATTATTTTTAATAAAAATTCTTTAATTTTGTTTATTAAAGTTTCTTTTAGTTCGGATGTTAAACCGGAAATTACGTGAGCCTTTAAAAAATCACTAAGTGATTTAAAATCAATGTTGTTTTCACTATTGTGAGGTTCATCTTCAAAAACCATTTCAGAATTGTCGGGTGGAAGGCCACTTGGTGGACCTCTAAGAGAAGAAGGTAATTCTGTTGGCTCTAGTGACGTATCAATATCAATATTATGTGAGGGTAAATTATTATTAGAAAAAACCGGGTCTTGCCAAACACTTGAAGATGGACCTTGATGTTTTAAATACGGATGGGATTGTACCGGATTTAATTGATTTTTCAATACAATGTTATGACCAGGTGCAAGGTTATGACCAGGTGGTGGGTTAAATCCATACGCAGAAGACGCAAGCAATCCTGCAGCAGCAGTAGCGATGAGAGATTTAGCCTTGATTCCGCCCTTAGTTTTCTTAATAGTCCTACGATGAACCCTCTTCTTTTTTTTCAATAACTTTCTCTTTTTAGTAATGTGTTTTCTAAATTTATTCATTATATATTTACACTATATATTATGAGCAATGAAATTACAGTAAATCCAAAAGCACAATTTATTGAGGATGTTAAGAAATGGGCAACACTGGATAGTCAACTTAAAATAGTAAATGAGAAAACCAGAAAGATGCGTGATATGAAACATGAGTTATCTGAAAAAATAACAACATATATGTCGGAAACAAATAATGAAAAAATTAAACTAAGTGATGGAGAAATAAGACTTTATGAGAAAAAAGAATATTCACCGCTTACATTTGGTTATATAGAAAAAACTCTAGCAAATATTATTCAAGACAAGGAACAAGTAGAGTATGTTGTTCAATATTTAAAAGAGAATCGTGAAATAACAACTTCACCTGAAATTAGGAGGATAATTGTTTAGGTAAAATGTTTGTATAATGTATATGCCTCGTTCAATTAAAAAGTCTAGACGTTCTCATACTAAAAGTAAAAAACAACGAGGTGGATTATTGACTGGTGCATTTGATAGTCGCGAGTGGTACGATTATGAGGAAATACTTGATGGAACAAAGGACAAGGTTGGTAATGTTATTGACGAGGTAAAAGCAAAAAAAATCAGAAAAGAATTTCTACATGAAAATTTTGCTTTTTTTACAAGCATAATGGCTCTTGTTGCTACTAAAAATAAATTAGATTATGCACCATTTGGGCCAAATTCGGAAGAATCTAAGAGAAAACAAGATTACAAATTAAGAGCATTGTTTAAGGCATTAAGTGAATTAGATACAACGGCATTCGGTAAAACAGACGATGACATGTACAGGCCGGGCTGGCCATTAGGTGGTCATGGACTAGCTCAACAAAGTGCTTTAGTTTCTAGAACTGTTGGTTCAAAAATTAGTAGAATTCCAAACATAATTCCAAATCGTAAAAATATGGAAAGATTCGGGGAAGCAGTTTCGGAGGCGCCTAGTAAAGCTGCTAATAGGATTCTTGCCATCGACCCATGGGCCGATGGCAAAAGACCATGGTCCGATTAAACAATAAAGAGAACATACCACAAATAAATAACACATTAATATATAGAATGGAAAATATGACTACGTCATTAGTATCAGAATATGAATTTATTAAAGATGCGAATAATGATATAGTATCTGCAGTTTTCCCAATGCGCCGACATTTAATAAAAGAAAATAATAAGCGCATGATTTTAGGAGGAACAATAGAAGGTGGAACTAGTCGTTTTGATGAATTAGGAATACCAGCAGGATTATATTTAGAGCCTACTATTTTCTCACATGATGTTGTTCTCCCGAAATTCAATAAGTTCTCAATAATGGACGACCAATTATTTGATAAATTATTGGGGTCAGTATCTACAGTAAAACCATATTCGGGAACAAGAAAGAAATATTATAAGCCTAAAAACAGTAAGACAAAGAAAGCATAAAGGATTTATATTACACATTTTTGTAATATAAGTTCAGCATTATACACCGCTCAGTTTTATCTACCGCTAAGCTTCATCCTTCGGAATCAAAGAACAATTATAACAGCTTTTTCCATGAAAAAATCTTATGATGGAAAAGGCAAGTAATTATAATCTTCCCCCGAAGGACAGGGAGGGGGTAAGGGGGAACCGGTGGTTCCCCCTATTAAAATTCTGACCAATCATTCTTATTAAAAGAATTCAATACTAGCATTTTATCAGCATTCTCCTTCCAGAATTCCACTTTTCTATCAATAACAGAATCCTTTGGTTTCTTAGGATATATCTTATCATTTAACTGTTTCATACGAGCAAGCTCATCATCGGATGCCTTAGGTTTTTTTCCAAAACAGTTTACACCAAATTTAAGGTAAGGGTTACCGAAAAATCCACCATTAACACCTGGACGACCACAATCATTTTTATTATTGTCTGTTTCTTGCAACGCAGACCATGTTGATTTTTGTGTAGGAAAGAATGCCATTTGATTCGCTGACCAACCATAATTACACCATTCAGCTCCTTTCTTATACGAATCTTCTATCTCGTCATAATTTGCTAATTTAGCACCATACGCCTTGCAAATAGCCTGGGCATCATCATAAGTATATAAGTTATTAGAAATATTAAATACCTCATCTTTTTGCGTGGGCTGAGAGAATGACACATTCCCAACTAGACTAACATTACCATAAGCTTTCACATTACCGGTAGTGCGAGATAGTTCCACAGGTTTTGAAGGAACAGGCGCATAATCAGGTAATTTGTCCCAATTATAATAATTAGAAAGCACATCATATAATGAAGCACCTAATGCGTATTTAAAAAATACAGAAAAAAGTTGAATTATTAAATATAACCACATAGATGTCTCTATTATTGAAACTGTGATGGGCTTATTGTCCCTCTCCATAGGGACTCTAAATACAAAGACAATAGCATAAAAGATTGTAATGGATATCATTTGAACTATAATGGCACCAAATGACGTCATGTCCTTCTTAAAATATTCTGTTGTGTCTTCTGCATATTTTATTTGGTCGTCACTAGATAATCCACCATATCCAAACAATGCGGTTAGAACACATAATAACGCTATAATATCAATAGTTCTACTAATATTTAGCTGATAATTAACAACGGGCTCTGCTTTATTAAAGACAAAACCTAACAAATAATATGCAATGAAATATATTGCTAAAAACCATAAAATCATAATTATATTGGACTTATTAAAAATAGCATAAAAAAATCCTTCAAATGTATTTGGGTCATCATATACATCGTATTGTTTATTTTTGCCTGTTGTCTCAAATTGTTCATTCACATTATAATTAGGAGGTATTAATTGACTATAATCCATAATATATCTATTATATTATACCAAGTTATTTTTTTTACGATAAAATAAACAGTATGCCATTGGAGCAATAATTATTTCTGGGTTATGTACAATGTCTACATTCCTATCGTTGCAATGTAGCCATTGATTCTCTGAATTGCGAACGTATGCTGTATAATGTCCGCCCATTACTCCACCCATATGATTACATACTCCAAATAAATCGTATTTATAAGATTCTTTATTATAACCACGTACATAAGGTGATAAATCTAGATTTTCTAAAGGGAATTTTACTAATGAATTTAGTTTGCGTTGCCCGTCTGGACTAAATCTTTTCAATGTGATAACCAATACTTTTGGAAAGTTAAAAAATGATATTTGTTTCTTAATGTCTTCTTTTCTCTTTGTTTTTTCATTATACCATGCATTATCACCTTCTAAAACCTCGGGTTTAATATAATATTTAAAACAGTCATGTATATCACCTGCTAAGTTACCTCCATCTAATATTGGCAAATCCAATATAAAAAAACTTTCAGGTTTAACGACGTGTTGAACTAAGCCATTTATTGATATAATTTCAGAAACATAAATTCCATAAAACATATCCATAATTTCAGAATATTCCTTTGAATATGTGGTTTTTAACATATTATATGAAGCAATTGCCAACTTATCTACATTATTCTCAGGGTTGCCTGAAACTTTCATATTTACACCTCGGGAAATGCTATTGTGCAAACAATCCATAAAGAACAATAAGAATTCAGACATATCGTTTTGTGCCCAACCCGTAAATATATCACGACCTTTAATGCTGGCAATCTTGTGAACATTATGGACAAACCGATTCGGACTAACGATACCATTACCGCTCCACATAACCTTACGTAAATCATCCCATTCAATCAATATACTTGCGTCTGGTAGGTCCTCTTTAAACGTGCGTTTATGTTTTTCCGAATCTAAAAAATGGTTTAATTCGTAGGTATGATTTAGAACTTGCATACATGAATTCAAAAAACAGGTATTGCCCAGGTTTTCTAATCCTATCTTCCCTTTGTCTTTGTACTTGGATAAATCCATTTTAATTAATTATTGTTCTATAAGAATATATAGATAATTATCTTTATATTATTCAGATAGATGGATAACACCTTTAACGGTTTTAACGGTTTTAATGGACAAGATGAACTATATAGATTATTACAAGAGTTAACTAGACTCCAAAACAATAACCGAAATAGAAGCAATACGCCAAGAACTAGAACGGGAAGAACCAATGATAATGAAGAAATAATCGCTCTTCTTAGAGAAGTTGTATATTCATACAATACAAACATAAGAGATTATCAAGACAACACGCGAATAATATTGCAAACAATTCATTTATTGGCGAGCAATACAAATTCTACAAATAGAAGAGCTCCGACTAACGAACGTCGTAACGATACCGATTACTATTATTATTATTCTAGAATATTACCATATATAAATCGTGTGAATAGACAAGATACTCCAATTAACACTTTTAATGAAAATGTAATAGTTAGACCAACGAATGAGCAATTTCATTCAGCCACAATTGATTACGATTTTTCAATAGACGATATTGTAAACAATACAAATACACGTTGCCCTATTGTGTTAGAAGACTTTCAGGAAGGCGATCGTGTATGTAAAATAAGACATTGTGGACATACGTTTTATAGAGAACAGATTTATAACTGGTTTCAAGTAAATGTAAGGTGTCCTGTTTGTAGATATGACATTCGTGATTATTCTACAAACAATACACCACAACAAAACGACCAATCATTAACAGATGAAGAATTACAAAATACTCTTCGTAATAGAATATCTAATAGTTTGATGAGCATTATTGACCAATATTATTCTGAAACAGATTTATCTCAAAATCTTACTTTTGATTTTGAATTTCCTGTTGTTTACAACGACGTTTCTGGTAATTATTTACATCTTACACATCTTATATAAATTATGCATTGTCTTATTAGAAATTATAATACATAATTTTGCTGCTGGTTTCTCTTTGGAAGAGACAATCTTAATGAATTTCTTTGAGAGCCTAACTGTCCGCCCATTTGAGAATTTCTGTATGAAGGATTTGCAGAAATGTGTGGTGTAAATACAGGATTAGGACTTATAGAAGGTCTTGGAGTCCTGTTATAAAAATGATGTATATCATCATTTACTGATTGTATTGACTCTTGGTTTTTATTGGAATAGTGAGATGTCCATCTTTCAAATGGGCTTGGTTTAGTTGTCTTGCGGGTTAATATGTAAACACATACACTAATTAATATTATAACTACAACAATGCATGCTATAACAGCAGATATAGTTCCACTTGAAATCCCATTGTTTTTTGATTCAGAAACGCTTTTTGTAGAAGATGAACCCATGTCGGCATTGGTTGGTGACAAAGTAGGTGATATTGCCATGTTAGTTGCGACCAACGATGGAACCAATGTTGGAGATGCCGTTGGAACCAATGTTGGAGATGCTATTGGAACCAAAGTTGGAATCAACGATGGTTGATTTGTTGCTGAAATAGGCAAAGAAACTGAACGTAATAAAGTTGGTGTAGAAGATTTAAGAGCAGTAGGATTAGGTGTTGTCATAGTAAACATTGATAATGTTGGAACGCGTGTTGGTAAGAAACTTGTTGCAGGAACAGGAGCAGTGGAGAAAACAGCCCAACTTATTGGTATCATTGTTGGTGATTGTATGGTTGCTAATATGGGTTTATTTGTAGGAATCATTGTTGGTTGAACGCTTGGTCGTACACTAGGTAGTGTAGTTGGACTAACAGTTGGAACCCTAGTTGGACTAGCACTTGGAATCCTACTTGGTCTCATAGTAGGAACTAAACTAGGATGTACAGTAGGGTCTGAAGTAGGACCTAGACTAGGACGCACAGTAGGTATTTTCGTTGGAGGTACTATTGGTATTCGGGTAGGTCTTGTTGTTCGGACAACTCTTGTCCGAATAGGTATTTGTGTAGGAATCAAGTCATTAATTACGGGAGCATTTTTTTCACGAATAGGTCTTTCACGAAGAGGTCTTTTTGTAAGAAGAGGAATTGTAGTAGGAACAACATCATCACTTAGAGGTGCCCTTGTTTTATTAACACGTCTTTTTCGGAGAGGCATTGTGGTAGGAACTGCGTCATCGCTTACCTGTTTAACAACGGGTCTTGTACGAATTGGTCTTGTAGTAAGGATTGTGTCATCAGTCCCAGAAACAGGATGTTTGCGAAGAGGTTTGGGTGAATTGATTAAATGTGTCCTTCCTGGTTTAACCTTATTACGAATAGATATTGGTTCTGAAGTTGGTTCAGCATTAACAGGATTAATTTGTCTTATAGGTTTTGAAACTCTTTTAAAAGGAACAGGAGCGGGAGCGGGAAATCTGGGAAGTTGTTCAGATGGCGAATCATCAGACACTGGATTAGTTGGTGTATCGTCATTAGAACTTATGGGAGACGACCTAGACCCTCTTAAATTAGTAGGTTGCCTAGCAACATCACCTTTGGTAGGTCGCCTAATAACTCCACCGTTCATTTTTATTTTAACACAATTTGGATTATTTCCGCCCACGTTTTTCTTTAACCAATCTCTACCTTTATTAACTGCTTTGTTAACTACATGTCTAGTAACATTATTAACTTTATCTGCAATACTATCAAATACATTGCTACATTTTGCAGAAACAGGTCTGTTAGATGGTCGTTGGTTTCCTGGTTTGGTCTTTATATGCCTCTTTTTAATATTTCCTGCCTTGGATTTTCCCTTGCCAATGTCTTTTCTTTTTGTTTTACTAGACACTTTTGTCGGTTTAGTCTTGGTAGTTCTTTTTGGTTTTACAGGTGATTTTTTTTTGGTTAAGGGTTGTCTTCGTCGCGCATTCTTATTTGCCTTACTAACATGTTTTATAACCTTGGTCGCACCTTTATTAATAGAACCAAGTTTAGGTTTAATCTTTAGTTTTATTCCACCTTTCTTCTTACCATTGCAAAAATTGCTCAGACCATTCTTTAAACATTGTATTCCCTTTTTTATTGCCAGCTCTTTGGCCTTTGCAGCTGCTGCTGCTTTTAAGCCAGCTATTCCACCAGTTTTAACAATAGCAGCTATCTTTAACCCAACTTTAGCTATTTTTATAATTTTTTTAAACTTTTTAAATCTCTTTAATTCCCTAACATAATGATTTGTGTTGGAAACAATATAGGAACCATTTGATGATTCTAAATATTTTTTGTTTAGTTGTTCTGCGTGGTAAATATATCCATCACCCGGACATAGGTTCCCAGCAGGACAAGGTAAACATAAGTGTGCACCAGTATCTAGTATTCCACAATAGTTTCTAGTTAAACATTTACCAAATGTTAAACCAGAGCATTCTAATTGTGGTGTATAACAGATAGATTGGCCGCAAAACACTATGAACATTAATATTTTAAAGAACATAACTTCTTTCTTAATCTATATATAAAAGCCGACATATTTTTAACTCATTTATTTTGTAAAATACACGTTTAGTCAATATAATTAAAATAGTGGTTTATATATAATAAAATGGACCGCAAGGTTACGGTTTACATTGAGATTGAGAAGGACAGCAATATGAAATATGAAATTAATAAAGAAACAAATACCTTAGAACTTGACCGTGTTCTACCATACCCATACTATTATCCATATAGTTATGGATTTATAGTAAACACATTAGCTTTAGATGGTGATGAATTGGATGCACTTATTATAACAGATAAAAAAATAGAGAAAGATAAAAAATACGACGTCTACATTGTAGGAGTATTAATAATGAGTGATGAGAAAGGTATGGATGAAAAAATCCTATGTGTTTTGGAAGAAGATTATGAAACAATAGATGATTTAAATAGACTACCTGCAGATACACTTGACAATATTCTTTGGTTTTTCCGTAATTACAAATCAAAAACTCCAGGAAAATGGTCGCATGTTAATGGATTCAGAGAAAAAGAGGTAGCTATTCAACTCTATAGACGAGCGAATTTTTTATATGGGTCTGAAATAATGAAACAGTCATTATTGGTATAATATATATACAATATATATATTGTAATGTCTACACGTTACGATATCTTTTTCAGGTTATATAACATTGGTGCTCCAACCAATTTATTAACAAATAGTCCTGCGGAGCCACTTATGAAAAATTTTGCAAGCCCATATACTTATATTAATCCTTTCGCAACAAATGCAAATTTAAACCCTTCGTTCCCACCACAAATGTTCAATGGGTCACAATTACTTAGTTTGTATAATGTAGAATCAGTACCAGTTGCTTCTGGTAAAAAACAGGTTAAAATTGCTATTATTATTGCGTTTACATATCCTGGACTTTTAGCTGATTTAAAAACATATTGGCAAAACAATATTAATTTTGGTCCTAATTCTACACCACCAAAAGTAAATGTTTATACGATGCCTGGTGCAACATTTAATGCTGGTTGGGCACAAGAAGAATGTTTGGATCTCCAAATGGTCTGCACAATGAATCCAAATGCAAATATTTGGGTAGTAGAAGCCAAATCGGATTTAGTTAGTGATCTGATTGCCGCAGTTGATTATGCAACAGGAACATTACAAGCCGATGTGCTTTCTATATCATGGGGTTTAAATGATTCTACTGGTTTTTTATCATATAACAATCGTTTTACAAATACAAATATTTGCTATTGTGCTGCTTCAGGAGATTCAAATAATGCTTCATGGCCTTCTGTTATGTCTAACTGCATATCTGTTGGTGGAACGACTTTACTTTGGACACCCAACATCTCAACTCCTAGAACAGAGTATACATGGAATAGTGCTGGGTGTGGGTACGCAACAAGTGTATTTCAACCTACTTATCAGCAAAATATTATTGGAATTGAGCGCACAATGCGTGCTATCCCAGATGTTAGTATGGTAGCAAACCAAAATACGGGTGTTTATATTGTATACAAAGGAACATGGTATTCATTTGGCGGGACATCAGTTGCAGCACCATTGTTTGCTGGCATTTTATCTTTAGCTAATCAACAACGGTTCAATGCAGGGAAGGGTGCATTGACTACTGTATATTCAAAGACCCCTAACGTTTCAGTTCCAGCGTCTTATGTGCCTCCACCAAATAACGTTCAACAATATTTATATAAGACAATATATCCCTCAAGTAAATATGCCAATGATTTCTATGATGTTGCGATAGGCTCAAACAAGGGGTCTGTTGCTGGAAATTCAAACGTTTTAACAACCTATAATGCTGGTGCAAAATACGATTTAACAACAGGGTTAGGTTCTCCTAACTGCAAAAATTTATGCAATGATTTATTGAGTTTATAGAACATTGTAATTCTTCAATATTTAGATAAACACTGTTGAAAAATTTATTTATTAAAAATATATAAAGAATGTTAAAGTATATATTTTTATTTATTGTATTGTTGTTTATTTTATTTTTAATATTAAATTATGGAAGAATTAAAACAGTAATTGAGAAACAGGGTTTAGCAGATATAAATTCAGAATATATACCGCCAAAAATAGTACCCAATATAATAACTGAGAAACAAAATAGGGACATATTACAATTTGCAAGTACTAGATTTTCACCAAGCGTTGTTGGTGGTGGATTGAAAAATGTAGTGGACGGCGTAGTACGTAAAAGTCAAACAGCATGGATGCCAAAGGAAAATCCAGTTATCAAAGATTTAATACAAAGCATTTGTAATGAACAAAATTTAAAATTTGAGAACTGTGAAGATATGCAAATTGTGAAATATGAGAAAGATAATTTTTATAAAGAACATCATGATAGTTTTCCTTTTTATGACCCCGATTTTCTTTCTCAAGGAGGACATCGTGTTTTAACAACACTAATTTATCTGAATGAAGATTTTGAAGGAGGGGAAACATGGTTTCCACATTTAAATCTAAGTGTAAAACCAAAACGTAATACCGCAGTAGTTTTTCATCCATTGGATAAATCAAACATGTGTTGTCATCCAAAAGCATTACACGGAGGGAATCCAGTAAAATCTGGTATTAAATACATATGTAATATTTGGGTTAGAGAAGCACCATATCAATACGAAGTAAATCAATTGAGTTATGATTATTTATTTAATAGTACATTATTATATTTATACAGAAGTATAATAAACAAATAATAAATATATCTATTATTATGAGCGATAATACATATACTTACAATACGCATTTTGGTAAAATAACGCTTTATCAGAACGAGCTTTTTATAGGAACATCGTTTCGTGAAAACGAATATTGGGATGAAGATACATTGTGGAAATTGAAAGATTATATAGACCCTAATCGCAATATTTTAGAAATTGGTGGACATTGTGGAACAAGCACAGTTGTTTATGCATCCTTTCTCAATCCTGGTCAAAAAATTCAGGTTTATGAACCACAGAAGAATTTATACAAGCTATTGGTTCAAAATATTAATCAGAATGGGTTACAAGATAAAATTGTACCACATAATAAGGGGGTGTTTTGTTATGACGGAATAGGAAATATGAATGATATTGATCTTGATGGTTGGGGTGGTAATGTTCAAAAACGTTATGAAGAAGAGATAGAACAGGGATGTAATTTTGGTGGAATAGGACTTGGAAAAAACGGAGAAACTATACAATTAACTACAATTGATAGCATGAACCTAGAAAATATTGGTTTCATACACTGTGATGCACAGGGTTCAGAAAATTTTATATTTTCAAAGGGACTGGAAATGATTCGTAAATGCCGACCTGTTATTTATTATGAAAATATGCAATTTGAGAAAGGTATTGCTGCTAAAATTATGTTTAAAAACATTTGTGAACAATATCCTGAGTATCATGAAGAAAGTAAATTTGATATTAAAACATATTGCATGGAAGAACTTGGTTATTCAGAATGCATTGATAGATTTAATGATGGAATTGACTGTTTATTGATACCATAATAATTTTATTACAAATAAATAAAATTATTGTTTAACGTCCAACCTCAGTAATCTTTAACCATGTTGATTTATCACTATCAATATCTAATGGATCATTAGCTTGGTTAACAATTCTTAAAGAAATAGTAATAGTTGTTAAAGCTGAATTTGTGTATGTTCCAGAAATTGGTAACAAAGTACCACTTCTTGTACCACCACCAGGCTGATTAATCCAATATTGATAACTTCGCCCAACCATTGTATTGTCAACATATAAATAACCAGTAAAGCTATCACCATTGAATCCCTGTGTTGAATACACAGAGTTAAAATCAATTATAATGTTTGATTGTAAAGAAAGCGGAGTATAATTATATTCGAATACTACTTGCTCACCCGCACCAGTAAGGACTTTAAACTGTGGATTATTAACACTAGTCATGTAAGGCACTTGGGTATTGCCTAAAATTGCTAAGTTAATTATTTGTCCAGGTAAGAAAGTTTTGGCAAGAACATATCCGTCCACATTGACATTACCACCTACTTTCACATCTCCATCAACTCTTTCATCACCATCTACTGTAAAATCGCCTTTAATTCCACCATTACCAGAAACAACTAGGTTTCTGTAAACATATAAATCATAATTACGCATAACTGGTGTAGCAAACTCAGCTAAACGATTATTCATTTGGGTAATTCTGTTAGTTACCCTTCTGCTAACAAGACCATGCATTGACATTGACATTATAAAAAAATGTGTATATTAGAACCTTATATTTTATTTCTTGCTAAAGAATGAGGTAATCTGTTGAATATTATTCTTCTCATTATAAATCTTCTCCAAGACCTTATCAAACAAGAGTGCTTTTACTTTTGCCGCACAGAACTTCTCCTTCTTCTTCATAAATATCTCTAAATCTGGGAAGTCTTCTTCTAGTTTTTCTATCTGTTTCTTGTATTCTTTGATAGCAGAATGCTTACCCAATACCTTCCATATCTTCTCTACATCTAGTCCAAACAACTGTAATAGCGGCTTCATAATCTGATTCGTAATGTAGTGATTATAATCAATCGGCAGCTTGTTTTCTATAATAAACTCAGGTGTCTCCATTTTCTCACCTTGCAATGCCTTCCTATCATCATTCACAATAAATACGAATTTAATACGGTCACCTGATTTCGGCTTATTACCAGGGTCTCTCTTACCAATTCGCTCAGCCAATACATTGTGACCAATGGAATCGGGGTTCTTATAATCACTACGAAGAGCCTTAGTAATTGCTAATTTATCCATGCTTACTTTACCAGCAATCAAGTTATTCAGACTCGTATCTAAAAATTTGATTGCGGCACCCATGTCAGTGCTTTTCATCAGGATATCCAACACACCACCATAAATATCCTTCATTAAATCGCACGAATCACGACGTTTTAAAGGAAGTCCCATAAACTTAAGCTTGCCCTTATTCGGGTCTTCTTCATAGAGTATACCAACATAACGCTTCTTAGAAAGCAGGAAGAACGGCCAAAGTGTCTTCTCATAAGCTAGTTCCATAGGTGCTTTCAACCATTGACTGCATAATTTGGCAGCATCTTGTGCTATCTCAATTGTCATCTCTAGAGCTTGCTTTCCAATAATTTTCTCACCAGTTTCAGAGTTCTCTAGATTAAACGTAAAGAACACGGAATCTGTGTCACCATAAATGTACTCGGCCCTAGTTCTAACAGGACCAGCGCATTGGGTATTGTAAACCATATTACCATAAACCTCCTCAATAATACGTTTCGCATAGGTAATCATCATACGACCTGTTGCTGTTGTTGACGCAGCAACATTCTTCTCATAAAAGGCGGATGTTCTAGAACCACACTGTCCATAAAGTGAGTTCGCAGTAACCTTATAAGCTAGCTGACGCTTATCCAAGATATTTTGCATAAAGGGGTCCTTTATGGTCTTAATAAGTTTACGCGTATCAGAACGAGCTTTCAGTAGCTCCTCCAAAATAGCAGGCAGAATAGACTTTTTATTATCAGGAAGCTGTGCCCATCTGCAGACAAACTTACCCACTTTTGTCTTTTTAGCTACTGCGCTTCCAATCTTGATGTACTTGAAATTGTCATATTCAACATCAATATATCCATATTCGGGCAGATTATCATAAATAAATTTACCAGCAGCATTCTTTTCACCCTTTTCCCGAACGAGCTTTCCTTCCAAGTCATACTCCTTGGTCCATACCAAACTATCGTGTGAATAATTTTGACTGATCATAGCAGATGGATAAAGTGATGAATAATCAACGCAAGCTACGGGTTTATCAATGTACATTCCACATTTGGGGGGCAATACAATTGCACCCTCATATCGGTCAAAATCATTGGACTTTTCCAAATCAGGCATAAGTGTGTTGTTTTCACGGCATTTCTTAGCGACGAAACTCATCAACTTAACACCTTGACCACGGAAGATAAGGAAGTTAATCGGAACACAACAAATACTAGCCATCTCAGAATAACCAGTAATAGAATCTATTTTGTTTATCAGGTGATGAACGAGGTTACAATCCTGAATACAGTATTTTGCAACAATAGCTCTATCTGAAGAAGAGCCGTTGGCAAGTCGGAAGATATCCTTAGGTGACACATCATCCTTTGCCATAGTCCATTTGATAGATTTACCCTTTTCAAAGTCTTCGTGACCCTGGATAACCAATACATTATATTTATTAGTTTTCTCTTGGCCCTTTACCATTTCAACAACTTCTCTATCTCGTTGAATGTCCAAAACACGGAACTTCTTTCCTTTCTTGTGGTATTCTGAAGTATACCCTGTAATCTCAATGTGAATGAAATCGTTGGTATTGATTCCCATCAAATTTTGACTATAAAGCTCAGTTACTTCACCGAACCGCTCGTGGACTACGTGTTCACTGCGCTTAATATCGTCGCTAATAAACAACCCCGCCACATCATCTAGTTTATAAGACGATAGAATAAACTCACGTCTGAAACTGGCAAGCATATCTATCTGTAAACGTCCAGTCATTTTAAAATACCTTAAATTATATTCACCACTCGCAATAGCAATCTTTGTTGTTTCAATATCATATTTTCCTGGCGAATCTTTTATTGGTTTGGCAGCTAGCTCACCAATCTTCCTAGATAGTTGCATAAAATCATGCACACATTCATTCTCTTCAGCACGTCTGAACAAGAATTCATAATCAAAACCAAATATATTATAACCAATAACAATATCTGGATTCTCTTTTTGCATCAACTCTGTCCATCGTAACAGTAGTGTTTTCTCATCATTAACCGGTTCAATAACAGCACCTTCTACTGGGTCACATGAGCCAAGAACTATACAATGATTTAAATAGGGTTCTAACTCACCATATCGCATAAATGTTGAACCAATAAATGTTACCTTATCACCTTCTAATCTAGGAAACAGACGTGTTAGCACATCGTTTGTAATTTGGATTTTTTCATCTCTGGCTAATCGGTTCGGGTCATCTTTGTTTGTTGAGAAATTCATCAATACATCAAGAATCTTTTCATTCGCTACCTTCTTAGGCTTCTTATAATTAAAAGCCGATTTGCGAGCATTGTCTTCATCATCGGAACCAGCATCTTCATCTTGTACCATGAGAATCTCATCTGACGCATTTTCACTAACCTGATTTTGCGCTTCGTTCATATTCTCAAACATATCATCAATCCTGAGCAACATAGTATTGTCTTCCTCTGTATTTGCCTTTTTCGCATTCTCAATGGTTTCATCCATAAGAATCTTCATAAGATGCTTTACACGCTCTTTGGAAGGCATGATTTTAGGATAAACAATATCTATGTCTTGGAATTTATCATATCCAAATGCTGTTAAGATAATCTTTTCTAACATTACCTTTGCTTGACCTGCATCATTGACAAACTGTGCACGTTTTGTAAATGTATCCACAATGTTTGTTGAAAGACGTTTATATGTCTTTACGGGAACAGGAAAGTCACCGTGACTACTGCTCATCTCACCATCAAAACTACAGATTTTAAATGGAACACGGTCTATTTTGGTTGGCTCTGGAGTGATTTCTTTAAGAGGACATATATATTCAAAATTGCAAGTTGTTGTTTGCATAGGCGGGCGAAGTACTTTGTTCAGATAAAACGAAATCCATCCACTAGGACTTACATTATGAACATGGAAGTACCGAAGTAGAGGAGGAATGTTACCAGACTCATACAGTTCTAAAGAAACACCTTGAAACATAAACTTTATTTTCTTACGCTCTTGAATCGTGGGGTCCGTTTTATTTGGAACGTAAGTATACCACAAGTTTTTTACACGATTCATTACTTCCGTGTTTTTGAAGGTAAGCTGAACAAATTTATCTTTTTTCCCAGCAGTAAAACCATAGAGCTTGTTGTATTCTACGAGTTCATAGGAAACAATAGAATCTGCATACTTTTTATCTAGCTTGCCTTGGATCTCACGAACCAGAGCGCCTGCGTCAGATTGTGTCCATTTTTCCCCAACACGAATAAAGAAGAATGGTTGGAAATCCTTAATATAGATACAACATGTCTCTCCAGATTCATTCACACCGAACATCTGAATAACAAATACCTTATCATCTTTGCGCTTTTTAAACTTACCTGGCTCACTATCCGAACCAGAACCAGAATCTTCTGATACTACAACTTCATCATATGAATTGAAGTCAAACAAACGAAAATACTTTTTCACCATAGGCTTAGGTTTTTTAATAAGTTGCTTTGTGCTGTTCATTTTAAGTATATGTCTTATTACGTTTATTAGGTTTGATTTAAATAATTAAGCTGATTATTTAAATCAATTTTTTGAGATTTTTAATAATTGTTATTTGTTGTAATAAGTATATTTTTTTAATCACAGCGACTTCCGTTCCAACTACCACCAGCTTCATAACAATTATAAGCATCAGTTCCAGCAGGATAAGGATTTTTACCACCACGAATTCTCTTTTTCATCTTATTATTCTTTTTAGTTTTGCCACCAAACATGCGTTGAAATATCCCTTGAACTCCGTTGACAGCAGGTTGTTCCATTTCTTTTTCATTTGATTGATGATTTTGTCCCAAAAACCAACCCTGTAGGCCATGTGCATTACGCTCTCCCTCATAATAGTGTACTTTACCACCATGTATTTTAAAAATAGTGGGGTATCCATTTGCCTCTAATTTCCCGCCTTGTAAACGAGAATTAATAGCATTAATTTTTGAGTCTTTAGATTTATCCGCATCCTCAATCTCCATAAATTTGTAATTGCCACTTTTATAAGATGGCGTTTTCATAACATTATATTTCATCTTCTTCCATTCAGGCTTCAATGATTGACAATGACCGCACCAATTAGCATAAATTAATCCAATTGTTACTACAGCAGCGTGTTTCTTTTGTGTTTTATTACTTCTATTTTTTCTTGTTTTACGTTGCATATATATTAATGCTAGAAATAAATTGTTTTCTAAATATCATTCAAATTCTTTTTCCTAGTTATTATATATATCACAAATCATATATGAAAAGTATCCGATTATTATTTTTCTTATTTTTAATCATTGTATTTTTAGCAGGATTATATTGGATTTTTAATTCTAATGTTAAGACTACCTACGATAAATACAATGGCAAGATAACTGTTGAAAAGATGGAGAACCAAAATTCAAACTGCCCGGATATGTTGATAAAGAAAGGAAACGCATTATTATTATACAATTCATCTAAACCTACTGATGAGACAAATCCTATACCCTTTGCTAATTTAGATGAATATATTTATTATTTAGAAGCGCAAAGAAAATTAGGAAACAAATGCCCTGTTCTTTACTTACAAGAAGAAACAAACGCCCAGGGTCAGGATGTATACCGGGTTAGACCAAGTCCTTTTGACCAACAAGGTGGTCTGCCAACAATAACCGATATTAATAAGAAAAATCCTTTCCCCCCTTTATCTATTAGTGACACAAGCAAACATTATTCACCACCCCCATCTGCTATCAGTGATATAAACAATTCAACATTATCTAAACAAATGCCTTTGAATACGAATATAGTTAAACACGATAACTCTAATGACGATAATCCTCCTTATAATGCTGGCAATTATTCTAGTTTTGACCCCCATGGTCAATACGTTGGTGTATTAACAGATTTAGATGTATTACATTACTCTACAAATAAAACACAATTTAGTGACAATCCAATGGACTCTAATTGGGGTGGAGTAGAATTAACACAAAAAATGATAGATGTTGGAAAGTACGATGAAAATGCTGTAACAAAACCTATATTGTTTCAACCAAAGACAGCGTTTATGCCTATAGATAATAATGGACCAATGCCCAGAGATATTATATAATCATTTACAATCTTGTTTCAATAAAATCAATATAAAATTTTCATTTATAAATACAATAAATGAAAATAACACGCGAAGATCTTAAAAAAATGTATCTAGAGCATATGGAAGCCGAAAGAATACGTCTAGCAAAAATGATAGAAGAAGAATTTAAAACAATAGTACAAGAATTATTAAATGAGAATTTATCAGGAAGGTTTTTGTATCAGAGGAAATGTTATGAATACAGCGAAACGTATTTAAATTCGTTATTAACTAGGTTACAATCTGTTTTTGTAGATAGTAAAATACAAACAGCTTTTATAACAGACGACGGACCACAAAAATATGTATTGGTTAAGATTGAATGGGCCTAGTTTTTATTGTATTGGCCTAGTTTTTATTGTATTGGCCTAGTTTTTATTGTATTGGCCTAGTTTTTATTGTATTGGCCTAGTTTTTATTGTATTGGTCTAGGTTTCTTTCCCAATAAAAAATTTATGAATGTTTTCAATAGACGACTTACTTATTTTACGACTCTTACCATTCGCAGTTTCACATGCCATACCATCTAAGCATTGGGGATTTTCTTGTAACGCCGTTATTAATTTTGGAAATGTTCCAAACTGTTTCATAATTGTAATGGCAGTTACAGAACTAATACCAGGAATCTGACACAACATAATTTCACCAATGTTTTCTGGGGTGATATTATCTTTTTTCACTTTCTTAACGAAATTGCAATAATTCGGTGGTTGTATTTCAACATTAGATGTTTCAACTAATTTGTTTTCACTAACTTGGTCGGGTACAATAAAATTTGCAGGTCTTACACAATCAACATAATTATTGTTTCTAGTAGCAGTATCCGAAATAAACATTGTTGCACGTTTTTCTTGTTTTATTTGAAATATATTCATGAAAGGTGTACTAAAATAGTAAGGATGTTTACCTTTTTCCAATTCTTTATCTAATTTAGCTGCAGTAAACAGTAACCATTCAGCAGCTTCCTGAGTGCTAGAAACACGATAAACGCTAAAACCCTTAAAATAATTCATACTTGTCATAGCAGAATAAATAACTTGTTTATCTCTAGAATTGTAGACTTGAGAAAACATTCCTTCAAGCAAATAAATAATAGAATGGGGTGGAAGGTTGCTTGTGTTTAACAGCCGATGTGATTGTTCTTCATAACGGCCATCCTTAATAGATGACAACAAATCAGCAAATGATTTTCGCTCTATCAATAGAATATCGTTTTCATCAGGTGTTTGAATTAAAATATCACCTATTTTTAATTCTTGTTGTACTAAAACTAATTTAAAAATAAACGTCTGTTTGCTAAGTATTTCCCGACACTTTTCATAAAGTGCGTGCTCTCGTGAATCAATAATAATACGCATAAATAATATAATGTAAGTGAAAACATTATATTGTTTCTTAAAATATATTATCTAATATATTAACGTGTTCCGGGAATATGGAAATATCTGTTATTGGCGGTAGTAGAACCAATTGAGCGGGATTGGCTTACATTGGGGTTCTTGGTGAATTGCAATGATCTTAATGAGCAGCAACCACCATTGCTTAAAACGGGTGCAGAGCCGTTAATGAAAATATTAGACCATGACTCGCGGCCAACTTGGTAAGCAAATCCTGCCTTCTTGCTTCCACCACCTTGTTGTTGAGATGTATATACATTGCTTCCCATGCTGGAACGATTTGATGAACGAAAAGCGCTACTAGGTGTTGACATATCTAGATTATATATTTACTAAATATATTTTTATAAATTCACGATAATAATAAAAAAAAGAATATAGAAAATTGATTCCATTATATACTAGTTCAATATTCATTTTATTTTAAAAATAACATGAATATGGATGATGACATTCGTATTGAAAACGGTGCTAATGGAGCAGAGATTTATGTGTTTGATCCATACAATCCCCTAAATAAACCAATCAATGATTCCGGCATTCAACAGTTCCTAAAAACGTATGGTCTAGGCGTTGAAATTAATAATTTTGAACTCTACAAAAGAGCATTTATTCATCGCTCTTATATTAAACGTCCAAACCTAGAAAATGAACAAAACAATATTATAATTGCGCCTAAACCTGATGATTGCTTGCCACTTTATACTAAATCTAATGAGCGTCTAGAATTCGTTGGTGATGGTGTACTAGAGTGTATTACTAAATACTATTTGTATCGCCGTTTTCCAAAAGAAAATGAAGGGTTTATGACAGAGAAGAAGATCGCACTAGTTAAGAACGAAGCTATTGGTAAGATTGCTTATGAAATGGGACTTCATAAATGGTTTATTCTCTCTAAACACGCAGAGTCAAAACAGACACGTACTAATCTTAAAAAGTTAGGGTGTTTATTTGAGTCGTTTATTGGTGCGCTATTTTTAGATTGTAATAAAATTAAAGTAAATGATGAGGATGGTTGGTTTAAAGATGTATTTGTTACAGGTCCTGGCTTCCAATTAGTTCAGATATTCGTAGAGAATGTATTTGAGAAGCATGTGGATTGGATTAATTTGATTAAGAACGATGATAACTTCAAGAATATTTTGCAAGTTAAGATACAGAAGGAATTTAAGGTTACTCCTCATTATATGGAGGTTCAAGAGCATAATGCGGATATTGGATATCATATGGGTGTTTATCTGTGTTTGGGACAACCAACTCATAGTGTAAACCATTCCAAATCTGTACCACTAAGTCAGTTTGCGTCATACAATGAAGTACACCAATATATGTCAGAAAATGGTAAGATATTCTTGTTCCTGGGTGAAGGTAAGCATAAAATTAAGAAGAAGGCAGAGCAGATTGCTTGCGATGAAACAATTCGTCAATTAGAAGGGTTTTAGGAGAATTAATTAAAAAAAATTAGAACGTTTATTTAGTTTTATCTCAATTATATATATACATTCATGTCAAATCGGCGAGTTAATCTTCGTGAAGAATTGGCAAAAGAATTTATAGATGATGTTACATCTAAAGTTGATTATATATTTGGAAAAGGTTCAGTTGGTTATGCGGCAAATAAAATGGATGGTGCTATTAAAAAAGCACAAGCAGTAAGAGAAGCTTTTAATGCTGCAGTCGTTAAGTCTAGGGCTGTTTTAGAAGAAATATTAACAAAAGAAACAGATATTGAACGAATAAATAGAATTGGCCTTGAAGGTAGTGGTAAGAAGGGAGGACCACCGATGATTACCAGGACAGACCGTATTACTGAAGATTATGACAGTCCACGTAATGGTGGTAAAAAAAAACCAACCCGCAAAATCTTAAGGGGTGGTAGAAAAAGAAATAAACGACGTACTCTATATAAATTATAATCCATGCTCATATTTTGTGTAAAAGTCTGTTTTAATATGAGGCTCCAACCCTTGAATCTCATTATCTGGTAAAGTGTATGGCGCAAAGTCCATTTTTTGACAAACATACGGAAATCCTATTTGGTCTTCGGTTGTATATTTCAGTGTTTGTAAATACCAATTATTTAAAAACTCTTTCACGAATTCATCATTATTTAAAAACGCAACAAAACACGTAATCCACACACCAAAAGGTTTGTGTTCAGGATATTTATTTCTAAAATATAGGTTATCAAAACCATCATCAATATATGAATTGTATTGTCCAACTACATCTTGAAACGGTTGTGCTTGGTTATTCCAGAATGTAGAATTATATCTTTCTAATTCTCTGGATTCTAAAACTTCACCCACCAATATACCATTTCTCCATTCATGATTCCAGCCTATAACCTTATGCGTATAAATTTTACCAGTGAGCCATTCACTCGTTTCGGGATTTGTGATTTCTATTGTCCCGTCTAACCAGATTATAACATCATATTGTTTTAATCTCGGTATATTTTTAAAAGCCTGTTTATAATATTTTGTTTTATTGAAAGAATGTTTATTATTTGATAAAGAATTTACATAATTATCTGTGTCAATTGGTGATTTATTTTCTAAATGATAAGGAGTTGTGTCTATTATCCAACCATTGGATAGTATTTCGGGGTTATCTGTAAAACAGATAAAATCTGTTGCTATAGTTTGCTCTATAAATTTCTTACAAGTAGATTCATAATTTCCATAGATAGCTGTTATGAAACAAATTTTTGTATCCATATATTCTAAAACTTTATTTTGAATTTTTATATTAAACGTATTTTTTGTTATTGTAAATGCAGTTGTATTATCTGTAATATTTTAATTATTGACTGCAAATTTAGGAATATATTAATAAAATATATAATGTCTATTATTCAACCTGTTTTGACAAGCGACCAAATCGTTGAAATAACCACATATGTTAATAATTACAGAGGTTTACATCAAGCACAACCTTTAGTTTGGGATACAACTATAATGAATGCATCCGACAAATGGTCAAAGTATTTAATTACAAACAATTTATTTCAACATAGTGGAAATCCTTTATACGGTGAAAATTTGGCTTACTTTCGGGGATACGGTGTTGATGTTATGATACTTCTTAAAAAATCAGTGGATTCTTGGTATAATGAAATATCATCCTACGATTTTATGAAACCAGGATTTTCGTCAGGAACTGGACATTTTACATGTTTAGTTTGGGGTTCTAGTACGAATTTCGCAATAAGTATTTCTATAAATACTGCAACTACTTCTGCAGATATTGTTTTTAATACAAGTCCACCAGGAAATGTACAGGGACAATATCAAACAAATGTGTTACCAATTAACCCTTCAGTACCTGTTCCAAGTCCTGTTCCAAGTCCTGTTCCAAGTCCTGTTCCAAGTCCTGTTCCAAGTCCTGTTCCAAGTCCTGTTCCAAGTCCTGTTCCAAGTCCTGTTCCTATATCAAATTCATCAAAAGTTGTTATGATTATAAATGATTTGAATAATATAATTTTTTCTATTAACCGAAGACAACCTGTTTATTTTATTGTTGCGTCTATACAGAAAGTTATTAATGAAATATCTGATGTAAATATAAGCCCTATAACTAATTCTGTTATCAATTCACTGAATGGTCTTATGTATGTCTTGCAAAAACGTAAATACAATGCATTTGCGATAACAACTATTAATAACATAATAAACCAGTTGAAATTATATTTGTAATATTATAATTACTAATTGTAAATACAATACGATTAAAACGCACTGCATAATTTAGCAAAGAAACAATGTATTATATATGAAATATAAAACATTGACCGTCATCACAATACTGTTAGTCCTATTTTTATTATGGATAATCATTACTGCATTTTTTTCAGAAGTGCCGCTCTATAAACCAACCCACAACGATTTGGATAAAAATGGCTTTTCTATTTATAAAAACGTATTAACAAATGAAGAAATATATAAGTTAAATGTCCTGTGTCTAGACAACAATTATAAAACAACCAAGGATGTTTTATTAACTCATACAAGATTAAATAAACTAATAAAATCAATAGGTTCTGATTATATATTTCAAGATTATATTTGGATAATAAAAAAGTCGTCGGTGCATACTTGTCATCGTGATAACAATGGTGATTTTTTTAATGAAGGACAAAAACATCCATCCTATACAATGTTGGTTTATTTGGAAGATATGGATAAATGTTTGGGTGTTGTTCCAGAAAGTCATAAAAATCAATATTCATACTTTATTGATTTTAATGGTAATCTTGTAAATTTGCCTTGTAAAAAAGGAGATGTTATTGTATTTAATGCCAATTTAATTCATGTTGGAACACTCAACGCAAGAGATGATAATTTACGTGTGCAATTAAAAGTAACACATAAAGATGATATTGATAAAATTGCTTATTATCAAAATTTTAATAAAGTATTAAACAAAGACAACACAATACCTATGCATATTAGAAAAGCACAGATGAATGTTTCATGTATGTTTCCAGGGTTCTCTAATTTAACACAGTCAGAAAATATAAGAACGTCTAGAGGCACAGATAATGGTGCAAATATAGGCGTTTTTCAAAAATGGTTCTCTTATTTGTTTTATGGTAATGTTGATTTTTATGATTTACCCAATGCATTTTAGTTGTCTAATGTTACAAAATCACAATTCACTGTTGCCTTTATTTTGTACATATCTAAAAACGGGTGATATTCTACAATACGCATCGTGCCAGTTTGATAATAGTCCATAGGTTCACTATGAATCCAACCATTCCAATCTCCAATCGTAAATGTAGTAGGGTCATTAAGAAAAATAAAATCTTCATTACCAATTCCTTTAGATTTATATTCCATACATCTAGATTCCTCATTATTTTTATTATCCATTAAAAACTCTTTGAATCTATTTATTATTTTTTGTGAATATACACCCATATTCATAGAAGAATTTTTATGAATTCTCATTGTAGTAATATTAGAAATGTTTATTTCTCGGAGTTTATTATAAAATTCTGGACCTATCCTGCATGTATCGTGCATATAGAAAAAATAATCGTCAATGTTTTCATAATTTAATTCAGCTAATGTTATCAAACCTGTAAAATCAATACTATTGTGGTTACATTTAATATACATAATATTATCATCGTTTGATATTTCATATTTTGGAATATCATAATAACCGCCAATAATAACTATAATTTGAAAATCTTTAAATCCCTTATACAATCGCATACTTTCTAATAAATGCGACAAAGCTCGGTACCCTTTAATATGTGAGTTAATTACTATTCTCATATAATACAACCATTATGTATTATATAAATTTAATAAACGAAATTATATATCTATCTTCTCATCAAAGAGTGGAAATACATCCTTATCATGGCTAATAATTATAATACTCTTCTTATATTTCTTGAAATCACGAATTATACCAATCAATTCACGTTTTAATTCAATATCTAAAGCATTTGTAGGCTCGTCCAAAATTAATATTTCCGTAGGATTAATTAATCCACTAATAATATTAATAATTTGACGCTGGCCACCAGAGACATGCTCTCCTAATGAACCCGTCATCTTAGAATAAATATCTATATCACGATATAATTGCGCTATTTTGGGATATTTCATTATTTCATCAAAATGGGATTGACATTGTTTCTTATCTAAACATCCATAAAACATATTATCTATTATTACTTTGTCAAATAATTTTGAATTTTGATTTACATACGTAATATGCTCACGAATATAGTGAGGGTCTACATCTTCAATATTAACATTATCTATATAAATGGTTCCTGTCGTTGGTTTATACATTTTAATAATTATTTTTGCTAATGTAGATTTACCATTCCCCGAAAGTCCAGTAATTCCAATGATTTTATCATTTAAGTCCAATGATAAATTTAAATCATTTAATACATTTTTATCTGTTTTTGGATAAGAATAAGAAACGTTTTTAAATTGAATAGTCTCAAAAGAGAGCTTTGTTGTTTGATAAATCTTTTGGTCTAATACCTCATTGTCGCCCAACATTTTTTTAAACTCTTCAACGATATACACTAATCTACTCATAAATTCCATAACATTAGGTATTTCAGAAAGCACAGTATTCATTCTATCACGGTAAAAAAGCAATATTGTCAAAAAAGTAACAAAAATTGTAGAGTCTATTTTCTTTTGAATACAAAGAAATATAAGATAAAATATGCAAATAAACAAAACTATATGTGTAAGAAGATTTACAATAAATGAATGTTTATTCATGTTACTATGAAAAATCATTGATGCGCCTACACATTCGTCTGTTTTTCTTTGGTAGATATCCATTTCATTAATAGACTGACCTCTATAAATAACCTTATCAATATTGTTTAATAAATTAATGATATATTTCTCATTCTCATTCACTTTTTTCTCGTGGTTAATTTTGCTATCCAACAGTGAATTCCAAAAGTAGTATACATAAAGTCCTATTAAAATATTTGCAGCAATAAAAAAGAGTCCTAAAGTCGTGTTTTTATAAAGAAAATAACCGGCTATTGCTAACAAAAATATAATTATTGGAATAAGTGTTAATAAAACAGTGCTAAATATAATATAACTTGAAACTGAAATACGAGTGATAGGTGTTATAAATTCAATGAAATTAGCATCTTTATAATTTTCATCATTGGTCATCAAAACTATTTTAAATATTTCTCGCTTTACCCACTGTGTCATTTTCGTTAATAGATTCTTTTGGAAATAGCTAGAAATTCCATACAATAATACAAATACTAATGATATTCCAATGAAGTAATATAAGTATTCGTAAGCAAACTTATAATTTTTATTTTCAACTCCTTTTATGATATTAGCTGTTATAAAAGATATACCGTTAATTTTCAAAAGGGTCTCTACTAGATCTAAAAATATGACAAGACCTGTGTTAATATATTCTTCTTGAAAAAATTTATTAATCAAGTAAAGAATAACGTTCATATATATTTTGTCATATATATTTTTATAGACATTGGTTTCAATTATAGAAATATTTTATATAAGAATATATTATATTGTTAATGGAAAAAATAGGAATTCCTTCTTTAGTGACACTTGAAAATAAACCTGCCATAACAGAACAAACCATAGTTAAAATAAATTTTCAAGGCATAAAACCTAAAGTACATGAACCATCTGTGGAAGGAGAGCCTGCAAAAACTGGCGTTAAAATAGTGAATAAGAGAAAAGGTGCTGATTATAGGGAAAATGTTCTTAAAAGACTAGCTATGCAGAACGTTCATACAGGAAATGCGGTATTAGCCACTGAATTAAAAGAGCAAAAGCGTCTAGTTGTAGAAGAAGAAAAAGAGAAAAGGGAAGAGGCCGAAGAACAACCACGAAAAATGGCCAAGAAACTAGTTATTCGTAATGTTGAATTTAAATTGCCCGATAAATCTTTGCCCGATAAATCTTTGCCTGAGAAACCACCAGTAGTAGAGAAAGAATCAGAGAAAAAGGATGAAGCCAGTGAAGAGACAAAATCTAGTGGGGAAGAAGAGGAAGATGAGTCCGAAGAAGCCGCATTAAGAAGATTGGTTGAAGATACTGAACAAGAGGCCGTTGTTGTGGAAGAGAAAACTGAGAAAGCAAAGCGTGGAAGAAAACCCAAAGGAAAGGGGGAAGCAGAGCCAGAAATGCCCGTTGATTTAATGACAGCAGTTATTGACAAAATGAATGTAAAAGACCGTTTACCTAAGGAGCGTGAGAAGAGAATATTAGCCACATCTACTTTTTACATGAATAATCGTAAATTATTTATTCAGAAGTTGGGTGAGCTATTTAAAAAGTATCGTGAAGATCTTTCAAAATCGGATGATGATGTATCTTGTGAACACCGTTCAACTAGTGATTTTGATTTACTAACACATCAAAAAGTTGTCAGAGATTACTTAAATTTATATACTCCTTACCGTGGATTACTTATATACCATGGTTTAGGTGCAGGCAAAACTTGTACTTCTATTGCTATCGCTGAGGGCATGAAGAGCAGCAAACGTGTATTTGTTCTTACACCAGCTTCTTTAAAAATGAATTTCTTCAGTGAAATGAAAAAATGTGGTGATGAACTATACAAAAAGAATCAGTACTGGGAGTTTGTTTCCACAGATGGAAAACCAGATTACGTTGGAATATTGTCAAAGGCCCTTTCTCTATCTACTGATTATATTAAAAAATACAAAGGTGCTTGGTTAGTAAATGTAACTAAAGAGCCAAATTATGGCTCTCTTTCTACAGAAGACCAGAAGCAATTGGATGAGCAATTAAATGAAATGATACGTACGAAATACACTGATATCAACTACAATGGATTAAATATGAAGAAATTAAATATATTATCGGGCGACCAAACACATAATCCATTTGATAATGCAGTTGTTGTTATTGATGAAGCTCATAACTTTGTAAGTCGTATAGTAAACAAAGTAAAACAAAACAAGTCCAAAACGATTGCGGTTATCTTATATGAATATTTGATGAATGCTAAGAATGCCCGTATTATTCTTTTATCAGGAACACCTATTATTAATTATCCTAACGAAATTGGTATTTTGTTTAATATTTTGCGTGGTTATATTAAATCGTGGGCTTTCCCGATTAATGTAAAAACATCTGAAAAAGTAACCACAGATTCTATTCTATCTATGTTTGATAAAGAGAATTTCAAAACATATGATTTCGTAGAATACAATGGCAATACTTTAACTGTTACTAGAAATCCTTTTGGATTTATTAATGCGAAAAAACGTGGAGCTGCTAAAGGTGTCGCCCGAACTACTAAAAAGAAGGACGTAAATATAGGCGCTGAGAAATTAACAGAGGGAGGCAAAAAAGAACATAATAAAACTAAGAAAGTTCGTAAGACCAAGAAGGACAATGAGCAATTGTTGGTCTCTGATGAACCATTAAAAGCATTAGAATCATTTGAAGAATACGACGAGGATGGAAAACTAATAGAAAACATGACAGAACGTAACTATCGTATGCCTCAGGACCTTTACGAAGGTGGCGCAGGAGTATTTGATAAATATGATGGTGTTAAATTAGATGATACTGGAAATATCAGTGATTTTGAATTCCAAGAGAGGATATTGGCAATATTAAAGAAGAATGACCTAGAAGTGCAAAAAGGATCAATTAAAGTTACTAATTATAAAGCTCTTCCAGATAATCCCGATTCTTTCTTGGGTCATTTGTCAATTCTGAAACAGGAGAAGCTAAAAATATAAATTTATTCCAACGTCGTATATTAGGATTAACCTCTTATTTCCGTAGCGCGCAAGAGCAATTGCTTCCTAGCTTTGTAAAAACAGATAAGGGTGAACTTTACCATGTTGTTAAATCAGAAATGACGCCTCACCAATTTGGTATTTATGAAAAAATACGCAAAGATGAGGCAGATAGAGAAGCCAAAAATAAAAAGAAGCGTCTTGCAGCGAAAGACCCAGAGGAATTATATAAAATATCTTCTACTTATCGTATTTTCTCTAGAGCTGCATGTAATTTTACTTTCCCATCATCTATTGAACGCCCTGTTCCTAATGTTAAGGGAGATAAAGAAATAAGTGAAAATGTATTTGATGCAGTCCCATTATCAGAGCGCAAAAACGTTGACGTCTACGCAAGCGTTGATGACGAAGAGAACAAAGAAGATGCAGATGAAGAAATATCACAAGTTGACGAATCAAGATATGAAGATAGAATTAAGAAAGCATTAGAAGATGTTAGTGTTATGGATGATGAAACAAAAAGGAGTAAATATTTGGATAAATCTGTATTGAAAACATACAGCCCAAAATTTGTTAAAGTGTTAGAGAATTTAATGGATGAATCAAACAAAGGACTGCATCTATTATACAGTCATTTCAGAACAATTGAGGGTATTGGTATTCTCAAATTAATTTTTGAAGCAAATGGTTTCGCCGAATTTAAAATAAAGAAAACCGGCAGCGCATGGGAACTTATAGAATTAGAGGCTGATGCCAATAAGCCAAAATTTGTTTTATATACAGGAACTGAGACACCCGAAGAGAAAGAAATCGTACGTAATGTTTATAACGGAGCTTGGGAATTTGTTCCAGTAGAAATTGTAGGTAAATTACAAGAGAAAGCTGAGAACAATAATTTGGGTGAGGTTATTAAGATTTTTATGATTACTTCTTCAGGTGCAGAGGGTATTAATTTGAAGAATACGCGATTTGTTCACGTCATTGAGCCATATTGGCATATGGTAAGAATTGATCAGGTCGTTGGTCGCGCTCGGCGTATTTGCAGTCATCAAGATTTACCTGAAGATATGCGAACTGTGAAGGTATTTTTGTATATTACATCATTAAGCGAACAACAGAAGAATGATGAAAAGAACATAGAATTACGTATCCGTGATTTAAGTAGAATAGATGGGAAAACACCTGTTACAACAGACGAAACTCTTTATGAAATAGCGAGTATTAAACAAAAGACAAACAACCAGATATTGAAAGCCGTAAAAGAAACTTCCATTGATTGTCAACTCTATTCTAACATTTCTAAGAAATCCAAGGATAATGAGAACCTAGTATGCTTTGGTTTTGGTAAGATTGAGTCTAATCAATTTGCTTCGTATCCTTCGTTTGAAAATGACCGCTCTACAAAAGAAGGGTTGGATGTACGTGCAATTAAATGGGAAGCACGTGAAATTAAAGAGGACGGTGTTAAATATGCATTGAATGAACAAACGATGGAGGTCTATGACTTTGAGAGTTATCAACGTGCCAAGGAATTTGGCGCAGAATTAGTATTGGTAGGTAAATTAGTAAAAGAAAAGGGGAAATATGTAATAAAACGCGAATGAATAATTTATTTTATTTAGCCATTATATATGCCAAATAAAACTATTAAAATACGTCGCAAATGGTCAGCTAAATACAAAAAGAGCATTAATTGCAAGAGACCCAAAGGATTCTCTCAGCGTCAACATTGTAAATATGGTAGAAAGAAAACAAGAAAAAATATACGCTAAAATGTTATAACCTAATCAATTTCAAAACCATTAATTGGTAATGACATATTTCGTTGTATAAAACATCGTGCATTTTCACCACATTTATCTTCTTGTTGCCGAATTATATAAGCATATTCGTATTCAATTTCACCAGTTGTTATTTTTATAAACTTACCACATTTTCCGTAATATTCTTGCATTTCGTACCTACCTCCGTAAAGAGAAGGTATAAACTGATTACAATTTTTACATAGAGTTCTTAGACGATAACCCGAGGAAAAATAGAGCAAACCATATAAAATGAAAATGAGTTTCATATGGTTATTATTGCGAAGATGTTTTTAAATGTTTTTAATTAAACGTTCTAGGTTTAAAAGCAATAGCAACAATACCATAATATACGGTATCTAGTTTATCTGTTACTTTTGCTGTTGTTCCGTCAGTAAAAGAGAAAAGCAAGAACCCATTTTCTACCTGAGATTGGTCTTCATTATTATGAGGCTCTGTATAATTAAGATTAGAAACAACCTTTCCAGAGAAAGAATTACCATCTGAATCAACAAACAATTTTGTTCCAGCGGCATCGGAATATAAACTAATATTGGGAGTTGACCCAGTACTCAAGGTTACTGCCAAATCGTTGGTGACAGAAGTGTAATCAGTTTGCTTAAAAGACATTATATAATTAAGTATGAGATTATTTTTCTATATATAATTTAGTGTTAAATATAAATGTCTATTCCAGTTCGTTATATTCCAAAATCATTATCACAAAAAGATACTAAAAAACAGAAGAAAAATATATTAAAATCACGTAAATTATACAAACAGGGTCTTTATTTTCAAAGGCCTAAAGTTAAATCTTTTCATTCAAAGCCATCCGGTCATGTTTATAAAGCAGAGAAGTATTATGGTGTTTCACATATATTACCAAATAATCAATTAGCCAGAAAAACGAAATGTTCTCGCAATGCTTTAGAGAAAATAATAAATAAGGGTCGTGGTGCATATTACTCTAGTGGCTCGCGTCCAAATCAAACTGCGGAATCATGGGGTCGTGCTAGATTAGCTAGTGCGGTTACTGGTGGTCCAGCAAGCACTATTGATTATGGAATTTTATATAACGGTTGTTCTAAAGATAGTCCTGCGCTTAAAATGGCAACAAGAACATGTAAACAAATGAAACGTTGTCAAAAATACACGCAAAAAAATAGAAATCCATAAACTTGTTCGTAAACTTGTTCGTAAACTTGTTCGTAAACTTGTTCGTAAACTTGTTCGTAAACTTGTTCGTAAACTTATTCGTAAACTTGTGCGTTCATAATCTAAAAATATGTATTTATCCAAATAAAATATAAAAACAAACGCGTATTTATTTTTATATTTCCGTCAATGAACGAAGAAAACAACGTTCTAACCATTAAAACTGTACAGATTCAACCTATCCGTAATATGATTACGGCTATCAAGGATATTTTAACAGACGCAACCATTACTTTTACTAAAGATGGTCTTAAAATCATTAATTTTGATAAGACGCATACAATTTTGGTAAATGTAATTTTGAATTCTCATAAGTTTGAGCAATATTCATGCGACCCCGACAAAATCATCGTTTGTGCGAATACACTTCATTTATTCAAGGTGATTTCTACAATGTCTAATGATGATACTCTTTCAATGTATATTGATAAGTCCGATTATCATGATGGTATTGTTTCTCATTTAGGACTTCAATACGATAATGGTGATATCAAACAATGCTATAGCCAAAAGTTGCGTCTTATTGAGCCTGATATGGAGGAGCTTATTGTCCCTGATGTGGAGTATTCTACTGTGATTAACCTGCCCACTTCGGATTTTCAGAAGATTATTCGTGATTTAAATGGTGTGTCTGACCGTGTTGAAATTAAATCGGTAGGTAATGATTTGATTTTTTCTTGCGATGGCAATTTTGCTAGCTCTCGTATTTACCGTTCAGAGTCAGATGGTAATATGGAGTTTATTCAGAAGTCAGATGCTTCGGTAATTATTCAGGGTGAATTTTCTCTAAAGTCATTGTCCCATTTTATTAAATGCACGCCTTTATGTTCTCATTTGGAGATGTATTTGGGAAATGATTTACCTTTGATTGTTAAGTATGATGTTGCATCATTAGGTGAAATTAAATTGTGTTTAGCGCCATTGCCGCCAGCTTAAAATAAAATGTGTGATAAATATATAGGTTATAATGGCGTACCAAAAAAAGAAAGTAGGTGGTGTAGTTATGGCTGCTAATGAACCTAGTAATGTTACTGTTGCTTCTTACGGTCCTTCCACTATTACTTTTGATGATATAAAAAACAATACTGGTAGTTACAAAGGGGATAGTAGAAATTTTATGATTGGACCTCATAAATTAGGAAACTTTATAACTACCAACGGCGATAACCTAAAATTTAAAAACGGTGAAGTTAAGAAAATCGTTGATAACACAGGGACAGTTAAGAGTCTTAGTTATGTTCCAGATGTAGGAGTCACTGTTGAAAATCTATCAAACAGTTTTGTAGGTGGAAAAAAACGTTCTCATAAAACATCAAAAAGAAGAAATAAAAAAAGAAAGACAGTGCGTCGTCGTTTTTTAGGCATTTTCTAAACATTCATCTGATTAAATAATTAGGGTTTTCTGATTCAGAGCAATCACACAACCTACTTTCTCTGTCTTAATGATGTCACTGATTCGGGTATAAATAATCCTCAAGTTCTTCTGTGATGCATACTTTGAATACTTCTTACATAACAATGCGCCCTGAGTAGCAATCTTCAAAATCTGCTTCTTGTCTAGGCTTGTCCCATCTGGAATAGAAGCAACGACATGCTCTGATGGGTGTCCATCCAGATGAAACCAAATGTCGTCTGGACCAGCAGCGTCTATGATGTCGGAATTTTCTTGCGCATTTCCACCAATGGTGAATGTAATATCGGCTTTGACAGAATCAATATATCTAGTAATTTGCTTCATTGTGATGGTTTTTGCTGATTTATATACATGCACAAAAGTATTCAATTTTTTGAAGGGTATCGGAAGCCATCTTGGCTTCCAACCTTATGACGCTTTACGCCATTTAGGAACCTTAAAGCTCCGCGGGTCCGATTCCCCTCTGACCCCTCCCTTTTTATTATTCTTTTCTCATTTTCTTCTTTGGTGGACATACAATGTCAAGACATGGTGTAAAAGTGTCTTCGTCTACAACAGGATTTTCTTCCATCGCTTGCCGAATAATTCGTTCTAGCTTGGCAGTTTTCTCCAGCATCTCCCGCAATTCCATCAGCACAATTTCCTTTTCAATACTAAACACAAGTTGCGCGGTTTCAATCTGAATATCAGACAACATTTTGCCAAGTTTTACGGTTTACGTTGCTTTTTATGAACTACTTAAATTCATAAAAAGGATTCAATTTTTTAAAGAGAGGTTTTCTTCTTGGTTTTTCTAAGTGAGACTGAACTCCTCTTAGCTGTAGGTTTTTTTTTAGCCTTAAAAAGAAAAACTCTATATGGTCTTTTATCCTTGATTTTTCTTACTCTTATTATCTTTTTATTATTTTTACTAGTTTCTGAAATGATGTAATCTTTTTCTATTTCTATGCGAACTATATCATCCGCAGGGACTTCTTCTTGTTTTAATCCTACTTTATCAACCATTGCTATTTTATCAACTATAGCCTTTAATTTTGTAAATTTATCATGCATCGGTTTATCATTTGTAGAGATTTCAAGATTGTCAGCTATTAATTCGGTAGAAGTCTTTCCGTTTTCATCTTTCTTATCTAAAATATTAAGTTTACGTAAGTTATTAAACAACTCTTCATCATCCATACTGTCATGAACACAATTAATAACTGAATTTATATCATCGTATAAGCTTCTAAAGAAAGTTTGTGCTCTATATCCTGATACCAACACATAACTAAATTCATAAATAGCTAATATATGTAAAGCAGTAGAACCTTGAGGAATACCATAATTGTTAGCACCAACCTTTTTTTTTAATAAAGATTGATTATCATGTATAAATTTTAAAGTTAAGTTACATTTTTTCGGGTCTACACCACTAAACAATTCTTCCAATAATTTTTTATAATCACTTCCTTTATAAATACTTGTCATATATGTTATATATAGATTATAACAATTCTTCATTGGTTTAAACCATTGAAGAATTAAATGGGACTTGTCACATTTTGTTCTTAAAGGGTCGTGACCGATAACCACTTAAAATATGACACAAAGTGTCACATTTTACACCATTGCGCATTTAAAATGCGCAATCAGCATCACCTCGCTCACTCATAACTGCCCACGAAGTGGGCGTTTTGAATGTGCAAAGGTGTAAATATTCATCGGTTTAAAATTCAGGCTCATGTTTCTTAAACAAACACCCCTGTTTGGATAAATTAGATATTTGAATAATCATATTGGGGTCTTGTAAACTAGACGTGTCTAACCATATTTTTATAATACAAAAATTCTTTTTAGGTGAAATAGTTATTCCATTAATGTGCTTATTATGTTTATCATCAATACATAATGATTCTCCACACAATGCATAAAACAAATTATGCCATACTTCAGGTACAGCTTTATTAATTACTTTATATGAGAAACATCCTCCATTTCTATTCCGAGGATCTTCCCACATAGGCGTAATCCCATCCCTCATAACAAAGAGCATACAATTTTTAACAATGTTTTCATTAATGGCATTATTCAACGATACGACCTTCTCAACAGTATCTATTGAATCCATAATGATGGTGTAACCAGACAATGCCCAGTTTTTGTCGTGTGGTAAATGGTAATATAAATTCCATTTATCAAGCAGATTATGTTGTGGGGTAGGAGTACTCACCGCATCCATTGTGATTACGCCCGTACATTATAGCGAGATTTGTTTCTAAATTGTTTTTTTGTAGTGTATTTATTTATGTTTGCGGGTTTTTGATTTTCTGGATCTCTTGGATTTCTTTGTTTTGATTTTATTACAACTCCCCCCAGTTGTTGGTACTCTCCCAGTTGTTGGTACTCTATTTCTAGCTCTACTTGCATTTCCGTTTAAATAACAGCCTTGTTCTTCATTAAAACATGGTAGAATTATATCTCTCAATGTTATTATATAATTACTTGTGTCAAGTGGACGCCACTCATATCTTTTGTTAACTCTAATTTCATTTTCAATATATTGTTGTAAATTATTCAAGTTATCATCTGTATAATTTATGATTAAATTTCTTGAATTTGGATGTAAATTAGTAAAATATGGGTGTTCTGTGTTAAATGTTCTTATCCTTTCTCTTTCATGTCTAGCAAGAAGAGAGTTTTCTTGTCTGTTTTTAATTGACTCAGTTAAAGCCGAACCACTTCTACGACCACATATGTCTGTAAAATATAGTTCATGCAATCTAATATTTATTAATTCTTTTTCTAATAAAGAAAATTGATCATCTAGTACATTTAATTCTAAAAAACAATTCGTGTATATATTAAATTCTTTCGCATAATTTTCTCCACATGTTGATAATTTTTTAAATTTCGGGGGTTCAATAGGGGGGGCAATATTAAATCGGTTTGAATCTGCATCATTTTCATCATCAATTTCACCTATTGTCGGTAAAGGTAAAGGAGCAAATAGATGTTTTTCCTTTTTTTTTTCTTCCTCTAATTGACGTTCTAAACCATTTTTTACGCAATTAACAATAAATGATGCCACAGTCGCCACAGTGGCAACAGCAGCAACAGTAGCAGTAACTGCTACGCCTACTGGTGGTGCGATTAACCCAGCAACAAGAGTTCCTGCGCTAGCTGCCGCAGCTGACGCACTGACACCAGAAAGTCGCAACACTGCTATTTTAGCACTATCAATCTTTAGGTTTAATTTTTTTAGTTTTTTTAGTTGATCGCCAGTGAAGTCACTAAGAGTTAAATCGTTTAGTTCAGAGCGAGTTAATAAAACATGATTTATTTTTTCTAAAGTTTCCATTCTTTTACGTAGTCTATTGAAATTTAGCCGATCAAAACGTTTGAAATGATTATTGCATTTTTTTATCTCATTATAGTTTTTTATTAGTTTGTTTAAGAGCTCAATAACGGTTGTTTTTTGTTTATAATAAAGAATATGTTTATTTATTATGTAAACCATATATTTACATCTATTACTATCCACACCACAATTTAATTTATTCTGTTTGTGGTTTAAATTTTTAAATTCAAACATAGAATTACGTTCATTCCCACTAGGTATCCTTAATTCATTCTTAATTTTTTCTGCTACACTAAAAGCACTTACTTTTCTAACATCTAGAGTTTCACTATTGTAATAATCGTCATAACTTTTATCTATGATGTTTATATATTCCGCAATAACATTTGTTGAATTGTCGGTATTAGTAAGATACACATTGAGATTTGTTTCTAAAAACAACTGAAATTTATTTACCTGATCTTCTGTGATTATCTTTTGTTCAACAAGTGTAAAAATTTGATTACTTGTTAATTTTCTGTTATATAAGCGCATATATAATAATTCAAATTTATGACAAATTTTTTTATCAGTGGCATTGTGTTCTTCATCTATTATTGGGACAGATATTGGGACAGATAAAACCATTAGTATACATTGTTATAACAAAATAATTATACAATGATACTATACCCTTCCTCCGTGAAAACCACCGATCTATCAAACCCCAATTCAAAACTATTAATATCACCATCCATAATCTTCAACACATAATCCATATCAAAATGATAAAGTTCTGATTGATATTCTAGATAACTTTTAACAAACGTAGGAGATAAAATCTGATTACCCACAAAATATACCGACTTATCCAATTCAAAAACTATTCCCATCTTCATAAGTGGATGCGTATATTCAATGCTCAAAAACTTTGCTTTACTAGGGACCAATGGCAACTTAAAATCATCAAATTGTCCGTTAGTATTATCAAAAATCCTAAATACATAATTGTCACCCACCTTCATCTTTACCAACCCTTCAACATAACTCTGACTGTTCAATACAACAGAATCTACTGCGTCGCATATTTCATTATAACTTGTTTCAAAATTGGTCCTTCCTTCATTGATGTCCAACGGACTCTTAATAAACTCATATGATTCCAAAAGTGTATATTCCTCACCAACAAATCTGTTTTTATCACGCTTGGACAAAACCAAACTAGAAATCCAATATGATGACATAGGCTCAATCTTTTTACCAATGACTGATGAATAAAGATAGTTAGCACCATAAACTGAATGGTCAATTACACTCCTGGCTATCAGATTGTTTTCATACAATGACTTATATTTACCCGAAACTACATTGACAATTTTACTATAATAAATAAGAAAATATGTTAATGCATTGGCTTTCAAAGCATCAATATCTGGACGCTTGATATTGATTACAGGAAGTTTAATGCTCTCCAACAATTCTCTTAACCCGTACATAATAGTAAATTATATACGAACTTATTTTTTATATCTTTTTCTAGTTTTATTAATGCTACCACCTCTTGTAGCATATCTGGTTTTACTACCACCTACACTAGGTGTCTCAGGCGTTGCGTGACGAGCAATAGTCCTTTCTGTGCGGGCGGTAACCCCTTCTTGTTTTTTACGAATAACACTACACGTAAGGTCAATTATAATAACTTTTTTAATTCCTCTTCTATTTAATTCATCAATTACGTTTCCTAATCTAGTAATAGTATACCCTGAACGTTCATGTGCTGTTCTAGTCTTACCAGCATTTGGGTTTAATGTATCCATTAAATCCTCATCTGTTTTAACGTTAGTGTTCAATAAATTCAACTTCCAATTAGAACTCTCTAATTTTACATTCTCACCATCGTAATCTTCTTTATAAAGTAATTTATCCTCTCTTAAAAATTCTTTATTTGATATAATTCTGTTAGTGTATGTTCTAATACTGTATAAGAATTCATGAGAAGTGCGATGATACGCCATGGTTTCATCATCGTCTGTATAATTTACATTCTTTTTATTAACTTCTGTGGCTATTTCGACAGGTTGGTCATCTAAATCAAATATTTGTTGTTTTATTTGTTTTACCATTTCTTTCATATCCTTTTTTTCGGTCTCGTCGTTAAAATCTTCTGTTGCAGTACGAACTATTCTTATAAAAGGTTTTACATTCTTCGGAGGAAGCATATTGGGTACACCAGGTTTTACTGCGTTTAACGAGACAATTTCCATTCCTTCAGGAATCCTATATTTTTCTACTTCTTCTGTTAATTCGGGATTCTTAGAGCTCCTTACCTGGACATCTCCATGTGTTGTAAATACCAATACAGCTGTTTTTAATTTTCCTACTTTTGATTTTTTGCTTCCTTTAGATGACATTTATAATATATGCTTAGAAAACTACGTGCTAAACTAAATATAAATTAAAAAGCGGATGTTATAAATATATATAACTAATCTCTTTTATGAAACACATTTGATAGTCGCATCCTCAAATAATTCTCTATAATTTTACTTACATCTGTCCAGTGTTCTTGAAAATCAAAAGAAAAATATTTCAGCTTCTCTGTATCTTTTCCCCTTCTACCATGCCAGCAAAAATAGACAATTTCTATATTTTTATTTATGGGATAAATCAAATCATAAATTTTAATTAAATATTCAGCAGCGTCCACACCATATTCTATATCATCTAAATAATAATTAAAGTATGAATTAGCTGCGTCAGCATAAATAAAAAGAATATGATGTGAAGACTGAATATCACTCAATAATCTTTCAAATCTAGTTCGTAATTTAGTTTTATATTCTTCATTGATTTCAAAATGTGTATTTCCCAATCCAGTTTCTATATTCATTTGACATTCTGTCTTTTCATTCACTGATTCATAATGTTCATTTCCAAGATATTTATAGTAGGTGTATCCATTTGTCATATACTCTACGGCTTCTTCTATTCCCTTGTTTATTAATATCTCCAAAATATGAAAGGTTGTTTTGCTGGGAGTCCATAACCAATCAAATGGATAAGAATATTCTCGCAAGTTAGAATATTTAAGAGCCTCTGGAACTGAACACTGTAATCCCAATGGAATTACTTTCATTTTAATAATATATAAGATGTATTTTATATATTATTTGAACTCTAGATATCCAAGGAAATAGTATTCTTAGCAGAGCCATTCTTTCTGCGATTAGAACGTTTTGGCATACTTGAACCATCAATTCCTTTCAATGAAGAAATAGAAATCATAGAATCATCCTCAGTTACTGTCTCAACGTTTAAAGATTCGCGTGTTGGTTGCTCGTGAATATTAACTGTACGTGTCTTTAATCCAGACAAAATGTTATCAATGTCAGTGGATTGTGGGCCACGCATCTCGGGTCTAGCTTGTTGTTGCTGCTGTGGTTGATACATCGGTCTTTGCTGCTCATTCACACTTCCATACCCACTAATATCAGCACCTTGCTCACGGAACATAGCGCCACGTCCCGCATTTATATCAGGACGATTACTTGGTGTCTCGGTAAACACCATCCCAGGGCGTTGAGGAGGTGGTTGACTCTTGGTTTCTACAGGAGCTGGGGGTGGCATTCCACGTGGCTTATTCATTTGCTCCTGCATCAAATTATTGGCCATCGCGAAACCAGGTGATGCCTGGCTCATGCTGCTTACAGTGGCATTAGTAAACATCTTCATCAACTCTGGACTCTGCTTAATAACATCATTGAATGCTGGTGTAGCACTAGATAATGCCTTGTTAGAGAAATTGAGAACGGCAGCACTAAACCCCACACGTAATAAAAGAGAAATCTCAGGAGCCAATTTGCCACCCTTGTATTTATCATGTAACTCGGCGAAAATCTCTTCATAACTATCAATGTCCTCACTTACTTGCTCACCCCAACCATCCAAATTTAAATCAAATGGATTAAATGCAGCATTGGCATATTCCATAGAGTTAATAAATGTCATAAACCACCAACCTTGTAACTTAACACTATCCTTCTTACGTTTATCTTCCATTGCACTCTCATACTCATCCTCTACCTCTTCATAATTAGAGTCCAAATCAAAATGAGAATTATGTTTGATTAGTCCCTTAGCATGCCACTCTTCCAATTTCTTTATCATATGTCTCATTTTACGTCTTCGGTCTCTGTCTGACATTTTCATATTGGATGTACTAGACGACACAGGAATCTCATTCATTTTACTAAATCCATCCCATGTCTTAGTGTTACCAATACTCTCACGTGTTGCATTTCCAATATTAGAATCTGATGGCTCATGGTCAAATGCCACTTTCTTAGATGTTTCAGGAGCAGAGTTACCAAAACCAAAGAAATTGGTTGCGAAACCACTCAATGACTTAGTTCCGTCACTGCTACTGTTTCCCCCACTGTATGAACCAGAACTAGCATTCGCACCAGAAATTTCATTCAATTCACTTTCTAAAGTATCTAATTCTCCTAAATCAAGGTTAATACTAGAAGCACGCTTTTTATCATTCATTAATAATTCAATACCCGAACCAAAATTTACACTAGGTTTTGATTCATTAAAGTTCAATGAAACAGGCTCTAAATCGCTTAATCCAAGATCAATGACTTCCATGTTTATGATAATTATACAAATATTATTTTTAAATCATCCGCATAAGTTATTATATTACGGTTTTTAAGGTACCATATCCCTTGTAAGAAACAATCTGCTAAATCATCTGCCTTTTTTATTTTTAATGCGTCTTTCCAACCAGTCATACAGCTATTGTTCTCCAAAATTTGATTACAATAGTATAATCCATCTTTCTTATGTTGTTTATAATCTGGGTTCGTAATTAATGTGTTAGTTAAGGAAGATACATTGGTCTTCTGTTTACCCTTACCGAACTGCGATAATTTATTAGAAGAGGATACAAAATCAATATGAATATCCGAATTTTTCATAATAAAATATTGAGCCAACATCCCCTGTATTGTCTTCATACGATTCGCAATAGGTGAAATTTGATTTTCTATAACAACATGTGTCAATTCATCAAAATTTTCACTTGCGTTTAATAATTCCTTCATATTTTTACCTATTGTAATCAAGTCTATTTCTGATGCGTTTTTAGTCTTTTTTTTAACTATTAGTTCAAAGCTATTTTTCTCATAAAACTCACCTAGTTTATCTAAAATATCTTTCTTGAGTTTGGGTAAGTTTACTAGGTCCATGAATAAAAAAAGAGAATGTCCTAGTTTGATGAGTTCATCTACCTTTAGTTTTTTCAAAGACACCATTGAATTCTTCTTATTTGGGATAATAAAAGTAGAATTCTTAGTATGTTTCTCACAATAGCATTGTCCATTCTTTTTATATTTGGCAAGTTTTGTACAGGGTTTCGGTAACACCTTTTTAGTTTTACCAGGTATTATTTGTGAACATATTTCTGTAAGAGGCTCTTCTTCTAATAGATTCAAAACACTCCAACCCGTGATTGAAAGCTGACCTGAAATATCAAAAATACAATACGCCATGTTTTTTATACCTACATCAAAACTAATGAGTTTCATTGTTATAAATATGGAATACTTGTAGTTTCATATTTATCTTTATTTATTTATTAACACTATTTAACAAATCAGCTTGGGTTATAACAGGGGAAATCTTGCGAGCATCCAATTGCTCCCTGGATAAATACATCTCTTTCAAATCACTAGTTTGATAACCAAATGGTTTAGATTGGTCCAAAACAGATGAAAAGTTATAAGGTGTTCCGTTCATATTAGATACTAAATTAGACTGAATATTAGGTAAATCAATCGGACGTTTGTAGTAACCAACATCATTAGAAGATTCACGGAAATTGTATTCCATAATGTCCTTAGAATTATTAGTTAAATATCTGCGATATTGCCAATTAGAGCGAATGTTGTTGCTTTGAAGTAAATCATCATTAATTACAGCTTCAGGTTGCCATGTTGTAGTTATGCTTCTACCATCGCTCATCAATGGAGGAAATTGTGGATATTTATTATTAGTAGCATATCCTAAAGAAGAACTTGGCACAGTTTCTTTAATTACAGGGTATGCGGATTCTAATTTTTCATACTGAGGATAAGAAAACATGAATAATATATAATACCAGTTATATATTATTTTACACCATTGCACATTTAAATCGCCCAATATTGTGCTATTTATCAGTGGAATGGCAACGTTACCATTCGCATTTGAAATGCGCAAAGGTGTATTGAACCTTAATTTTCTACTGCCTCTAACATTTTTAATAGTTCATTCTTCTTCTTCTTACTAGGGTCGCTTGACAAACCCTTTGTAATTACTAGTGCCTTCAACTCTGAAACGCTCATCTTATTATAAACATCTCTAGAATTTTCCTTACTATCGTTATCTAGTTCGCTATTCTCTAAAGCAGCTGATTCATTCAACTTCTCTACATGAATCTGTTCATCATCTTCTAATTCAATAGGCTCTAATCTGTTATCTTCTCCATCTAAATTTTCGGATTCAACTTCAGTTTCAACTATATCAGCTTCAATTATATCGCCAATATCAACATTGATAACTTTTATAGTTGAGTTTAACAAGGGTTCTTCTTCTATGGTAAGAAGTGGTGGTGTTTCATCATCCTCCTCCTCATCCTCATCCTCATCATCATCATCTTCTTCCTCATCATCTTCCTCATCATCTTCAAAATCTTCATCAGATACCTTAATCTTACCATTTATTTCGGTGTTATGAAAAGAAGGAACTATATTATTAGAAGAAAAGGTGTTAGAAAGATGTTGTATTTGGATTTGTCTGATATTAGATACTTCCTTTACTAAATTGGTAATGATTTCATAAACAGTATCGCATTTATTTTCAAGAGTTGTTAAACGCTGTTTAAAATGGTATACCAACAATAATATTAATACAAACGTAATGCCTAAACTTAAAAAGAAAAACGTCTCAATAAAATTAAAAAAACCCATTTTACTATACTTTTATAAAATATAAGTAATATTCAAACGAACCCTCTAAATCCTTTCCAACTCTAATTGGAAAAAATAATATACTATATTATATAATTAAAACAAAAAATGGATAACGTTTCTTCACAAGCTCCCATAACAAATAATGGAACGAGTATCTTTAGTAACAAAAATTTCTTAATCGTAGTTTTAGTATTGTTACTAGTATTATCATTTTTAGGAATAAATCTTATACTTGTGGGTGGCAATGTTTTTGAATACATTGTTAAAATATTAACACCTTTGGTTACTCAGATTTTCTCTATCTTCGCTCAAACAACAGGAACAGTTATTAACAAAACTACTGACGTAGTAACTGATACGGCAAAGGTTGGCGTTGATATTGCTGGCGGCACTCTTCATTCTGTTGGCAATTTGTTAAAGAATTCTAGTCAACCGATTGAGATTGCAGCTTTAAAGTTAGATAATCCTACACAATTGGATAAATCAATAAATAATAATCCTGTAAAATCACATGAACCCGCACCCGATAAAGCAGCCAATCCTATTCAAAATCCTATTACCGCAGCGAAAACAAACTGGTGTTTGGTAGGAGAGTATGAAGGACGTAGAGGATGCATAGAAATAAGCGAATCAGATAAATGTTTGTCTGGACAAGTATTTCCTAACCAGAAAGCATGTGTAAATCCTACACAAACTAACAACATGGATTCTAGACCAATCAAGAAATAATATATTTAGTTATGATATAGGTTATGCTAAAATTAAGAAAAACACGCAGATTCAAAGGCGGAATACCTAACTTTAGCGAAATTAAAGATGGATTTAAAAAAAGATTTTTTAAACAAGAGTCGCCATCCAAACAAGAGTCGTCATCCAAACAAGAGTCGTCATACAAATCTAAATTTATACTTAAAAACGGATTTGTTGAATTAAGACCTCCAGAGCCTTCCGATGAAGCTGTTAATAAAAAAGTTAATACCCGTTTAGATGAAATAAAAAATGAATTTAAAAAGGTTTTGCCTGAAAATGAGGAAAAATTCCAAGAGTATGTTGAACATGAATGGGATAATTGCAATTCTAATGAAATTGTTAAAGGATGGTTAGCTAATTCTACTTTAACAAAAAAATTAGATAATAAAGCGGATTTTATAAAAAAAATACAAGCGGATAAATCTTATGACACCACCAATTTTACAGATGAAGATTATGATAGATTATTTAGTAGATGCTCATCTGCAAACAAAGAAGAATTTTCAGATAAATTAAGACAAACAGATGAGGGTAAATTTATTCTTAATCCACGAACTGGTGGTAAACGAAACAAAACCAGAAAAAACAAAAGAAAATCCAAAACTTACAAGAAAGGTCGCAAATAATAGATAAGCAACATGATATAAAAATAGTATTCGTGAAAAATATATATAAAATAACAATTCCATTATATATATTTAAATAATGACATCAAACTATAATATATTTGTTATTCAATTAGAGAACGATAAGTGGTTTCTACATACATCCAAAGAAAGCCAAATAGACAGAGTGTTATTTGAATCACAAGTTATTTATGACTTTGTAAGAAAGAACCCACCAATAAAAGTATATGAAATTAGTAAATCCACCCATTATTTTGATATTAATACACTAACTAAAAAATATATGAATTTCATAGGAATTGAAAATGTGCGTGGTGGAATATATTCTGACGAAATATTACCAGAGTTTTTATTAAAAAGCCTAGAATTAGAAATAAATTCAACGGTTGAAGTTTATAATAAAACATCTATTTTTGATAGCATATCAAATAGAGAAAATCTAACATTAGATGATTACAAAAAACGAGCAATTGAATATAATCAGTTGTTATCTACTGGTTACAAAAGCATTACACGAGACTTTTTTACTAATCTGGAATGGTTAAATAACAAAGTAGAATCTTACGATTATGAAAACCAAATGCATTGTGCAGATAAATTTAATAAAGAAGAAACCGATAGATATAAGAACTTATTATCTGATATGGATACTGTTAGAAACTATTATTACAAATTAGATGAAGATAAAATTAAAGTTGACATAAGCGTTTCTTTAAAATACCCAGGATTTACACTAGATTATTTTACATATCATCAATATTGGAATAAAAACTTGGAGACTGAAAAAGTAATTGCCTTAGACATTTTGAGAAAATATAAATTCATGGGATATACGTTAATAAACATAATAGATTGTATGGAGTTTGATTTTTATAATCCCAATCAATAAATAAAAACACAAATTTAGTTTTATTTATTATACTATTATCCTGGGTCAGTACTTAAATTAAAATAAGCAGAATAAGATGGTGCACCACTTGTGCTGTACGATGCTCCTACTTGTACCTGATATGTTGTTCCTCCCGTTAACCCAGTTAACAATAAAGGTGAGCCACTACCAGTTACTGTTGATACAACAGTAAGGTGATTTGTATCAGATAGCGCAAACGCATTTGCAATATAATTTAATGGTGCAGACCCACCTAGTGCGGTTACAAGCGTAAAACCTACATACATACTGGTTGCTAATGATTGATTGTAATTGTATAGAGCAGTAGGTGATATAGTAGATGTCGTTACTTGCAAATAAGTATTTGATTTTCCAATTATTGTGCTACTGTAGTAAGCACAAACAAAAATATTATAAGTATAATTTGTTATTAGATTAGTTAATGTTATTGAAGTTGCGCTAGTAGTTGTTGTTCCATTACCACTTGTGTCCATTACGTATACTCCTGATGTTGTAAATGCTTGCGCGAAATATGTTAATCCAGTAGTTGCCGGTGAAGGAATTGTAAAAGTAACTGTAATTGAGGTTAATGCAGTTGAACCCAATATTATATTTGTGGGCAATGGTATCAAAGTAGTAGCATTTGAAGCTGTAGAATTTACTGTTATGTTTGGGAATAGTGAATATATAATTATACTATTGTATAGTGTTCCTGCAGTTAATCCAGAAACTGTTATAGAAGTACTTGAACCAGAAGCAGGAGTACTAATAGTTGATACGGTTTCTTGACCTAAATAACTTGATGTCGGAATAGCTACTGCATAATATCCAGTAGGAAGACTCTGTACCGGACTTAAAGAAGGAGCAGTAAAATTTACAGTTAAAGAATTATTCGCAGAGTTTATTGAATTAATATTAACCGGAACAGCAGTAGTATTGCCAGAAATATCAACTGTTGAAAGATTTCCTGTTTCATACGCTGCTGTAACACGAACATTGTATGAGAATCCTGCATTTAGACCACTAATCTTAAATGTTGTTCCTGATTGTGTTGATACATTTGTATAAGTTACACTTGCACTTGTATTATAACTTGCAAAATAATTAATAGGAGCACTTCCACTAGGTGCAGTAACACTAACATTAATATAATTGTAAGCAACATCTGAAGTTTGAGTTATGTTTGTAGGCGCATTAGATAATGTATTTACTGATTTAGATGTTGACGCTAGATTACCTGTGTCGTAAATAGAATAAACATAAACATAATAGGTTGTTCCAGATATTAATCCAGAAATTGATATTCCTGAATTCGTTAAAGATGATACTATCACATTTCCTGTTTGGACATTAGGTTGACTGCGTTGACCACTTTGAGGCATAGCGTATGCATAAAATAATTGATTTGTATTACTCAAACTATATGTTGGTAAAGCAAAACTTACGTCCAATGATGTAAGAGATATTGAACTTGTAGTGAGAGATGTTGCTGCATTAGATAGTGTGTTTCCTGTAACGGGACCAATTGTTTGATTATTATTAGTATAAACGGCTGCTAAAGTGATGCTATAAGGTGTTCCTGGAGTCAATCCAGATACTGTGTAAGTAGGTGATGCAGAAGTTATAGAAACTGTTCCTTGACCATAAATTTTTGTTCCTGTTGGCGCAGCAGTTAATGAATAATAATTTGGAGTTGTAACTGCGGGTGTATAATCTACTGTAATGGTTGTAGCAGTTGCCGATGAAAACGATAAATTTGTTGCCGCTACACCATAGGTCGTTCCAGTAACGGTTGCAGAAGAGTTCAACCCTGAATAAGTTGTATTATAAACTGCTGTAACTGTAACAGTATAAGTTGTTCCAGCAGTTAACGCAGTTGTTCCTGTACCACCAATAATTACAGTTGTTAACGCCGTTTGATCGGTTGTACTAACGGTTGAACCACTCAAACTAGCCGATACAATATAACCTAATGGTGCTGTTCCTGAAGGAGCATTAAAAGAAACAGTTAATGTAGTTGTTGTCATAGCTGTTATTGACAAACCAGTTGGTGGACTAGAATATGTATTACCTGATACACTAATTGATGCGTATCCACCTAAATCATAGTACGCAGTGACAACACAATTATATGTTGTTCCAGAAATTAATCCAGTTAATGTTATTGGGTTTGTGTTAATATTGTTTAAAATAGATGGACTAACAGGATATGTTACTGTAGACTGAGCATTATTGACAATAGGTGTTGCTATTACGCTATAGCCAATAGGTGCCGAACCGGGGTTAGGTGCAGAAAATGATACCACTAATTGTTGATTTAGAGACGAATTTGCAACACTAGTAATTACTGGAGCATTTGCTAATGTAGTTCCCGATAATATAGTTGTTGTCCTATTTGTGGCTATATTATAAACTGCAGCCATACTAACATCGTATACTGTTCCTGAAATTAAACCAGATACTACAAAACTAACATCAGATATACCTATTGTTGTAACAGTTTTTAAATTCTGATAGTTATATTTGGTTTGTGGTGTTACAGTAGCTAGATAACTCAATGGTAGACTTCCAACAGGTGGATCAAAATATACTTTTATTGCGTTTGTGCTTGCGTCTACTTCAGAATCCGTATTTACACCAGTTAATGTAGGAGCTGTAGATAATGTGTTTCCAGCCAAGAAATTCGTTGTAGAATTCGTGCTAATGTCATAAACAGCAGACATACTTATATCGTAAGTAGAGCCTGAAATAAGATTTGTAAATTCATAAAATGTTGCATCACGACTAATACCTATTATGTTAACTGTTGTTTGTGTATTTGTTGTTTGTTCTGGTTTTGCGGTTGCAGAATAACTCAATGGAAGAGACCCAATTGGTGGATTAAAATAAACTGTTATTGCATTTGTACTAGCGTCTTCAGCTGTGCTGTTTAATGCCAATAGGGTTGGGGGTTTTATTATTGTGTTTCCAATCAAAAAATTAGCGGTTGAATTTGTACTGATATCATACACCGCCGACATACTCACATCGTATGTTGTTCCAGAAACAAGACCTGTGAATTGATATGATGTCGCACCTCTGCTAATCCCACTAACATTAACTATCGTTTGAGAATTTGTTGTTTGTTCTGGATTTGCAGTTGCAGAATAACTTATTGGTAATGACCCAATTGGTGGTGTAAAATAAACAGTTAATGCGTTTGTGCTAATGTCTGTTGCGCTATTATTAATTGCAACAAGTGTTGGAGGGGTTATTATTGTATCACCTGTCAAAAAGTTAGTGGTTGAATTTGTACTAATATCGTATACAGCAGACATACTTACATCATATGTTGTTCCTGAAACAAGTCCAGTAAATTGATAAGATGTTAAACTACGACTAATTCCAGTAATATTAATGGTTGTTTGAGTATTTGTTGTTTGTTGTGGTTTTGCTGTTGCCGAATAACTTACAGGTAGAGACCCAATTGGTGGAGTAAAATAAACAGATAATGCATTTGTGCTAACATCAGTTGCAGTGCTATTTATTGCCAGAAGCGTTGGTGGTTTTATTATCGTATTTCCTTTAACGTTTGGACTAGATGTTAAACTTCCTGTGTTGTAAACACTTATTACATTGACATCATATGTAGTTCCTGATACTAGATTATCTATGACTGCTGTTGTAGATGTCCTAGATAAACCGGTAACATTTACTATTTGTTGCGTATTGGTCGTTTGATTTGGTGTAGCTAATACAGAATAACTTATTGGTAAACTACCAATAGGTGGTGTATAATAAACAGTAAAAGAATTTGTACTAAGGTCTGTAAAAGTGTTTGTATTAATTAATACATTCGTTGGCGCATTAGATTGTGTAATTGCACCTAAGTAGACAGTTGAAGATACATTTCCTACATCATAAACTGTTGCCATACTAATATCGTATGCTGTTCCCGAAATTAAATTGCCAATAACAACCGACGTTGCATTCTTTGAAATACCGGTGACATTAATAGTTGTCTGTGTATTGTCGGTTGTTTGTGGTAAAGCTGTAGCGTTATAAGTAATAGGTAAATTATATCCAACTGGTGCTACAAAATAAACTGTAATTGAGTTTGTGCTTAAATCAACTGGATATTGGTTTACCTGTGTAATTGTTGGACTACTTAATAATGTTGTTCCAGAAACATCAATAGAAGTTGCATTTAATGCTGAATCTGTGCTATTATATACAGCTGTTACAACAATACCATATTTACTACCTGAAATTAAACCCGATATATTAATTGTATTTGTAAATGATGACGACGTTGGTGCTTGTACACTCGTTGAAACTATGGTTTGACCATTTGCACGTTTATTTGTATCTGGTGTAGCTGTAGAATTATAACCAATAACAGGTGTGTTTGTTGCTGGAGGAGTAAAATTTACAGTTAATGAATTGTTGCTACCAATTATAGAAGTAATGGTTGGTGCATAGGATAATGTTCTGCCTGTTATATTTGGTGAAGCTACATTTCCAGACATATAAACAGAATTTAAAGTTATAGTGTATATTGTTCCAGATGTTAATCCTGGAATATTCATTGGAATTGTACTATTAGATGTCGGTATTGAAGTTGTTGAAACATTCACAGGATAAGTTATTGTAGTCTGACCATTCTCTGTAGTTTGAGGTACAGCACGAGCAAAATAACCCAATGGCGCATTTTGTTGCAAAGGGGCTGTAAAACTCAAGTCTATGGAATTTATACGCGACGTTGTTAATAAATTTGTTGCCATATATCCCAAAGTATAATAATTTATTCCACTAGAAGCCACTATTCCACCACTATAAACCGATGTTACTGTTATTCCAGTATAATATGTGTTTGGAATTAGATTAAAAATTGTAATTGTTGTCGCCAATGATGATGCTGTTCCTGCACCACCTTGGTCTGTTGTTGCTGTATAACTATTTGGTAATGAACCACTAGTTGGTGTAAAACTTACCGTAATGTAATTTACACTTACATCAATAACTGTTAAATTAGTTGGAGGCAAGCCAATAGTAGATGCAGTAATACTACTTGATACTGCATTTCCACTACTATATATTGCCGTAATAGTTATTCCCGGATAGCTAGTATTTGGTGATAATCCTGTAATAGTAATTTGAGTAGCAGAAGAAACTGCTGTTCCACTACCACCCAATGATGTCGTAGCCAAGTAACTTGCTGGAGTTGACCCAAGTGGTGGTGTAAAACTAATTGTAATTGAACTTACTGTAGCTACTACGAAGGCAAGTCCCGTGGGTGGAAAAGATGCTGTTCCAAATACAACATTATTTGATGATACGTCTCCGTTGCTATAACGTGAATATGCAGCTATTGTATAAATTGTTCCAGATACTAATCCAGGAATAGTTAGATATAAATTATTTGTTGGTGTACCAATAGTGCTGACAGTAACCTGATTATTGTTTGTAGAATTTGGTGTTGCAACTGCATAATAAGACTTTGGAGTATTACCTATAGGGGGAAGATAAGCGATGGAAATAGAATTTGTTAATAAACTTGTTGCAGTTACGCTAGTAGGAGGATTTGAAACTGTTGCTCCTTGCACTGTAGTAGTTGAAATTACATTTCCTGTATTATAATAAGATGTAACGGTAACGTCATAAATAGTACCTGAAATTAAATTGTTTATTGGTATGGATGTTGATGTTGTGATACTTGTTGTTACGATTGATTGGTAATTATCTCTTTGTAATGGCGTTGCAGTTACATAATACCCTATTGGTGGACTACAAATCGGCGGCGTAAAACCCAATGTTAATGAATAAACTGTTGGTGTAGACAATATTAAATCAGTTGCATACGTAGATGTTGTATTTCCAGCAATACTATTAGATGCAATAGTACCGTTATTATAAACTGCACTAACTGTGACATAATATTTTGACCCCGAAATTAATCCATAAACTGTAATCGGTGATATAGAATATACAGAACTAGTTACCGCTGTTTGTTGACTGTTATTAGTTGTAACTGGAACTGCTGTTGCATAAAATGAATTTGGAGTATTACCAGGTGGTTCTGTAAACTCAACAGTTAAATAATTATAACTTGCGTCGGTAATTCCAGTTATTGTGGGCGGATTGGATGGGGTGCTCGTAGTAATAAATGTTGATGAAGCGCTTGTGTTGCTATATGAAGCACTTACTGTTACATTATATGTTGTTCCTGATACTAAATTATTAATAGTTAATGGATTTGAGAAAGATGTACCACTATTCGTTGATGCACCAGATGTTCTGGAAGTCGCCGTAGCAAAATAACCCAAAGCTGTACTGCCAGATGATATTGAATACCCTATTTTTAAATAATTATAACATATGTCAGTTATTATTAGATTACTTGGAGGACTGGATAATGTTGAACCTTGAGCCACTGCTGATATAACATCGCCTGTATTATATACTGAACTAACATAAATATCATATGTTGTGCCTGAAATTAAACTTGACATTACGATTAATGTAGAAGTGGACTCACTTGTTATAACAGTTGTTTGACCATTATCAGTTGATGTCGGAATTGCGGTAACATAATATCCTATTGGTGTGCTACCTAAAGGTGGTGTAAAACCCACAGTTAAAGAATTTACATTAGGATTCGTAACAGATAATCTAGTTGGTGGAGCGGCACTTGTATTTGCTGTAATTCCTGCTGATATAGTATTTCCTAAGCTGTAAATTGATGTTATATTTATAGTATACGTAGTTCCCGAAATCAATCCAGTAAATGTTACAGGACTATTTGTTGATTGTGTTTGTGAAACAACTACTTCTTGGTCATTATTAAATTTACTAGGAGTTGCAGTTGCATAATAACCAATGGGTGGACTACCTACTGGCGCATTAAATGAAACTGTAATATAGTTATAACTTATATCTGTAACTGGCATTATATATATAATACTATAATTCATTTTTCTAAATTAGAACGTTGCTGCATTAAATAATGTGTTTCCTGTTAATACATTGGACCCAGAGTATCCGGTTGCATAAACAGCAGACATACTAATATCATAAGATGTCCCTGAAATAAGATTTCCGATTACAAATGATGTTATATAATTGCTTAATCCTGTAATATCTACAATAGATTGTCGGTTATTGGTATAATCTGGTACAGCAGTTGCATTGTAAGTTGTAGGTGATGTTCCTGATGGCGGTGAGAAATAAACAGTGATTGCGTTTGTACTTGCGTCTGTTGAAAATCTATTAAGTTCTGTAATTATTGGTGGACTAAACAAAGTACTACCCGAAACAGATATTGTAGACATTTGATTTCCTACACTATAAACTGCAACCATACTAATATCATAAGTTGTTCCGGCAAATAATCCTCTTATTGTAAGTTGATTTGAAGTAGTTTGTGAAGTTGTCACGTTTGTTTGACCAACTGAAGTTGTAGTTGGTTTTGCAATAGCAAAATAAGATATGGGAGCACTACCAATTGGTGGATTATAACTTAAATCAATACTTGATGCGGTTGTTCCTGTAACAATAATTGAAGTAGGTGGATTAGATGTAGTTGTGCCACTAAAACTTCCGGTTGAAACAAAATTTCCTATATCATATACAGCTATCATACTAATATCGTATGTTGTTGCTGACACTAGATTTCCAATAGTAAAAACTGTCAAATTGTTTGCTATACTACTTACAGTAATAATAGATTGATTATTGTCGTATGAGTCCGGACTAGCGACAACAGTATAGTTTATAGGAAGACTACCTATTGCTGGTGCTGAATAATTTACTGTCAATGAATTTACTGTTGGATTTGATATAGAGTCAATGGTTGGTGGATTAGCTAATGTAGTTCCAGAAATAGTTGATGCGGAAGTTTGATTTCCTGTATCATATACTGCGACTAGGCTTACATCATAAACTGTTCCCGAGATTAATCCTTTCATCACATAAGAACTAGTTAAGCTTAATGGTGTTATATTAGACAACGTTACTGAAACTTGACTGTTTCTCCTTGTGTCTGGATTAGCAATTAAGTTATAACTATTCGGTAGCGTTCCACTTTGTGGAGGTGAAATATAAACAGTAATAGCATTTGTACTAGGGTCGGTTAATGTATTCGTATTAATACCTGATATTGTTGATGGACTACTGAATGTAGACGCAGTAAGTGCTGATGAATCATATGTTCCTGTATCATAATACGAGCTGATAACTATGCTATATTGAGATCCTGATGATAATCCACTAATAATTATAGGGTTTTGAGAAACATCAAAAATAGAAACTGCTAGCCCATTTCTAGTTGTAGGTGTAGCGGTAACATTATAACCAATTGGATGACTCCCTATTGGTGCTGTAAAACTTATAGCTAATGTATTGTATGTTTGATTAACTACTTGCAAATTAGTTGGTGGATTAGCCAATGTTGATCCATTTACTGGGTCAGAATCTTGATTACCACTCAAGTAAACACTTGTAACTTTTACTGAATATGTAGTACCAGAAATTAATCCAGGGACTGTTATTAAATTTGAACTAGACAATGTTGGTGGTGTTGGATGTACTACTGTCGTCTGTGAATTAAGTACCGTAGTTGGCGTTGTGGTTACATAATAACCTTGAGGTAAATTTCCAGAAGGAACATTAAAACTAACATCAAAACCATTAATTGTTTGATTTTTTATAAATAAAGCACCAGTCTTTGAACCTACGGTTGTAACTGTTAACGGTGAAGAAGTTACTGTTCCTGCTGTATATAATGACGATATTAATACAACATAAGATGTTCCAGACGTTAATCCTGTTATTGCGTATGGATTTGAAAGAGTAGTAATACCGCTTTTTGTAATAACTGTGTCTCCATTCGTTGGTGTAATTGTAACAGTATAACTATTTGGAGAAGTTCCTGGAGCTGATGTATACCCAACGTAAAAACTTACGTCAGTTATTGAACTTGATCTTAAATTTGTTACAGAGCTAAAATATGTTCTTTGTGTAAGACTTGTGCTGTTTGCATTAAACGATGAAATTACTTTATTGTAAATGGCTGTCATAACTATTGTATATGTTACCCCTGTTAACAATCCTGATATACGAACTGGATTCGGTGGATAAGGTATATTAGATAAATCTGTAATTACCTGTGGACCAACAGAAGCAGTTGAAGTTATTTTATAACCTATTGGTGTTGAACCAGTTGGGACAACATATGATAAGTCAAATAAAGTATAACTAGCATCTGATATTGATAATCCGGTTGGTGCTGGAGAAAGTGTTGTACCAGAAATATCATTTGTTGGTAATCCAAATCTACCAGTGGACAAATACTGTGACAATAGTAAATTATATTTTGTTCCTGAAATTAACCCATTAATTGTAATTGGTCCAGACTGAACAATAACATTATTCACAAATGTTGTTTTTGTCACCTGTTGATTATTTGAACTTGGGTCAGGAATAGCTATAACATAATAACTTGCAATATTTGGATTACTCCCATTAATAAAATTTACAGTTAATGATGTAGATGTTGTATTACCACTAACTAATGCATATTGACTGGGATTAAATCCTAATGTTGTACCACTTACTACTCCAGAAGATGTTGATGTTCCGTTTCTATAAACTGTTGTAACGTTTAAATAATTGTATGTTGTACTAGCAGTTAATCCTGTAATTGTTATTCCATTAGCAGACGCACTTGCTATACCGCTTCCTACACCATTGGCCGATGCAGTATAACCAATAATAGAATTTGTTCTATTTATTGGCGCAGAAAATGATACATCTATACTTATATCTCTTGATTTGGATACTGATAAATTTGTAGGAGGCAAAATGTCTACTGTTAATAATGATATATTTGATGTCAATATTGAATTAGAGTAATTTGCGAATATAGTATTATTGGTAAATCCTGCTGTGTAAGATGAATTTACAGTATCTATGTTTACTGTCAAATAAAAATCGTATACATAACCAGGATTTGTAGTTAATACAATATTAGAAACATTTATGGTATCTATATATGCAAAATAATTATAACCATTTACGCTAGTAGACAGTTCGCTATACGTTACTTTTATTGGCGAATTGGATGAATAATTAGATAATGATATAGTTTTAGACTCAGGGACGACGTTCCCACTATATTTAACATCTAAAAACAAACCATTAATAGTGAATGTGGCTGTGCCATTTTGACCCGAAGCATTAGTTGCATATATGCCTATTGGTGCCTGTAATGTATAGGTATATTGATTATTATCTATAGCAGGATTTATTAATAATGAACCTATATAACTAGAAATGTTCGTAGACATTAACACATTTTTACTAGCGCTAATTGACCATAAGTTTGTATTTGCTATTTCAGATTCACTATATGCTGCGTTATTAATAGTAGTGTTTGTAAAATTATACAGTGGCACCGTATCGTCATATATTAAATTAGTAATAGGGCCATAAATTCCAGATGACGATGTTGGTGTTGGAATTAAATTATCTGCTGCACAATTTACTATTAGACCATCTGGTATAATCGTATAAGTAAAATACCCTTGATAACCAGTTATTTTTACAGCATTTGTGTCTAATTGAGAAGCAGCTGATATAACTAATTTGTCTGGATATTTTACAGTTACTGTACTATAATTACCATCTGTGTCTAAAGTGGTAATTACTTTATTCTGAAATCCCTGCGATTGAGAACGTCCACTTAATATTTGTGATAATTTCTGTGTTTGTGTTAAATTATTTGTCTTTGATGTACTATTTGTATTGCTATATTTTAATATTTCTGCCTTACGTCGCATATCCAATTGATATTTTGTAAATGTTCCATTATAAGGATTGGATGGTGTATATCTAGATTGCGGATTGTTAAACAACATCTGTTTTCTCCTTTGGTCGCATAAAACGTCTAATGAAATATTGGTTGTTCCTGCCATTGTTATATAATGTGACTTTACATTATATAACTATAAATATCTCAAGTTTATAATTTGTTTGAATACCAAACAGATGACAAATAATTGTAACTACCTGTTGCTGTCGCATCAACGCTATCCGAACTAGGACTAGTATTTGGTCCCCAATAAACAATATTATTAATTTCTATAATACTCAACGCATGATTAAAATATCTTAAATCGGAAAGATTTCCATTAAATCCACCACCCTGGCAAACATTAATATCGTTGTAATTTTGTTTAGGCACTAAAGGTAAATTTAGACGGCCTGAAATAGTGCCGTTTATATAAACGTCTAACATTGTGTTTTCTAAACGAATAATTACATTTACCCATTTGCGAACAGGGATATCTTTTACTTCAATATTACTCTTGGTATCATTCGCGTTTGCGGTATTCATTATAACTTTTAATGTTGCTACTCCATTTGTGTTAGGAACAATATATAATCCAGGACCATTATTTACACTTGTAATATTCGTTACTGAATCAAAATTCAAATCGCCTTTATTGAATATAAATTGATGTTTTGATGTAGAACCTAAATCATTTATGAACAACCATACTGACCACGTAAATTCCATGCCGGTACGTTCATTGTTTGATAATTTTACTATTTTTGCTTTATTTCCTACACTAGGGTCTTGTGAAAATGTTTTTCCTGTTTGACCAGTAATAAGACCCCTAATAATAAATGGACTATCTGATGGATTTAAAAAATACCCTAAGATTATTACTCCTAAATTCATAAGAAATAAAAATCCTATTATCACTAATATAATAAATGCGAACTTGGCAATAATAGTATTAGATTGTAAAAATGATGAGGATGCTCCAACACCGGCGGTAGCCTGGTTAGAAAAATCATCAAGACTATTATTTACACTTGATTTCATATCATTTATACTATTTCCAAAACTTTCTGATGCCTGTTGAATTGATTCTGGCATTTTAATATCGGGAGGAGCCATGTTTTGAAAATTCATTGTATGGTTATATATTATATATATAATAGATTATAACCATTCTAAAAACTTTATTTTATTAATCTTCTCTAAACCCCCTGGAACAATCTCTAAAATAAAGGGCGGTTGTTAATGATAGTAATGTTGTCTTTTAATACACTGTAATTTATACCATAAGCTCCAAATAAACCAGTGAACTTGCTCTTACCATTACCTTTCATGTACCAATCCCATGCCATTTGAGGGTCTACTGGTGTTGTCCACCTAGTGAATATTAATGCATTAGCGCTCCATCCAGAACCAATAGAAATTCCTGCAACTCCAGAGCTAAAATTGGGTGTGCCCGAGTTTCCTAAATACAATGGAGATGTTGTAGAATCAACTGGTTGCTTGGGAGGAGGTATTTGTTGAGATATCACCAATTTTCCATCTAAATAACAATCTACAACTTGGTTATCAACACTAATGATGATATACACCCATTTCTGTAATGCAAAAGTATTAGTTATAGTCATTGTTTGTGTGGTACCATTAGCTAAGAATATATCACATTTTAATGTAGGTGTATTTTGGTCTAAATATAATTTAATATTATTAGGTCTGTAGAATATTGTTTTTTGGGCTGAAGGGTCCCAGTTTTGAACATATAACCATATTCCATGAGCATAACTTAAATTTGTAGCACCAGTTAAATTGTCGCCTGTAATTGTTGGTATAGCTTTTGTGAAATCGGCTACAGGACTTAAAGTTGTGGCAGTATTAGATAAATATTTGAAAAGTAAGTAAATAAAAAATACAATTACTATTCCTAAAATTATTATAAGCGAATTCATTTATTTGTATATCTAATACTCACAAAATAAATATTAATGGTGGTACTTGTCTTTTCAATATCAAAAACATCCTTTATATTCTTGATATTGAAACGCCTATATTATTACACATTTGTACAATTAAATTTCGCATGGGCAATTTATCAGTACAAAGGTGTAAAATTGTTCCAATAATATAATTAACATACAAATATTAAAACAAATCTTTGTTTATTGAAGTTGGTAATCCATGACCAAATAAAATCATATACACAAGTACCAAAGCTGCTAACAAAATACTTCGGTTTTCTGCAACCAATTGTTTTTGCCCAAGTACAAAAATCATAAAGAGGTATAATAAAATACCAACTATTATTGAATGAAATAACATAATTCGTCCGTTTTCCATGTTAGTTCTATACATTATTACATATAAAATTTTCATTTGAAATGTCTAAATTTTTATTCTTGGATTATATTGAAAATTCTATATTTAAGTTACAACTGGGGGGTTTTTATACATTAATAAATTGTATGTAGATGTAATATGCGACATTGATAAATTGTATGGGTAATATCTAATGTTACATATTGCGCCATCTAAACCTTTCTCCTTACCAATCATAATGTTATCACTTGCTTTATATGTTGGACGGTTATCTGTAAATTTAAATACTTTTACTAATTCTCCATTGATAAACAAATCTACTTGTGATGATTTGTAATTAAATACAAAATTATTCCATTTTTGATTTGGCAATGTGACTTCAAAAAAGTTTTGGCTTGTCCTTGCATCTGTAAAATAAATGATATATTTATTTTTATTGACATCATCTGTGATGTTATTGTGATATGATATTTTAGGTTTTCCCCTGCCAAAATTAAAAATTGGCATTTCTTTGGTATAACTAGCGAAGTTCGTTGGTTGAACATTCAAATATATCCACATACTGAATGCGAAATTTGTTTGATAAACAACTGGAAGATTTGTATTTTCTAAGTTATCTTTTGATATTTGTAATAATTTACTAGAGCCAATTGATTTGGGAATGTCTAAAAACGCACCATTATCCAATAATACTGTACCATCTTTCTTATCAATAGCGTTAACTATTTTTGGAACATAGATGTATAAAAGTATTAATAATAATTCTATAAAAAACAATACATAAACCACTTTAGATGTCATTTGGAATTCTTTCAATATGTATTTTGAAAAATCAATAATTAAACATGGTATGTAAAATATGAAATAAATAATAAAACCTGGCAATCCTGTAAATGATTTTAAATAATTACTTAACATATAAAATGATAGTGCTAGTCCTACTAGAATTATACTTAATATTATAAATCCGGATATATATGCAGTTGCTTCAAGTGCTACTGAATTCATATTGATATAAAAATAAACTGCTGTAAAAAACATGATAACTGCCATTACTATTCCAGCTAATTTGCCATAGCCACTACCATTATCAGAACTTAATATTGGGACAGCGTATGAAAAAGCAAACATTATTGGTATTAATATAGTTAAGATATAAACGTAGGTATTTGTAGTTAGTGATTTCTGATCATAGACTGCAGTGTATAAAACAATTAATATAACAGCAATTATTCCAAATAATAAACCGTAATTTGGTATCATACTTGCTTCAAAATCATTGAAAATAAATCCAGCAGTTGACCCAGCCGATGCATCAAGTGACCCACTAAGCGCTTTGTATACTTCTTTAAACATCCATAAAACTATTGATAATGCAATAATTATTATGTAAAATGCAACGTTAGGTACAAAGTCTAACATTGCTCCCCAACTAGATGATAAATATTTAATTATAAATGTAACAACTATTAATGCAATAAATATAATAAAAACTAATGTTACTGTACCCTCTTCTGTTTCTTGTCTTATTCCACCTGGAACAAAAAAATCTATCTCTCTTTTGGGGTCACTTGGGTGTTTTTTTTTAGTATAATATCCTTTAGAAAACATCTTATCATGCGATTTTATATTCAACCCTATTATCACAATGGCAAAAACTATCATCTCTATAATTCCATTTAAATACGAAACATCAATCTGCATACTTTTGGCATATTCGGGTATAATACCTGATATGTTTTTTAAACCATCTATAAACGGTATCAAACTCAATATAGTAAATGCAATTAAACAAATCAAAACTATTGTTGTTACGCCCTCTTTCGTATCAATTCTAACTAAATTATGCTCGTCATCAATCATTCTACTGTGCATTTTTGAATCCATTACACTAATAGAAATAATTAATGATATTATGAAAAGAGCAGATACAACAAATGCTATCGGCTTTATAATTCCATTTATAGTATCCGAGTCTGGTTTTAATGATTCTAACATTATGTTTATACTAATATATGTTAATAAAAAATATTATTCATGTTTACTATTTACTACTAAACATGAACATTACAGGTTCTCTATAGCTGTTTTTTTACCATGACAATCTCTACATAGAGCTACTAAATTATCTACATGATTACTTCCACCATATTCTAAACGGACTTTGTGGTCTACCTCAAACCATGCAGGTAATTTACATCCACAGTCCCCACATTTCCAGTCTTGATTAGATGCCACATATTTCTTCTTTGTTTCACTCACAGAACGCTTTGTCGCTTTCTTTCCTGATTGCAACATGCGGTTTTCAGATACAGTGTGATTTTGATTGGGCATTGGTATGACAGGATAATTGTAGGCATCCCGACCATTTTGCGCATCACCGCTGAAGTCTTGTCTAGATGTGAAATCTAAAATAGGAGACAACATATTGGTCGTATTTTTATCTATTGGTAAATACTTTATGTAGTCGTTTGTACTGGAAATCACTTGTTGTGCTCTCATTGGATTACGTTTTAATAGAATATATAACATAAATGCACCAAATGCTACACCAATCATCTGATAATACTTCTTAAAGGATAATAATTTTTTTAGGACTTTTCCTTCGGTGTATATGTTTGCAATGATTAATCCTGCTATTATAAATATAAGAATTTCTACACGCATAAATTATTATTTTATTTGTTTACTATATTACGAGAAAATAAGGAGGGTTCTAAAGGTATACATAAATCAAAAACAACAAAGTCAATATCAATACAGCATGAATGTAATGCTTTCTCATATTAACCCTTTCCGAAAAGACATATGGTTTGGGCTTATATTCAGCACGATACTTTTCTAAAGCCATAGGTAAAGACAATTCTTCCTTACCTAATTTGACGTTAATTTTGTTATGTATAAAATGGACCCATCTTACAAAGGAATCTCTATTATCTAAATAGGGTGTTACAGGATATCTATCAATCATTCTACTAAATTTATCACCAATGTCTGGGTCTGGTATAAAAAGAGGCATATTCGTAATCAAATCATAATATTTACGTTTCGTGACATCATTAGGTGTCATGGGATACGATTCTGCTACTGTGTGCAGGAAAAACCAATAATGTGGTCCCCATATACTCGCATCAAACTGCATTCTAATATATTCAAAATATAATTATATAAAGATTATGGAAGATTATTAAGGAGGATAATCTTATTACATATGAATAATTATTGCAACAATTGCGGAAAATCTGGACATTTATATCATCAATGCAAATTACCTATTACCAGCTTTGGTATCATTGCGTTCCGTATTCATGAAAATCAATTACAATATTTAATGATACGACGTAAAGATACTCTAGGTTATATTGATTTTATGCGTGGTAAATACTCTGTATTCAATAAAGATTATATTATTAATATGATTAAGCAAATGACAGTAGAAGAAAAATCTTTATTGGCATTGGGTGACTTTGATTTATTGTGGAAGCGAATATGGGGAAATCATAATATTTCCAACCAGTATAAATCAGAAGAAAACGTATCTCGTGAGAAATACAACTCGTTGGTAGATGGGATATTATTTAAAAATGAACTTTTTACATTGAAAGATTTAATTGAAGAGAGTAATAGTTTTGAGAATGAAATATGGACCGAGCCCGAGTGGGGATTTCCAAAAGGGCGCCGTAACTATCAAGAGAGTGATTTTGATTGTGCTTTGCGTGAGTTTTCTGAAGAAACTGGGTATGATATTAAATACATAAAGAATATTAAAAATATTTTACCATTTGAAGAGATTTTCACTGGCTCCAATTACAAATCTTATAAACATAAATACTATTTAACATTTATGAACTCTGAAGATACAATGCATACTAACAACTTTGAACCAACTGAAGTTAGCAAAATGGATTGGAAAACATATGATGAATGCATTCTATGTATTCGTGGTTATAATTTAGAAAAAAAGAAACTATTAACAAATATTAACAATACAATAAAAACGTTCCGTTTATTCTATTATTAATGAGGTTTGTCTTTGGATTTTGTTAAATTATACGAATAAATATATACGTATAAGTTAAGTATCATAAATATATGCCAAAAAATACAGAAACAAAGAAAAAAGATAAATCCCCTAAGAATGTAAGTAAAAAAGCTCATATGCAACCACAAACTTCGGCTATAGGGAATGTTGTTAATGAAGCTACTAAGGCAATCACATCTGTGATAGGAATTCATCCTGTTGAAGGAATAAGTAAAACTAATAAAATTTTAGACGCTATTTTTGATGGTAACCCTAATCCAGTAGATGAAAACGTTGTAATGAAAAAAGGAAAAATTGTTTTAAATCGTGACAATGTTAGTAAGTATATAAAAGAATTGTTAAAAAAAACAAGGTGTGATCCAGACTTTCAACATGGACCTGATCAACAAAAACGATTTATTGAATTAACTAAACTACCAGGTGCTAGTAATGATCCTGATAAAAATAGCCTTAAAAAAATATTGGCTGGTTTAATGGAAGTTCCTCTATCAGCACTTGATAGTACTAGAAAATATGGAATTCCACACCAGAAGGATTTTGTAGGGGTAATTTTATGTTTAGAAAACTATTTCAAGGATAAACAAAATGCAGATGCTACCGTATCTATTAAAGAGTCTCAACAACAAAACGATGTAGAAAAACTCGTCTTTGCACAAGAGCCTGCCAACTTAGAAGAGCCAGTAATTGCACAAGAACCAGTAATTTCACAAGAACGAGTAATTTCACAAGAACGAGTAATTGCACAAGAACCAGTAATTTCACAAGAACCTGTAGAAGAACCCATTCCCGAAGGCACAGAAGAAACTAGAAAAGTTTTTGAGGACGAAGAAACCGTTGTAGATAGTGTACCCATTATTGGTTTACCTGATATTGAAAATGTTGCCAAGAATGAGTTGGAAACCGAACAGGAAGAAATAGAACCACCAACAGAACCCTCTGAATACAATAGTTTTTTGTTAAACAAAGAAATACGTGAATCAGAAAATCTCAGAAACGACGAGAGTTTCCAATTTCTCTATCCTGAAATAAACGATCCAAATTTTAATATAAAAATTGCCAAACATAAAGAATTTAATGAAACTAAATATGATGGCGACACCTATGACATTGAAGAACATGCCAAAAAACTATGTAATACTGAATTTGAACTTACACCACACCAACTGTTTGTTAAAAACTTCCTCTCTATGCAGACACCCTACAATTGTTTACTACTTTACCATGGTTTAGGTACAGGCAAAACGTGCAGTTCTATAGGAATTGCAGAAGAGATGAGAGCATATATGCAGCAAGTTGGAATAACACAACCAATATTAGTCATCGCTAGTCCCAATGTTCAAGAAAACTACAAACTGCAACTCTTTGACGAACGTAAATTAAAAATAGAAAATGGACTATGGAAGTTAAATACATGTATTGGTGAGGCTCTATTAAAAGAAGTAAATCCAACCAATATTATTGGTGTGCCAAAAGACAGAATTATTTTAGAAATAAACAGTATTATCCATAAATATTATCGTTTCATGGGGTATGGTGAATTGGCAAATTATATTAAACGTGTTATGCAGTTACCAGAAGGCGGTAAATTTAAAATGTCTGAGATTAAAGAATTAAAAATAAAGAAAATAAAGAAATACTTTGATAATCGTCTTATTATTATTGACGAGGTTCATAATATTCGTATTTCTGACGATAATCAAGAACAAAGCAAAACCGCAAGTTTACTTATGGAGGTTGCCAAGTACTCAAATAATTTAAGATTATTGATGTTATCTGCAACTCCAATGTATAATAGCCATAAGGAAATTATTTGGTTAACAAATTTAATAAATATTGTGGATAAAAATAGCACAATCCGAGAAAGCGACGTCTTTGATAAAAATGGAAATTTTAAAGAGAAAAAGAATACCAAAAATTCTGAAGGTGGTAAAGAACTTTTAATACGTAAATTAACTGGTTATGTTTCTTATGTTCGTGGTGAAAATCCTTATACGTTTCCTTACCGTATCTACCCCGATGTTTTCTCACCAGAGAATTCATTAGAATCTATTGCTGATAATTATCCTTCTATACAAATGAATAATCGCGAAATAGATGACCCAATAGAGAAAATTCCCGTCTTTGTTACGCCCATAGGTGAATATCAAGCCAAGGGTTATGATTTCTTGATGAAGCATATGAGAAATAAATCTTATAAAATGGTTAATAAATTTGGCGAAGAGCGTGAGCTTCCTAGTTTTGAGAACATGGATTCGTTTGGTTATACCTATTTGTTGAAACCATTAGAAGCATTAGATATAGTATTTCCTAATCCAGAATTAGATAAAAAAGGAGACAGTTCTGATACTGGTACTAGTGCGGATGAAGATGCTAATGCAGGGGATGATTTTGAAGACCAGAAGAACGAAGAAATTGTTAATAACTACATAGGTAAAAAAGGACTATCTAATACTATGTCGTTTACATACCAAAAATCTCCCTATCCTAATGTATACGATTATGAATACAAACCCGTTATATTAAATAATCCTGCTCATGGGCGAATTTTCAACCCCGACAATATCGGTAAATACAGTAATAAAATTGCCAAAATATGCGAATGCATTAAAAAATCAAAGGGTATTGTTCTTATCTATTCGCAATACATTGAGGGCTCAATTGTTCCATTAGCACTTGCTCTAGAAGAAATGGGTATTTATAGATATAGTTCTGAATCATACGCAAAATCTTTATTTAAAACACCACCTACTGAACCACTTGATGCTCTTACTATGACACCTAAATCACAATATACTGGCTCTAGTTTTTCAGCCGCCAAATACATTATGATAACTGGTAACAAAGCATATTCACCAAATAATGCCGCCGACATCAATTATGCAACAAACCCAAGTAATAAAGAGGGAGAAAAAGTAAAGGTTGTTATTATATCTAAGGCTGGTTCTGAAGGATTGGATTTTAAATGTATAAGACAAGTCCATGTATTGGATCCCTGGTATAATATGAATCGTGTTGAACAAATTATTGGTCGTGGCGTTCGTAATTTCAGTCATTGTATGTTGGAAGATTTCAAAGACCGTAATGTAGAAATATATTTACATGCAACTTTGCCAAGAAATAGTGAAGAGCCTGCTGATTTATACGTTTACAGATACGCAGAAAAGAAGGCGCAAATTATTGGAAAAGTAAATCGTTTATTGAAAGAAATCTCTGTAGATTGCCTATTAAATATTGGTCAACATAATTTCACAATAGACCAATTAAATACTCTTGCTAACAATCGTGACATGCAGATTCGTGTCTCTAGTAAACCAGAATTAGTAGATTTTCAAATAGGTGATAGAGATTATTCTGATATATGTGATTATGAGAAATGTGCAAAGGAATTTAAATGCTTACCTCATGCAGAAATTACCGATGTAATAACTAATACGTATAACGATGATTATGCAAAAATGAATAATTCCACGATTACCAAGAGAATTCGTGACTTATTTAAGAAACGCAATGCTTATAAACGTCAGCAATTAATACGTGAAATTAACATAATTAAAGAATATCCCGAATCTCAAATAGATTTTGCACTATCTAGATTTATTGATAATAAGAATGAATATGTTTATGACGAATATGGGCGTACCGGTTATTTAATCAACAAAGATAATTATTATGTGTTTCAACCCATTGAAATAACTGATGAAACCGCTTCTATGTTTGACAGAAGTGTACCTGTTGATTATAAAAGGACAGTTTTAGAATTGGAGCTAGGTAATGAAAGTGAATCTGTTGCAGAAGTTATTGAGGATGAACATGAGTATGTGAGAAATAAATACACAGAAATATTGGCTGATATTGAAAATAGTTTATCAAAAATACTTATAGCACGTTCTAAACAAAACGAAAAACGAACCAATAAAGAAACGGATTGGTTTATAAATTATGGTTACATTTGCTACTTGCTTTATGAAAAACATCAAATCAGTGATGAGTTAATAACCAAATATGCTATTTGCCATTATCTTGATACCGCCCAACACAATGATAGATTATTAGTCCTTCGTTATTTATATTCTGGCGCAGAGCCTACATCAACTTCTACTGAAAAGGTTATTTATAATTATTTTAATGAGAAAGTTGTCAAAGTGAGAGGATACAATGCTATTATTTTAGCACTTGATAAAGATGACCCACAAGTAGAGGGACGTAAGAAAACGTATATACAAGACCAGGAAGATAAATGGATCTGGTCTACTGCTCAACCTACTGATGAAATGGAGACGAAGCGCCAGAGTGCTAAGATTATTTATGTAAACTTACAATCGTTACATAATATTTTTGGGTTTATGCAAGTTATGAAAGAGAATATTGTCTTTAAAATATTAGATAAATCTGCGAAAACTAAAATTGGTGCAAATTGTGGTGGCGAAAGTAAGAAAGATGTTATTAAACGTATTAATATGGTTTCGGATATTAAATATAATTATAAGGACGATGAGGGTGAAGAAAATATTAAATCCACTGATATTGTGAAGATAGGATTATGTATTATTTTAGAGACGCTTTTCAGATATAATGATGATATGAAAAAGGATGGTAAGCGATGGTTCTTGAACTTGGAACAGGACCCTTACGAACAAAAAGCCTAATAAATAATAAAAGAAAGGGAGGGTTCGGAAGGGAACCGACCCGCAAAGCTTTAAGGTTCCTTTCCAAAAAAATTGATTTAAAATGATATAAACATTATTTTATATCATTATTAGTATATTGTAACAATGGCCGACCGTAAAATGCAACGTGACGACCGTAAAATCTATGGGGTTTACCTTCAATCTGTTCTTACTATGAAAGTAATAGTGCCAATTACAAGCGTTGGAAAAAACATGAAGCAGAATTTAGAGAGAATCATATCTAAGAAGACAGAAGGAAAATGTATCGCAGAAGGATTTATTCGCCCTAATTCAGTAAAAGTAATCCGTTATTCTAGTGGAAACATTAACAATGAGAACATTGAATTTCAGACTGTGTTTGAGTGTATGATTTGTCATCCAGTAGAAGGTATGTTAATTGAGTGCGACACTAAGACTATTACTAAGGCAGGAATTCATGCTGAAGTTTCTGATGAACAAGGCAATATTCCTATTACTGTATTTGTTGCTCGTGACCACCATTTCACTGACCGAAAGTTTGCTGACATTAAAGAGAATATGAAAATTATTGTCCGTGTTGTTGGTGTTCGGTTTGAATTGAATGACCCCTACATTTGCGTTATTGGCAAGTATATTGATAGAAAGACAGATGAAAAGAAAGGTGATAAAAAAAGAGGTGGTGAAAGTAATATTGAAGGTGAAAATGTTCGTTTAACTATTGGAGGGGATGATGAATTTGAACCCGATGATGAGTAATATTATAGTACTAGAGCCATTCCATTTTTGATACGGACAATAGAATTTCTTTATCTATTTTTATTGCAGGTGACCAATCTCTACCACAGAACAATGTTGCTTTTTTCTCCTCATCTTCTTTCTTAGAAATTCCATTTACGGTATATTCTTGCAAGGTCCATAGTGGTTGTTCAAATGGATAGCTTAGAGGAAATTTTATTACATGGGTCATTTTTCTTATGTCTACTAGGAATGAGTGAATATAGTTGTTTACATCTCTAGGTAGTCCATTTATGTATGTTTCTAGAGGAGATGCTGTGCGTTTATGGCTTTCTATATGAAGAGTACATTGTCTATTATTATCTTGGTCCATGGTCAAACTTATTTTACGAATGTTATTTGAAGTATTCGTAAAACCAAAGTATTCATGCATTTTTTCCTTATCACACCCAATGTGTCTCAAATGACTACGAAGTCGCAACATGTAATTGTTGTAGTTAATAGTTTCGCTCATTGTAGATTGTTTCTACATTTTAATTAGCTATAAAAGCAATCAATTTTTTAACGACGCATAAGACATTCCATAAATTTATCAGGATTTTCGCGGTTCAATACATACCAATTAATAACTTGTGCGGGCGAATAAAACTTGTCTTTAACCTTACTTAGTAATCTCTCATCTACATCAGATTTATAGAACTGTTTATACATTTGCCTAATCATATTTCTGGTACAATTATCCAAACATAATGTAATATCAATCCTACCGGGTCTAATTAATGCCGGGTCTAATTTATCATAATGATTACTACTAATTCCTAATATTCTACCCGGTGTTTCCTTAATTCCATCCCACAAATTCAAGATGTCATCTAGAGTAATAGGGTCTTCTTCTTGTGGTTTACACATTTCTATAAAATCCTTCTTTTCGTCATTATTGTTGTCTATTAGTTGCTGAATAACTGTGCTTATTTCGTTTTTGGGCGATGTGTTCTTTTTGGATTTTCCCTTTTTATTACTGGGGTCGGATTCTTTGTCACGTTTCCATACTATTTCTCCCAAACAATCTATATCTTCTATTATAATAATCTTTTTATCAAATCCCATACTGTTTTTCTTGTTGTCGTAATTATAACGGCATTCAAAAAATGCTTCTTCCAGTTGTTGTTTGGTTTTTATTTGTTTCAATGACAAAATAACTAGATGGCGTTTAGTAAGATTTGCTAAGCTCTTAAAAAATGATGTCTTACCTGTTCCTGGTGGGCCATATAGTCCTATACCCAATGTATAAGGGATTCCGTTTTCATAGTACCAGTCTTTGTTATTGAGAAAAAAATCTATCTTCTCCATCACAGATTCCTTTCCTTCAAAAATCATATTATTGAAAGTGCGGGTACTCTCAAATGTAGTTTCATTCCATCTTTGAATATTGCCTTCATCATCCTCTTTGGATACTTTCTTTAAACTATAAACAAACCGCTTACCTTTGCGGTCATTTTCAATATGTTCTAGATAACGCACTTTGACTTTCTCTACAAAATCTTGTATTTGACATAATGTAGATTTGTAAGAATACAATGTTATCGTGATATTGTCTGTTTTTATAGTTGTTTTTTTATCACCATCTCCATCTTCTTTGTCAACAGTTGTATATGCGTATATTTCTAACTCTTTGTTGTATAGGATAGGTAGAGTTTGTGTAATAATATACATATCAGCCTCGATCTCATCATTGTATCGTTTATTTGAACTCGTAATATACTCTTGGATATCATAAACGGAATTATTGTTTCTGGTTGATTTTATAATATCATAGAAAAGCGCTTTAAAATTGTCCGAAAAACATGCCGTAATTGTAGGATATGGCTCATATTTAGTTACAATAAACGATTGTCTACCTTCAAAACAAATAGAATGCTTTCTGACAAATGTTGATTTTATATTGTCATAAAACAAATATATATTAGTGAACTCAATATTGTGCGGTGATATCTTTTGCATAACATAAGACACAGCGGTTATTAATAATGTTGAAATGAGTGTATCTATGAATATGTTGTTTGTCTTGAAATTATGAAAAAACGACATTTTTACTGATTCTGTAAACGTGTTATGCATTGTGTTAGATAACACATCACTCATTGTTTGTATGTATCTGGTGAAATGTTTATATTTGTTTTTGTAAACTTCAAAAGTAATATTTGTAAATATATTAAATGGTTTTCAATATATTTACTTATCATGGGAGCTGATTATTACGTTTTTAAATATCTACAAGTAAATCATATCCATGGAGTTTCATACATTGAATTATCGTGTGTTAGAGGTTATTATTGTGAGTGTTTGGATGCCGGGTATGATAGTGACACAAATAATCCAAGAGAATATGAAGAAAAAATAGAAAAACTCATAGAATTATATTTAACACCAAGCATTCGTCCTATATTAATATATAACAATAGCACCTTTATTAGCGATAGATTTTATGAAAAATATAATGAACTAGTGGAACACAGTATAAATCAAAGAATTAAATATTGGAAAGACACTGGCGATATATTAGAAGATAAAGAAGATATATTGAATATCTATAAGATTGAGGTTAGAAATCCTATGTCCTAAATTGAAATTACCAAAAACTATTTATGACACCAAGCACATCATCATTAAGTTTACAAGGATGTTCATTCATTATATCAACCAAAGTTTCTCCACTAACAATAATATTATTCGCATCCATATGAAAGACAGTAGCTTTGCTTAATGGATGGTCTTCGGCTTCCTCATTATTACAAACTAATGTAGTCCATTGTTGAAACTGGACCAAACCCAGAAAATTAGCCCTGAACCATTTTATATTTCCATTATAATTTTGGCAAAATAAATATCGGGTTTTTGTTTGCAATTGAAAGAGGTCCATTGTGTTGTTTTACTGATTAACTAATCTACATAAAATTACTCAATTTTTTATTGAATCACATTGATATTATATTATGTTTTTATATATTATATAATGTATGAGTTCTTTGAAAAATTACAAACACTTGTATTAAATTTTAGTAACGTAAATTCAACAACACATACTTTTTCAAGTAAAGAAAAAAATGCAGTTGTAGAAAAAACGATTAGTTTAGCTGGAACATTAAAAAAACTGTCACTAACTCTCTTATCAAAATTAACATCAGAAGGAGTTTCAATATTACAATTTTTAATTACAACATTATATAAATATATAGCGACTAAAAATTTCACATTATCAGAAGAAATAACAAATAATGTGATAGAAAAATGTGCACAACCTAATATAGTTGGTGAATTTGTTTATGTTTTGACGATGTTGAACAGAGAAGATGTAACTATTTTAATAGTTTTAATTGATTCGTTAACTAATTTTGTTCCAATTGACATTTTTATTGAGATACATAAATTTTTTATTAATTTATTAGGTACTGATTATTTTAATTCGCTTATTACTAATGATGAAATAAATTTAAATGAAACTCATAAAAACAATATTGCATTAAAACTTAACACATTTC